>Ga0256835_1001065_pt1 | contig 17452 bp, 13 predicted proteins | sample PIR30metaG_FD_185972 | JGI IMG/M metagenome (GOLD analysis project Ga0256835, IMG submission 185972) | Hydrothermal vent microbial communities from East Pacific Rise, Pacific Ocean - PIR-30 | ecosystem: Environmental > Aquatic > Marine > Hydrothermal vents | place: Pacific Ocean: East Pacific...
ACAAAATACGCGGGACTATGCTGGCATGCCCACTTGTACCAACAAGTATTCTAAACCTGAAAAAGCTAGATGTTACGAAATATGGATACCGGGAATATCCAAATGACTTTAAAACTGATGTTTTCTTTTCGGGTGAAAATACCAGTCAAACGCGATACGATGTCGTCAATTCGCTTATAAATAGTCGCATATCCTTCGAAGGAGGACTGCAGGACAGCAAAAAGGGGATTGTAGAAAATAAGGAAGTGCTATATCAAAGGCTTTCCTACAAAAAGTATCTCCAGAAAGCAAGAAAATCACGAATTAACCTGGCACTCGACGGAAGGGGAGCGTTTACTTTCAGGCATTTAGAATTGTGGTGCCTGTGTTGCTTTATGATTTCATCTCCTTCAATAAGGGAAATTAACATTCCCATGCCGATGGTCGAAGGAGAGCATTACATTTCTTACAGCAATTTAGCCGATCTAGAGGAAAAAATATGCTATTTTCTCAAGCGTCCTGAAAAAAGAAAGGCCGTTGCAGAAGCAGGAAGAAAAATATTTGAGAAATATTACAATGTTAAAAAGCATGGACAATATATAAAAAAGTGTATGCAAAAAGCGGATTCCGAACCCAAGCTTTGAGCGCCATTAGAATTTGTGAAAAATTTGGATTGATTTTAAGGGCAAAAAGAGTTGAAAATAGACTTGAGAAAATGGCTCAAAGAAAAAATACCTCATAATTATTGGCCAGCATTTAAGGCCATCGATAAACGTTGGATTGATTTGCTGTATCTTGGCTATCTTTGTCAGCGTATATACTATCAAATCAGATGTCATGAGCACGTCGCTTCCAGGGCTTTTCCCCAATTCCAATTCCAATGCAATGTCGACCTCCCACCTGGAGAGACGCTGGTCGACTATTTTCAGAAAAGCGGAATAAACTATTCAGAAGGGCGCCACAGCATATATATTAACCGTAAAATCATTCCTTCCGTGTGTTCCGGCATCTCAGACTTCTATCCCCATCCATGCGGGGTAAAAATAATCAAAGGCAGTGAGCGTTCCCCCGACGGAACCGTATATTACACCTCAGCGAAACTGGCGCCAGCCTCCAATAGCGTCACCATGAGAGCTGTCGGCAGCGTGTTGGAAAAGTCAATCCTCAGCAATTTGCTGAATATTCACGGTGTTGCCCCCAGAGTTTACGATTTGGCCAAAATACGGATTGGAAATGACTGCTATCAAGCCATGGTGGTGCAGGATATACGCGGACAGATTGTTAGGGGCGATCGTGGGGCCGACTTTATAAAAAAATTCAAGGACGTATTAAAAATATATGGCATCAAAACGCTTGGGAAAAGGAACCACAAGGATTTTCGACCCCCCGATTTTCGCAATAACATCGTGTCGGACAACGGCAACCTTTTTTATGTAGATATCCAAAATTTCGTGTTGTTTAACTGCCGCCAGACAATTCGTCTTCGCAATACGATTTTCAAAACGAATGCAACGCAATACGATTGCGGGAAGAAAGAAGGCGAAAAAAGGCGATTTCTACTGCGGAAACGAAAGGCTGAAAGGCAGAGGAATCTCATGTTGGAAACTATTGACACTGTCCTCGCGCGACACGAGATATCCTTCAAAAGGGCGTACATCGCCGATATAGGGTGCCGCGAGGGACGGCTGCTGTTGCATGTACTCGAAAAAATGGCGGCCTGGTACCTTGGCATCACGCGCGCAGTAGATACCACGAAGCTTCGGGAAACCCTTTTTATTCAGGGAGCGACACGCTTTGATCTGATCCCTTGCGACAATTCAGCGACTATTATGGAGCACCCCATGGCAAAAAAGGGAGCTGACATCCTGTTTTTTAGAGACGCAGAACACAGGACCCGCCTGCCCGGCTGGATTAAAAAATTCCCATTCCGTTACATGTTTTTTATCGGCCTAAATGAAAAGGACTTGGCTCCTATGTCTGAACAGGTCAAATCCGAAACTGAATTGACAGTGATGGAAAGCTGTCTGCTTAGCGAAAGGGGTAACATCAAAAGACCCATCATTTTAGCGGCCAAATAATGTCGGTCAGGGACAGCATACTCATTGTAGCCGACGGCTTGCCTGCCGGAGGAACAGAGCGGCAAATTGTCGAGATGCTAAGGGGCTTCGAGGGACATCCGCATTTTCGTGTTGGCCTTTGCATATTGCGGAGGGGAGGGCAACGGGAACCGCAAGCGAGAAAACACGCCGGTTTTATTGCTGAATACCCGAAAGGCTTTTGGGCGGAACCTTGGGCGTTGCTGTCTTTTGTGCAATGGATCAAGAAAGAGAAAGTTCAGGTGCTGCATTCCTTCGGAGCCAGAAGCGACTGGGTGTCTATTCTGGCAGCAAAGCTTAGCGGTGCGGCTGTCATCAACGGATCCATTCGAAGTGCCAGGCCCAGACTGAACAGAATTGACATCGTATGTCGATTGAGTATGCCCTGGGCTGATCGTATTATTGCCAATTCAAGAGCCGGCCTTGACGCCTTCGGGCTGCAGCGGCATCCGAAAGCGAAAGTCATATACAATGGTATAGATTTTCGCAGGTTCCGCCGGTGGCAGTCCACCGATGCCGAACCCGGCAGAATTTGCATGGTCGCCAATTTTTCAAGAAAAAAAGATCAACCCAGCCTCATCAAAGCTGTAGAGATGGTTCGCCAAAAACAGCCGCAAGTGAAGCTGACGCTGGTCGGCAGGGGCGGTAAAAGGCTTGCGTACTGTAAAGCTCTGATCAGGGAGCGAAGGCTTGATCATGTTGTAGAAATTGTCAGCGACTGCAACGATCCCGAACCACTCATCGCCAAAAGCGAACTTGGCGTTCTTGTTACATCACTGGAAAACCACGGTGAGGGAATTTCCAATGCCATAATGGAATACATGGCATTGGGAAAACCTGTTTTGGCGAACAACAGCGGCGGAAACCGGGAAGTCATTCTGGACCATGTCACAGGGTTATTGATAGACGACAACAATCCCAGGACCATTGCAAGCGCTTTGAATTTTTTATTGGAGCGGCCCGAACAGATGAGGGAAATGGGGCGCAGGGGGAAAAGCCGCATTCGCGAGCGTTTCGATATTGAGTCCATGATCAGCTCCTATGAGGCGCTTTACAGGGATGTTTTGCAAAAGGACGGCTGAACCATTACCACGTCCCATGAAAAATTTTGAATCGCTCAAAATCAGAGCCTCGCTTTGTCTCAAGCGACACCGGAGCGCCGCCGGCGCCATCATTCAGATGCGCACACGGATCGGTGAAGCAACGAGTTGCGTACGGGTTCTGCCGGATTTTGCCATCGGCGGGGCGCAAAAGGCGGGAACCACATCACTTTATCACTACCTTAAAAAGCACCCTTGCATTTTTATGCCGCTGAAGCAGGAAGTTCATTTTTTTGATTTCAACTATCCCAAAGGCCTCTCCTATTACCGCGCACATTTTCCTAGTATTTACTTCAAACATTATGCCTTAAAAATGTATGGACAGCTCAAAGTTGGCGAATGCACTCCCTATTACATGCCTCACCCCCTTGTTCCACAGAGAATGGCTGCAAGGTTGCCTGGCATAAAACTCGTCTTTGTACTTCGAAATCCAGTGATGCGTACCTATTCCCATTACCAGCATGAATACCAGAAAGGGCGCGAATGGCTATCGTTTGAAAACGCGCTGAAAGCGGAAAAAAAGCGCCTAAGCGGCGAAGCGGAATTAATTCAACGCAGACATGCATATTACAGTTACCGCCATCATCACTTCTCGTATGTCAACCGAAGCAAATATGTAGAACACGTAAAAAGATGGCTCAAATATTTTCCCCGGAAGCAGATGTTTTTCATCAGCAGCGAGCGTTTGTTCAGCAAGCCGCAGGAACAGGTAGACCGGCTTTGCGAATTCCTGGAGATCAGAAGAAAAGCGATTGGAGGGGCAAAGGCTCACAATACGCGCAATTATCCACCGATGAACGTCAAAACCAGGGAAATGCTGGAAGAATATTTCAAACCTTACAACCAGGCGCTGTATGATCTCATTGAGATGGATTTTGGCTGGTGAAAAAGGATCTGCTGGAAAAACGGATGCAAAAAGCGCACAAGGTCTCTGTCATCATACCCTGTTACAACCAGGGGAAGTACCTCGACGAAGCGCTCAAATCGGTCTTAGCCCAAACGCTAAAGGGCATAGAGATTATTATAGTCGATGATGGTTCAACGGATTCAGAAACGAGGGATCAGCTCGAAAGGGCGCGAAAAAGGGGCATCCGGGTTGTACGCACAGCCAACCAGGGGTTGGCTGCCGCCCGCAACAACGGTATTCGAGAAGCCAGCGGCGAATACATTCTCCCGCTTGACGCTGACGATAAGATTGGCGCTACCTATCTCGAAAACGCTGCAACGGTGCTTGACCGGAGTGCCGCGGTGGGAATCGTTTACTGCCTGGCGGAAACTTTCGGGGAAGTGCAAGGCCCATGGCCGATCCCGCCCTACAGCCTGGAACAGATGCTGCTGGACAATATTATTTTCTGTTCAGCAATGTTTCGCAAAAGAGACTGGGAGCAAGTCGGCGGTTACGATTCCCAGATGAAGTACGGTTGGGAGGATTATGACTTTTGGTTATCGCTCATCGAACGCGGAGTCGGGGTGTATCGCATTCCCGAGGTACTTTTTTTTTACCGGGTGAGCGCTGGATCCATGGTGCGCACCAAAAGCCTGGAACAGAAAGTCGAGATGTTCGTGCGGGTCTTTCAGAAGCACCGACGGCTGTTCGAGGAAAATATCGACGTGTGGCTTCGAAAAATTCTGCGCTACCCGGATCTCGAACGATTGCTGATGCGGTCGGGTTCCGCCCTTACGGGGCTCGAAAGGCATGCCGCCCAGCTGGAGCGTGAACTGCAGCACCTGAAACAGGCGCCGGAATGGCGACTGGCCTGGCGGCTGGCACGGTTTTTCTGGAAACTCAAGCGATACAACCCATTTTCAAAGCAGGGCGGGTAAAGTGCGGGTCATCATCGAAAGGGCGCGCTACAGCCTGAGAAACGATGGTTTCAAAACCTTCGTTCGCAAGGTGCGGTACCGGGGGTGGCGCAAAATCGGCCGCCTGCTGAATCTGCGCATCAGCGGCATTTACACCAAGGCCAACCGCAGGAAACTCAACGAGCGCGAAATGCGGCGCATCCGGGAAGAAATCGGAAAGCTGCCCGACCCGCCGCTCATCAGTGTGGTAATGCCCGTGTACAACGTGGCGCCCGAGTGGCTGCACAAGGCCGTCGACTCGGTCCGGTCGCAGCTCTACCCGCACTGGGAGCTGTGCATTGCGGACGACGCATCCCCCAGTGAATCCACCCGCGAAGCGGTTCGGCAGCTGGCCGCAGGCGACGGGCGCATCAAGACGGTTTTTCTGAAGGAAAACGGCGGCATTTCGCGGTGCTCAAATGCGGCCGCGGCGCTGGCCGAGGGGCACTACATCGCTTTTCTCGACCACGACGACGAACTGGCGCCCGACGCGCTCTATGAAATGGCGCTGGCCATCTGCCGTACAGGCGCCGAGTTGCTCTACTCCGATGAGGAGCTCATCAGCGAAAAAGACCGCATCGTGAGCGCCCACTTCAAGCCGGACTTCTCGCCGGACCTGCTCTATTCGCACAACTATGTCACTCACCTGATGGTGTTGAAAACATCGCTTTTCCGCGAGATCGGCGGCTTTGACAGCCAGTGCGACGGCGCACAGGATTATGACCTGGTGCTGGCGGCAGCCGACCGGACCGACCGGATCCAGCATGTCCCCCGGGCGCTGTACCGCTGGCGGTGCATCGCCGGCTCCACCAGCGTCGACCCGGGTGCCAAGCGCTACGCCCACGAAGCCGGACGACGGGCATTGCAGAAATCACTGCGGCGCAAACAGATCGACGCTGAGGTGCTCGACGGCTACCAGCCGTTCTTCTACCGGGTGCGCCGCAGGATCAGCGGAAACCCCCTGGTCAGCATCATCGTCCCTTTCCGGGATCAGCCGGACATGCTCAGGTCATGCTTCGAATCCGTCCTTCAGCGCTCCACCTACCGGCATTTTGAAATCATCGGGATCAGCAACAACAGCCGTCGGAAGGCAACCCTGGCGCAGATCAAAAGGCTCGCCCGCATGGATAAGCGCGTGCGCTTCGAAGCTTTTAACGAACCCTTCAATTACTCGCGCATCAACAATTTCGCCGTCCGCAGGGCCGCCGGGGAGCACATCGTCCTGATGAACAACGACATCGAGATCATCACTCCTGAGTGGATCGAAGCCCTGCTGGAACATTCGCAGCGCAGCGAGGTGGGGGCTGTGGGCGCCAAGCTGATCTACGCCGACAACAAGATTCAGCATGCCGGTGTCATCATCGGCATCGCGGGCTTTGCCGGGCACGCCCACCGCCACCTGCCAAAGGAGCTTCCGGGATACATGAGCCGGGCCATGCTGATACAGAACGTGAGCGCTGTGACCGCGGCCCTGATGATGGTCCGCAAAAGCCTCTATCTGCAGATCGGGGGGCTGGACGAAGAAAACCTGTCGGTGGCCCTAAACGATGTCGATTTCTGCCTGAGGTTGCGGCAGCGCGGACTGCTCAACGTCTATACCCCTTACTGCGAAGCCTACCACTACGAGTCGGCCAGCCGTGGATACGAAGAGACGCCCGAGAAAAAGCAACGCTTTCGCAGGGAAGTGGATTTCTTCCAGAGACGATGGCGAGCGCTGCTGGACGCCGGAGATCCCTATTACAACCCCAATCTCAGCCTCAACCGTGAAGATTTCGCCTATCGCTGAAAATAAAGCCGCTGCCCATCGGGGCCGGCCGTCCTCAGACGGTACGGCACCCGGCAGCGACAAGCGCGAAGCGGCGGTGGCGTTGTGCATCGACCTGGACGGTACCCTGGTAAAGACCGACACCCTGGTCGAATTGTTTCTGGCGCTGGCCCGGAAACGGCCCGTCGACCTGCTGCGGGTGCCCGCCTGGATGGCCGCCGGCAAGGCACGACTGAAAAGGGAGATCGCGCGGCGGGTTGAGTTGGATGTCGACCTGCTGCCGTGCAATGCACGCCTGACGCAATACATCCGGCAACAGCGTCAAGCCGGACGGCGGGTGGCGCTGGTGACGGCAGCCGATGAGAGAACCGCCCGGCGGGTCGCCGAGCGTTTCGGGCTGTTTGACGAAGTGCTGGCCAGTGACGGCCGCCGCAATCTTCGGGGCCTCGCCAAACTCCAGGCCATGGAGCAGCGGTATGGAAAAGGCGGTTTCGACTATGCCGGCAACGACCGCACGGATCTGAGGATCTGGCCGCGTTCGCGGCATGCACTGGTCGTCAACCCGGATCGCGGGGTGGCAAAAGCCGCCCGCAGGACCGCCCGGGTAACGCACCTGTTTGAGGATCGCCCCCCGCGGTGGAAAACACTGGGCAGGGCCCTGCGACTGCACCAGTGGCTGAAAAATCTGCTGCTGTTCGTACCGCTGATCATTTCTCACCGCATCGGCGACCCGCGGCTGATGACGGCTGCACTCGCGGGCTTCTTTTCGTTCTCTCTGTGCGCTTCCTCGGTTTATATGGTAAACGACCTGCTGGATCTGGAGGCTGACCGGCGGCACCCCGTCAAAAGACGGCGACCCTTTGCCGCAGGCGATCTGCCGCTGGCTGCCGGCGTGGTGTTGCCTCCGCTGCTGCTGGCAGCGGCAACGGGCGTAGCGCTGATGCTGCCATCGATATTTCTCGGGCTGCTGGGGATTTACGTTCTGGCCGCGTTTTCCTACTCACTGAAGCTCAAAAGAATACCCCTCATCGACGTGCTGGTGCTGTCAGGCCTTTACACGCTGCGGCTCTTTGCCGGAGGTGTGGCGACCGGCATCCCGATCTCATTCTGGCTGCTGGCCTTTTCCATGTTCATTTTTTTCAGCCTGGCTATTATCAAACGCTATTCCGAATTGGCGCCGCTGGCGCAGAAGCCGGGCGTCGAGAAAATTGCCGGAAGAGGGTATCATGTGAACGATCTTGAAACCCTGCGGGTTTTCGGCACCTGCAGCGGCTACCTGTCGGTCCTGGTGCTGGCGTTGTACATTCACAGCGAACAGGTCAATACCTTGTACCAGCGGCCTTACATCCTGTGGGCCCTGTGTCCGCTCATCCTCTATTGGGTCAGCCGGGCCTGGCTGCTCGCAGGCCGCGGGGAACTCAATGAGGACCCCCTGCTCTTTGCTTTCCAGGACCGCCACAGCCTGCTGGTAGGATTCATGGCGTTGGCGGTGGTAATGCTGGCCACCTGACCGGGGAAATGGTGTTCTTGAACGAAATCCAATCAGCCGATCCTGTTCGCGCAGGGACCAAAACCGCCTCGTGGGTCGTGGCCGGAATTCTGGTGGCGGCCGTTGCGGTGTCGCTGTTGTTCCGGAATTGGCAGGTGGTAGCGCAGACGCCGCCGACGGTCATTCCCCTGGATTCCATCCGGGAACTGCACGCCGCCCGGGTCCTCTCCCGAAGCCCGGAAAAAATCCGTTTTCGGCTGGCGCTGCGCAAAAACCCCTACATCGTCATCGGCCTGAAAAAAGAGATCCACGGCAAAAAACTGCGCCTGAGGATCGGGGCACTCGAAAAAATCCGGGAGATCCGCATCTATCCGAAATTTTCGGGCGGTCGCTTTTCAGGCGCCGACGCCATTGTGCTGCCGGTCGGAAAAGCGGGGGGCATCCGTCATGAATACAATGTCGTTCTTCCCGACGGTTCTTACGAGGCCCTTCGGGTGGACTTCTGGAGCGGTGCGCATTTCGGAATTGTCGAGATTCTCGGCATTTCACTTTACCCTGTCGAGCTTACCGACCTGCCTGTATGGAGCTACGCGCTGGCACTGCTGATGGCGGCCTTCATTCTTCTGCCGGGCATGTTGCTGTTTCCCCTGATTTACCGGCAGAGGACGGAAGACGGAGAGTTTTTGTCAGTCTTCATCGCCTACTCGGTCCTTTTTTACGTGGTGGTCTACCTGCTATGGCTGGGCATTTCCCAGTGGCGGATGCCGGCGGCCGACGCCGTTGTGCTGATCGTGGTTTTTGCAGGCCTTGCGCTCTGTGCATGGGGCAACGGCCGCCTGCGATACGGTGTGGTATATTACGTGTCCAGGCTTTACCGCCAGTTCCTGGTCTACCTGGCGCTGTTGGCGGTATGCTGCTTCATTCTCGTGCAGGGAAGCAACCTGCCTTTAGAGAACACATGGTATTCAACGATTGCCGGGCAGACACGATCAAAGACCTATCGGGCTTTCAGGGCCCACGATGCGGTTTTTCACTACGTCAACGGGGTCGCCATATCGAACCACGAGCCCTTTTCCCGATATTACGCCAACCGGGCGCTGATCTATGGTGTCGAAGATCGGGGGATCCTGCCGGGTGTGCTTTACAGCACATTGCGGTGTCTGCTGCGCAACGCTTCCCCTGCGCTGGCAGACTCCTTTCTGGTCTACACCCTGGCCGGGACCTGTTTCAACCTGATGGTGCTGTTTCCCGTCTTTGCGCTGCTACGGCGGTATGGGGACAGCCGTCACCTTTGGTTTTTCAGTGCGGCCTTCAGCCTCAACACCTTCATTCTGGTCAATTATTACCTGACCTGGTTCAAGATGGCTGGCGCTGCTTTTTTCCTCTCCGGCCTGTACATGATGTTTCGCGCCGTCGAGAAGCGGAAAGACGCGGACTGGGGTTCGTCGGGGCTGTTGCTGGGCATCGGCGCCAATATGCACGCCGGAAGCGCCCTGGGGATCCCGTTTTTCTTTTTGTGGAGCGCGTGGCGGCGTCTGAGGCAAAAAGCCGGTCTGATGCGGGCCGCAGTCGGGCCGGCCCTGCTCGTAGGGGTGTTCGCCGCAGCCAATCTGCCCTGGTCTGTGATCAAAAAGCTATATTTCCACGACCAGTATCGCCTGATCAAGGAGCATTTCCTGGCGGGTTACTCAGACCCGGCAGGGCTCGGGAAATCCGTGGCCCTGTTTCTTGCCAAAGTGCCGTTTTCCGAACAGGTGGGGCACCGTTTAACGCGGCTGTGGGATTCCTTTCGCCTGGCAAATGTCGAAGCGCTTCTGAATGCGCTGCAAAAGGGGGAAATCGAACGATTCTTTCGTACCTGGAACCGATGGGAGTTCACTTTCACCGCCTTCGTTCTCTATCCCTTCATGCTGTTGGCGGCAGCGGCTGTCGTGCAGGATCACCGGCGCAGAAAAAGGGAGGGGGCGGGTGCTTGCACAGCCGCGCCATACCGGCCAACAGCCGGGGAACTGGCAGGATTGTCAGCGCTGACGCTGCTGACCATCATTTTCGTGTCCTACGGGTCCCATGCGCCGGATATTACCTACCATCAGCCCATGGGGGTCATCGTCCTGCTGTACGTTCTGATGATCGGGAAAGTGAGCCAGGCCGGAACCGCCCTTCGGGCTGTGGCAGGCGTCTACCTGGCGCTGACCGCCTACCGCATGGTGGCCTTTTTCGGGTGAAGGCCGTTCGGGGGCGGATTTTTAGTGTTGATTAAAAAGGCCGATAGACGTATATACAAAAATTTTTAGGATCATCGTAGACGCTAGATGCCGGCCGGGGAAGCGATTCTCCGGTCGAATCCGTGTATCCCCCTGCCCAATGGAGATGAGACAGTGAGCCCCTTTACCAGAAGAATTCGAAGAAACGGCCTGACCGGCCTGTTGGCAGCCTCATGGAAATGGGTCTGCCTGGCGCTTATGCTCGGCGTTGGCATCGCCGTCGGCGTCGCTGGCGCGGCGGCGGAAAATGCCGTTCCGGCAGCCGATGGAAAAGGGGCCGATGCACCGCTCTCGGCGGAATTGGTTTGGGCCCGTTCGGATGGGCATGACTACGAAATTTTCATCAGCTTTTATCGGGATGGGACTTGGTCACGGGCGCAGCAGATCACGGACAATTCGGACAACGACATCGTGCCGGCGGTCATCCGCGACCACCTCGGTCGCCTGTGGGTTGTATGGTCCAAATTGGAAGACGGTGCCAGAACACTGTATTTCAAAACATCGGATGGAAAAGAATGGTCTGGCGAAAAGAAAATCGAAACGGGCTACTCGGTCAATCTCTCGGCCGGTCTGGCGGTAGACCGTGAAAACCAGATCTGGCTCGTGTGGAGCAGTTTCGATGGCGTCGACGATGACATTTTTTTCAGCACGTGGGATCGTTCCGGCTGGAGCAAACCCATGCGCGTGAACACCGATGACAGCACGCCCGATATTCAGCCGGTTGTCGGCATTGGCGACGACGGGTTGCCCTGGGTCCGCTGGTCGGGTTTTGAAGACGGGGAATACCACATCTTCGAGAGCCGCTGGGATGGAAACGACTGGACACCGGAAAAGATGCTGGCCGAGCGTGAACAGCCGACCTCCGTATCGGAGGGTGCGGATGAGAAACCTGAAACGCTGACCAATACCTTTCCCACGGAAATCCGTTTGCCGCAGAGCAGCGGTCCGTCCAGAATGATCCCGTTGCCGGAGTTTCTGGCAGATCCCTGGAAGGCCGGTATCTGCCTGGACGAAAACGGCAGGGTCTCGTCCAAGCCGTTGCGCACGCTTCTGGAGCAGGGGAAAACCCGGTAATAGCGCGTCGTGAACCGATGATCGAGCAGAGATAAAGATTCGACAATACGCGGTAGGAGATTCTATTGATGCAGCGGAAGGCGGTTTTTACAGGTGCGTGTGTGTTCATTTGCTTTTTTGCCGTCCTGTGTCCTCCCCGACGGGCCGGCGCCGAAGAGGTTTTCTTGGCATTCGGCGACAGCATTACATGGGGAGTCGTCAATTCCCGGGGGGAAACAGAACTTGGATACGAACCGCACCTGCAGGCCCAGTTGAGGGCCGACGGCAGGGATGCCTATGTGGTCAATCACGGGAAATACGGTGAGACCACCTCCGAAGGGCTGAGTCGACTGAAAAGAGTGCTTTACGGAAACCCCAACGCCAATTATGTGCTGCTGCTCGAGGGGGCCAACGATCTGATGTCCGGAATTTCCTCCGAGACGACGCTTTTCAACCTGGGAGCCATGGTCGACAGCACCTTGGGCAGCGGGCTGACGCCCATTATCTCGAACCTCACGCCGCTGTACAACAGTCGGCTCAACGGTGCCATCCTCGATGTGTACAACCCCGGCATTGCCAATATCGCCGGCCAGAAAAATATCCAGATGGCGACCTCCTTCGAGAGCCTTGCACCGCACTGGAACTCGTGGAGTGACGACGGGATTCATCCCAATGACGAGGGCTACCGGGTGCTGGCCAATGTGTGGTACGGCGCCATCACGTCGGGCGGATCGGATTCCGGCGGCGCGGCGCCCCCTGCCAACGATGTACCGGTTTCAAGCGGCGGGGGCGGCGGCTGCTTCATCGCCACGGCCGCTTTCGGCACACCGCTGGCTTCCCAGGTGCGACTGCTGTCGCGATTCAGGGACCTCTTTCTGCTGACCAATGCGCCGGGACGCTGGTTCGTGGCATGCTACTATCGCTATTCCCCCCCGATCGCCGCGTTTATCCGACACCACGAAATCCTCCGCAGCCTGGTTCGTGGCGGCCTCTACCCGCTGATCCTGTTCAGCCAGCTTATGATCGGCGGAAGCCTCTCATGGACCCGGGTTGCGGCCGGTCTTTTTGTCACCATGGCGTGTTGCCTGTTGATCATGATGCACGTTTTGCGGCGGCGAAAAGGGCAGCGGGCGGTGGCCTGAGTCGATCAGGCGGCCCCGACATATTTTCTGTTCATCGACAGGCGGCTTGCGCCAAGCGGATGCAGAGGCTCACTGTCCGTTGCATTCGGCCATTCTGACTTTTTCCCCGATCAATCATCTTCGATATGAACCGTAACCGATCCGACCTGACCGGTCGTACGTTTGACGTCGTCGTTGTGGGCGGCGGAATTTTCGGGGCCAGTGCGGCCTGGGAAGCGGCGCTGCGCGGCTTTTCCGTGGCGCTGATCGAAAAGCGTGATTTCTGCCACGCCACCTCGGCCAATCACTTCAAGATGGTGCACTGCGGCATCCGCTACCTGCAGCACGGCGACATCCGCCGTTTGCGGGAGTCCAGCCGCGAGCGCTCGGCCCTGCTGCGCATCGCCCCGCACCTGGTGCACACGCTGCCCATCGTGATCCCCACTTACGGCCACGGCGTCAAGGGCAAGGCTTTCCTGGGGGCCGGGATGTTTCTCTACGATGCCCTGACCCTGGACCGCAACCGCGGACTGCTCCCGGAAAGGCGCATCCGTCCCGGCTATTTTTTTTCGGCCCGGGAGGTCCTGAAGCGATTTCCGGGCATCAAGCGCGAGGGGCTCACTGGGGCGGCGGTATTCGAGGAGGGGCAGATGTACAACCCGCCACGGCTGGCACTGGCCTTCGTCCGATCCGCCGTGGAAAGGGGGGCCGTGGCCGCCAATTACCTGGAAGTTACCGGTTTTGTGAAGAAAGGCGGTCGTGTCTGCGGGGTGCGGGCTCTGGACGTGCTGGAGGGGGGAACCATCGAGATCCGTGGACGCTGTGTGCTCAACACGGCCGGCCCCTGGGCGCACCGCATCATGGAAGCCGACCTGGGCCTCAGGCTCGACCCCAGGCCAACTTTTTCCCGGGACCTGGCTTTCGTCATCCCCCGAAGTTTCCGCAGCCGCTGCGGACTGGCGCTGGCAACGGAGACCCGGGACGCCGACACCATTGTTGATCGCGGGGGCCGGCATCTTTTTGCCGTACCGTGGCGGCGGCACACGCTGGTGGGGGTGTGGCACAAGGTCTTCGACCGCCCCCCCGAGGCGTTGACGGTTACGGCCGAAGAACTGCGGGCCTACGCCGGGGAGGTCAACGCAGCCTACCCGGGGCTCGTTCCGTCGCTGGATAGCATCCAGGTCGTCAACATGGGGCTTACGCTTTTTGGAGACGAGGAACGCCAGGGCCGCAGCGAAATTAGTTTCGGAAAGCGCTCGCAGGTGGTCGATCACGCCGAGACCCACGGCGTCGGCGGGCTTCTGACGCTCATCGGCGTCCGGGCCACGACGGCCCGTGGAATGGCGGCCAAGGCGCTGGATCTGGTGTGCCGTCAACAGGGCAGAACGGGTCCTTTTCCGGACTCCGCCTGGGTTCCGCTCTACGGCGGCGACATCAAAGACTTTGGGAGCCTGAAAAACCGGGTTTTTAGGGAGGCAGGGCGGAACATCTCCCCGCAGCAGGTGACCGGCCTGGTTCGAAACTACGGCTCGGCCGCAATGGACGTCCTGCGTCACGCAGGCAAAGAGGGCCGCCACCTTGCCAGTCTGCCGGGGTCGACGGTTATCGAGAGCGAGGTGCTGCACGCTGTAAGAGAGGAGATGGCCTGCAGACTGTCCGACGTGGTTCTGCGGCGCACGGATCTGGGAAGCGGTTGCGTGCCCCCGCGCGCAGCGCTGGCGCGCTGTGCGGAACTCATGGGCGCCGAAATGGGATGGGACCGCGGGCGCAGGCAGAGGGAAATTGCGGAAATTTACCAGGCCTACCCCTGGCGGGGAGCGGAGACTTGCGTATGACGAACATTCTGATCACCGGCGGTACGGGGTTCATCGGTTCGCGCCTGGCGCTGCACTGCCTGGAGCGGGGCGACAGGGTGCGGGTCTACGGACGTTTGAACACGCCGGCCGAAACGGACAACGCGGAAAAGCTGAAGCAGAGCGGCGCTGAAGTCGTTCTCGGCTCCATGACGGAAAAACAGCGGGTTGCGGAGGCGGTCGACGGCGTTGACATCGTCTTTCACCTGGCCGCCGCCCAGCACGAAGCCAACGTGCCCGACGCCCTGTTCTGGGATGTCAATCTGCGGGGCACCGAGACCATGCTGGCGGCCGCTGCGGCGGCCGGGGTGCGACGATTCGTTCACGGCAGCACCATCGGGGTCTACGGTTCGGCCCTGGGAGGGGTCATCGACGAAGAGTCGCCCCTGCGGCCCGACAACATCTACGGTATCACCAAGCTGGCCGGCGAACGGGCCGTTATGGCCTTTCGGGATCGGCTGCCGGTGGTTGTCATCCGTATATCGGAGACCTATGGGCCCGGTGACCGCCGGCTGCTGAAACTATTCAGGGGGATTGCCAAGGGGACTTTCTTCGTCATCGGAAGCGGCGATAACATCCACCACCTCATTTACATCCAGGATCTCATCGACGGGTTCATGCGGGCCGCCGACGCCGAGGGGGCTGTAGGAGAGCTGTTTGTGCTGGCCGGCAAGCAGCCACTGACCACGCTGGAAATGGTGCGCACAGTGGCCCGCGTGCTAAACGGCCGACTGCCGCGCATGCACGCCCCCATGCTGCCGTTCATGATGCTGGCCGCCGCCATGGAGCTGACCCTGCGCCCGCTGGGCATTCAGCCTCCGCTGCACCGTCGGCGAATGGATTTTTTCCGCAAGAGCTTCCTGTTTTCCCCACGGAAATCCGAAGAATTGCTCGACTTTCACCCGCAGGTCGACTTCCACGAAGGGGTCAGCCGCACGGCCGAATGGTACCGCCGCCACGATCTGCTCTGATCTCCGGATTCATTTGAACAGTCATCCTTTCACCCATGCCCGGACATGCCGGCCAAGTTCGGCGGGCGGCCTTCCCGGGCAGGAAACCATCGCGATGTCCACAGGGAGACGAACATGCACGTTGATCCAAAACTGACGGCTCAGATCGAACCTTTCGACACGTTCTGGGAAGCGCCCGCCAACATTGAAAAGGGATACGGGACCTTCGGCAAGTTCTACGAGCGCAACTACCTCAAGTATATGGAGATCAAACCCGGTGACCGGGTGCTGGTGGTCAGCTGCGGTCCGGGCTATTTCGTCGATTTGCTCAAGAAGCGGGGCGTCTCCGACGTCACCGGTATCGATTCCGACCCGGACAAGATCGCCTATGCCCGTGCCCGGCGCCTGGACTGCCGGGTGGCCAATGCCTTCGCGTTTCTCAGGGAGCATCCGGGACGCTACGATGTCATTTTCGCCGAGCAGGAGCTCAACCACCTCACCAAGCCGGAGATCCTGGCGTTTCTTGCGCTGTGCCGCGACAGCCTCAGGCCCGGCGGACAGCTGGCGGTGCACTCGCTAAACGGTGCCAATCCCATCACCGGTTCGGAAGCCCTGGCCCAGAACTTCGACCACTACAACACCATGACCGAGTACAGTCTGCGCCAGGTGCTGGCCCACAGCGGCTTCAGCGATATCACCGTCTTTGCGCTCAATCTCTATATCTTCTACGAGAACCCGGCCAACTATGTGGGCATGTTTCTGGACAGCGTGATTCAGATGATTCTTAGAATCAGCTTTACGTTTTATGGCAAAACCAACCGGATATTCACAAAAAAAATAGCGGCAATCGGCCGCAAATAGAAGGGAATGGGAACCGCTTGAAAACACCGCCACGGACAGTCAGGACCATCGACAAGGCCGGCAATATCCGGCAGCGGCTTGCAGACCAGAACACCTCGGCGCTGGAGACCTACCGGGCGCTGACCTGCGGTAAAACGGCCTTTTCGCGGTTTGTGACCTACGAACTGCTTACCGCCCTGCTGGGGCCGTTGCCCGGCGGGGCCGGTTTCCTGCTGCGCAAGCTTTTCTATCCCCGGTTGTTCGGCGCTTTCGGAAGGGGCGTGATCATCGGGCGAAACGTCACTTTCCGGCATACCGCACGCATCCGGATCGGCGACCATGTCACCATTGACGACAACTGTGTGGTCGACGGGCGCGGCGCCGGCCCGGCCGGCCTGGTGCTGGAAGAGCGGGTGCTGGTCAACCGGAACTGCATGCTGCTGGCCAAGAACGGCCCCATCCGACTGGGAAGGCGCACCAGCCTGGGCAGCAACTCGGTGGTGGTTTCCATGGACGGGGTCGAAACCGGAGAAGCCGTGCTGACAGCCGGAGGCTGTTACCTGAGCGCCGGTGCCTACCGTTTCGACGGCCCCGGTGCCGTCATGGATCAGGAGGTTTACACCAGCGGCCCCATCCGCATCGGTTCAGGGGCCTGGCTGGGCACGCGGGTCACCGTGCTCGACGGCGTGCGCATCGGGGAGGGCGCCGTGGTGGGCGCCTGCGCCATGGTCAACAGTGACATCCCCGACCGCGCCATCGCCGTGGGAATTCCGGCCAGGGTGGTGCGCATGCGGGACGCAGCCGGTCGGGCGACGTGAACCAGGCCCAACGGAAAGCCCGGCTCGGCAGCCGCACCCGCACCCTGCTAAAAACCGGGGTTACGCTGGCCCTTTGTGCACTGATCGTCTGGAAGGGCGACTGGCGCACCATATGGCAAACCCTGCGGCAGGCCAATCCGTGGATGCTGTGCGCGGTTTTCACCGGCATGCTGCTGGGGGTCTCCATCAGCACCTTCAAGTGGCGCCTGATCCTGTCGGTGCACGGCCTGCACTTCGGGTTCAACCGCCTGCAGGCCTATTATTTTACATCGGTTTTCTTCA
>Ga0256835_1001066_pt1 | contig 17452 bp, 24 predicted proteins | sample PIR30metaG_FD_185972 | JGI IMG/M metagenome (GOLD analysis project Ga0256835, IMG submission 185972) | Hydrothermal vent microbial communities from East Pacific Rise, Pacific Ocean - PIR-30 | ecosystem: Environmental > Aquatic > Marine > Hydrothermal vents | place: Pacific Ocean: East Pacific...
ACCATACTTCATCAACAAAAAACCGAAAATAACTCCAACAATCGTATAAAACATTCCTCGAATAATGTAAGAACGACGAATAGCGCTTTCCGGAATACCGATAGCTTTTAAAATTCCAATCTGCTTTCGACGATTAACAATATCCACAAAAATAATTATAAAAATCACCAACCCGGCCACCAAAGAACCGATTACTCTCAACATTGAACCAATCATATCAAAAGATTGACTGATTGTTTTTCCAAAAGCAAGCTTTTCTTCCCAATCGGCTAATTCATATTGCCCCAAATTCAACTTGCTAAAATCACTTAAAGCCTGTTTGGATAACTGCCTGTCAGTCAATCTCACTATAATCTCACTGGACTCATTGGTTGTTCCCAAAACAGAATTTAAATCATCTCTGGTAACAATCATCTTCGAATCCGTATCAAAATTCTTCGTTTTATAAATTCCCACTATTTCATACTCTCTGGATAATTTATCCCCTTCATTAAACTTCGCCGTAATGGTATCACCAACTCGCACTCCTTCCAAATCATCCGGAAAAACGGAAGTCCCATAACCGCCCGCGAGATCCGTTCCCAGCATTGCTTTCCCATAATCACCGGGCTGTAAATATCGCCCGTCGACCAATTTTGATTTTAAATCTATAGAATCATTCTCTATCCTGGGATCAATACCGATAATCCCGGCATCAAACTCGGCCACATCACGTCCATCATTATGTTTATCATTCTGCAAAGTCGCTCCGGTTTTTAAATGACTGGTACTGCTTTTAACATAATAAAAATCGCGTATGGCATCCATTAAACCATTGGTATTCTTTATATATTTATCTCCCTCTTTAGGTTCAATTATAACTTCACCATATTGATAATTTATTTTTCCGTCATCCATTGTCATGGAAATGCCCTTAAAAATGGCATCAACAAATAAAAGATTTAGGAAAACTATAAGCATAATTAAAATCGTCAAACTCAAAGAACCCTTGTCTCCACGCAAGATCGTTTTTATTGCTAAAAAAAATGACAGTTTTAAATTACTAAACATATTCACAAAATCACATTATTTATCATCCTCGGGTAAAACAACTTTATCACCATCAGATAATCCGGAAACAACTTCTACAAAATTATCACCAACCAATCCGGCCTGAAAACGTTTTTTAACCAACTTTTTTTTCCCGGACTCATCTTCATTTATAACATACACAAAATATCCATCACTATCTTTCTTGGCAAAATCGCGAGAAACAACCAAAACATTATCTCTGTGTTGTATTTCCACATCAACATCGGCGTTCATTCCGTCCAAAATCAGTACTTCATTTTTAAATTTATCATCCACATCAATAACGGATTTAAAATAAGTATTACCATCCTTTAGCGTACTACTGGCATCTAAAGAAGCCACCCGTCCCTCTACTCTCTTCCCCGGATAAGCATCGAAGGTAATATACGCTTTCTCTCCTTTTTTAATCTTAGCCACATCCACCTCCGGCACCAAAGCTTCTATCTGCAGAGAATTCGGATCAATAATTCTCATAATCATCCCTTGGGCCACTTCTCCAACCCGAGCATTTTGTTCTACCACCACACCATCTATCGGTGAAGTCATGGTTGTCTTGGCAGCTTGAGCATACAACTCCCGCAAAGTTTCTCTTGCCTGTTGTGTGGTTTTTTTGATACTGTCTTTTTCTTCCGGTTTCAACATATCCCACTTTCTACGAGCCAACTTCTCAGCCAATTCAGCCTTTTGTACCGCCAACTTAGCATTGGCAATTTGCGCCGAAATTGATTTTTTATCCAACTCAAACAATTCTTGCCCTTTCTTCACTTGATCGTTTTTTTCCACGGAAATAGATTTAATAAGAGTTGGTAACTCTGAAGAAATCTCTGCGTAAACATCCGCATCCACCACCGCATCCATATCAATGGTTTTTTGCACCGCCCCCCTGTCAACAACACTCTCCCCTTTATAAACAATTTCCTCTTTTTTTCCGCGAATCCAAACAATCGCCACTACCACCAATAAAAACAAAACGGCCACAATCCATATTTTCTTACTTTTCTTCTTTTTAAACATATTTTATTAAATTAATTTTATTAAATTTTATAAATAATACTAACCAATACCAACCCCCTACTCCTGTCCGCCCATAGCTTTAGCAAGAGAGAATCAAGTCTACCTGCCAAACAAATTGGCGAACAGATAGGGAATCAAAATTCCGAAAACTTACTTTTAAAAAAATACGCACAAAAATAAGTTTTCGAAATTTGAAACCGACAAACTCCTAGCTTTAGAGGTTTTTAAAAATAAAAAATAAGAAACTATTATTGATTAGTATCACTCACTAATTCACACTTCAATAACCACTAATTGGCAATAAAATCACCTGCTACACACCTTGATACTTCCTTTCATACAATAATTTCAACCAGAACTCCCGAAATTATGTAATACGAAGTACCTAACAATTTTCTTTCAAATATTAACTCACCAAAATAAACTATAATTTTCCCTACTGAAATCCATCCGTTATTACTCCCCACAACAAAGTCGCCTTACCCCAATCACAAATTTTCTTTTTAGATAATCTCAACTTAACCCGCTCCGGCCGCTGTGCCGAAAAAAACAATAATTCCTTTAAATCATTTGCTGTCTTAACTCTAGACTTATACTTTCCGTCTTTACCCAATATCATTCTCCAAAATTTATTCTTTCTCAATGGTAAATTATCATAAGATGACGCCTCCGCCTCTCGAATAATATCAGCCATAATTTGCACCGTTTGAACAGGATATTTACCCATGGCACTTTCCCCGGAAAGCATTACCGCATCAGTATGATTTACCACCGCCGTCGTTACATCAGAAATTTCCGCCCTCGTTGGTCTGGCGCTGTTCTCCATAGACGCCAACATTTGAGTAGCCACAATCACCGGACGCTTTAAACGCCTTGCCTGACGTAAAATATCTAACTCCAATAAGGCTACTTTTTCCTGAGGCATTTCAATTCCCAAATCACCTCTTGCCACCATAACACCATCTGAGGCTTTCAAAATCTTTTTCAAATTACGAATTGCGGAACGTCGTTCTATTTTGGAAATTACCCACGGTGCATAATCGTTTCGACATTCCTTGGGCGCCAAATGTTTTTCCTTTAAAAAAACATCTATGGTCTGACGCAATAACATTACATCCTTTTCACTGCCAACAAAAGAAGCGGCAATCATATCGACACCTTGTCCCAGTGCAAACTCCAAATCACTTAAATCCTTTTCCGTTAAAAAATCCATTCGCGAAGAAATTCTCGGTATATTTACCGCCTTATGCGGCTTCACTTCTCCGGCCACTACCACCTGCGCCAAACAACCATCAGGCAACAATTCTACAACCCTCAACCTAATCAAACCATCTTCTATAAACACATCATCCCCTTCTTTCACATAAACAAAAAAATTCTCCCAATCAAATGCTATCTTTCTCTTTCTTCTGCTTTTGGCAAATTTCTTCTGGTCGGTTAAAAAGACTTTTTCCCCATCCTTTAAAACAACAGAAGTCTCATTAACGACCCTGATTCGCGGACCTTGCAAATCAGCCAAAATACCTATCCTTACATCCAATTCACTCTCCACCTTTCGAATATTTCTTATAGCAGACCGATGCCAAGCATAATCCCCGTGAGAAAAATTCAACCGACAAACATTCATTCCCGCTTCAACCATAGATTTAAGCTTACTAACCGATACCGAAGCCGGCCCAATAGTTGCCACTATTTTTGTTTTTTTATTTTTTTTCATTTTTATTTATCAAAATTACAAATATTACAAAATGTATATTAAATTTGTTCCTAAATAAGCTTTTTAAAAACCAACTTCCCGCATAACAATAATTACAAGAAATCCATTTTTATGGGACTGTTTTCAATCCCCGTTTTCGATGAATTTTTTCAAATTTCAATCGAAGCGCTATTGAGGAAATACCTTCAATGCGACACATTTTAGGCATTGACAAAACAAGCTATAGACGAAATTTGAGAAAATTGGCGAAAATCGGATGTTTGGAAGTATTTCCTTTATACCATTTTATTAATTATACCACCTAAAGATCTCAGAAAATTCTGATTTAGACGCCGTTGAGAAAATGAGAAAAATGAGATGATGCCATAATATCATTGAATTTTTCAAAACAACTCCAAAACAGAATTTTCAAGAGATAGTGGGTAGAGATTAGTTAAAAATAGTATTATTTTAAATTTTCAGCAAAATGCCACCGCACAAGTCCCTGAGCCATTCCTTTTTCTTTTGGGCTCAATGTTTCCGCTCCGGGCATTTCAGCGACAAAACTTCTAATATAATCATCATTGACTACGTTATTTTTAATAAACCTCCTATCATCACCATATTCAACAAATAATTGTTGAACATTTGCCCGCACTATATTATGAACTTTTTTGCCACCTCCAAGTTTTTGATAAACCACTTGTTTTTTAACTTTTTTGCCATTCTTACTTCTCTTCTTTTTATGTTCTCGGCCGGTAGCTTGACTAAGTTTCTGTCTATTGTTTTTTGTCCTTTTTGCCTCCCCTTTTTGCTTTTTCATTTTCCCATATTCATCCAATAATTCTTGCAATAAATCACTTTTCTCTATTGCGCTTTTCAGCCTGGGAATTATACCATGAGTCCAAATTTTTAAATTTCCAATCATCAGCAAATTGTCTCGACCTAATAATTGTTTAATTTTTTTAATCGTCGCTTCTCTATCATAACAATTTAAACTGTCAGTAATATCCGCCTGAGAATTGTAAACATTTAAATAAAAATCCAAAACCTCTTTGAGATTATGTAAAATACCTATAAATTCTTTATGCTCGTCATCAGTAAAGGGCACACCAAAATAATATTCATCCGAATCATTTGGCGGAATCTTTCCCTGTTGCAAAATTTTCACATCAAACATTCCCTGCTCAAACCGCCTGCTATTTACTAAAGCATTCAAATAGTCGCGCACTCCAAATAAATATAATTGCTCCGGATGCTTTCCCAAATTGTCAGATATCTCCGCGACCATAATATTTATTATTTATAAAATTATAGACCAAAATCTCTTTCAAACATCCATTTCTCTCAATCGCCTAATTCTTTCTTTGACATCCGGATGTGTCATAAACAATTTTGAAATGTGTTTGCCTTTAAACGGATTGTCAATATACATATGCTCCGTAGCTCGAGTAGCTCGCTTTAACGGTTGAGGATCGCTACTGATTTTTTCCAAAGCACTGGCTAAACCTTCCGGATATCGAGTCAATAAAGCTCCGGAACTATCAGCTAAAAACTCCCTCTTTCGAGAAATGGCTAACTGTATCAACATAGCGGAAATCGGAGCCAAGATAGATAAAACCAGCCCAATAAGTATAAAGACCATATTGGCTCGCGCATCATCATTATCTCCACCTCGAAACCACATTGAATGACGAAACATATCCGCCAAGATGGAAACAAAACCAACCAAAACCGTGATAACCGTACCCAAAAGTATATCCCTATTGCCAATATGAGACATCTCATGAGCAATCACTCCCTCCAATTCTCTTTTTTCCAATCTTTGTACAATACCGGTAGTCAACGCCACCACGGCATGTTCCGGGTTACGACCGGTGGCAAAAGCATTCAAGGCACTATCCGGCACCAAATACACTTTGGGTGTCGGCAAACCGGCGGTAATGGCCAGATTCTCCACCAAACGATAAATTTCCTTGGCTTCCGGCCCATCTTCCGGGCGTAACCTGCGCGCCCCGTTTATCCTCAAAACAATTTTATCACTCCACCAATAGCTGATTAAATTCATTATTACCGAAAAAGCCACCGCTCCATACAAAATTAACGAATTTCCATAGGCCTGAGCAAAAATCCACCCAACACCAATTACAAAAACCAAAAAACCACTGAGATAAACCCAAGTCAATCGAATATTTCTATCTTTCTCATTGTAAATCGTAGACACCGGATTAATTAAGAATTAAAAATTAGACTAAACTTGTCCCTAAATAAGATTTCAAAGGAAATTTGCGATAGTTAACTCATCTAAAATAGCTCTTTCAAAAACCGTTTCCGCGCGCTACTTTAAACCAGTCCAATATTAAAACTTTACTTCAATATTTTTCCTCTCCTTTTCATCTCCTATCTCGAAAAATTCAAAAGGTTTAAAACCTAACATTCCGGCAAAAATATTGGTTGGGAAAGTTTCTAATTTGGTATTAAAATCACGAACATTGCCATTATAAAATCGACGAGCCGCTTGAATTTTATCTTCCGTATCCGTTAACTCTCGTTGCAGTTCCAGAAAATTTTGATTGGCTTTTAAATCCGGATAATTTTCCGCCAAAGCAAAAATTGATTTTAAAGTGGAAGACAAGGCATTTTCCGCTTGAGCCTGCTCTTTGGCATCTCCGGTTTTTTGAGCGGCCATCGCTTCGTTTCTGGCCTTAATGACTTTCTCCAAAGTTTCACTCTCATGTTTAGCATAACCCTTAACAGTCTCTACCAAATTCGGTATCAAATCATACCGCCTCTTTAACTGTACATCAATATCCGACCAAGCCTCCTTTACACGATTTTTTAATTTGATTAAACCATTGTAGGTTGCCATTAACCAACCGCCGGCAACGACTATGCTTGCCAAAATAATTAATCCTGTTGTCATAATTTTATTTTTAATTATTATTTATTCATTAATTGATATCACTCTGTTTGGAGATAGGGACTCCTTCTCGCTCCGACTCGAAGCCTGGGCGCTACACACAATAAATCCTCGCTATTCGCTCGAATTTACTCGCGCCCTTCGACTCACTATCACCTCACTTTGTTCGGAGATAGGGACTCGAACCCCAATTAGCTGGACCAGAACCAGCCGTCCTACCATTAGACGATCTCCGAATATGTTTGTCCCACTTCGCTCTTCGCTTTGCTACGAGCTTCGAGGGATGGCACATTGTGAATTTACTTTATTACCAGTACTAAGTTTATGGCTCGCAGCTCTTTATCTCGGAGAGTAAAGAGCGAAGTGCCAAATATTGCACTTTACCAAATCAATATACCAATACTCAATTCACTTCAAGCCTTGTCTTGCCTCCCCCGGTTTAATCATGCTCGAAAAACCATCAAATTATTTTCAAACAATCTACACACCATCATAATCGTGCATCACCATTTGCGCCTCAATTTGCTTAATAATTTCTATCACTACCGAAACAACAATCAAAACACCGGTACCACCAATAGTTAAGGTTTGCACTTTTGTAATACCTTGAATAATGAAAGGAAGTACGGCAATAAACCCTAAAAATAACGCTCCAGACAAAGTTACTCTGTTTACCACATAATTCAAATACTCTACTGTCGGTTCACCGGGACGAATATTGGCAATAAAACCTCCTTGTCGTTGAAGATTTTCCGCGACACTCTTAGGATCAAAAGTTACAGCTGTATAAAAGAAGGTAAAAGCTACAACCAAAATAAAATAAATCAATCCGTAATAAAATTGATTAGCAAAAAAATCAGCCACTTTACCGGCAATCATAGCCACGGTTGGATTAGAAGAATTAGCCAGCACGCCGGAAACCATCCCCGGAAAAAGCATAATAGACATAGCAAAAATAATGGGAATAACCCCAGCTTGATTTATTTTTAGTGGCAAATATGACTCGACACTTCCTCCGGCTCCGTTACGCATTCGCCGAGCAAAAGTAATTGGAATATTTCTTGTTCCTTCATTGCTTATCACAATACCGGCCACTATCAAAATGCTAAGTACCAAAAATCCAAGATAAGTCAGAGCCATTGACGGATCCCAAGTGGCAATAATTTGTTTAATGGTTGTTGGTAAAGCTACCACGATACCGGCAAAAATTAAAATGGAAACACCGTTGCCAATTCCTTTTTCCGTGATTAATTCTCCCAACCACATTAAAAATATTGTTCCGGCGGTAGCTGTTACCACAATCATAATATAATTAAACAACGACAATTCTCCCAACACGCCTTGACTTTTCAACAAAGCTATCATTCCGAAAGATTGAATTGCCGCTAAGGGAACAGTTAAATAACGAGTAATCATATTAAATTTTTGACGACCGGCCTCGCCTTCTTCTTTATTCATTTGATCCAATTTGGGAAAAATCATGGTCATCAACTGCATAATAATGGAAGCGGTAATATATGGGCCAACACCCAACATCACAATGGAAATATTTTTCAAACCGCCACCGGAAAACATATTAAGAAAACTAAACAATTGATTCCCGGCAAAAAATTCTTTAACTCGCGAAGCATCAACTCCGGGAATCGGTACATTGGCCGCTAAACGATATATAACCAAAACAAATAAAATAAATAAAATTTTATTTCTGAGATCTTTAATTTTAAAAATTTTCACTAATTTTTTAAACATACTGTCAAATATTACTTTTTATTTCCTAAAATTACAGCTTTACTTAAACCGTATAAATATTACCTAAAAAAACAAAGAATAAGCACCTCGCATCATTTGTTTTGATACGACTGCTTTCTCTCAACTTTTTAACTCGTTTAAAATAACGCTTTTCAAAGACTGTATCTGATAATCTTGCTGTATCCGATAGCTTTTTTAATAAATACATATCTTACTTTAAACCAGTTCCTTTCTGTTCTAAGTTTAATATACAACTCCCCGACTGTCAATGAACGCGGAATATACTCTCATTCCTTTAAACAAACCACTGACGTCCGTAAAATTAAAACGAAAAAGACACTAACGTGTCTTTTGTGCTTGCTTTGTTAGAATAGTCACTACTTAATCTCCCCACCTGCTTTTTCAATTTTTTCTGCAGCCGATTTAGATACGAGGACATCTTTTAAAACAATTTTTTTACTTATCCCGCCAACATTTAAAATCTTAACCGGAACTTCCACTTTTTTAATTAATCCACGCTCTTCCAAAACAGCCGGCGTAACAATATCACCATCAACAAACTTGGCATCTAAAATAGACAGAGAAATTGTTTGATTTTTCGGATTGCGGGATTTGAAGCCTCGCTTCTTTTTGGTGGCGGCAACTATCGTTGTTCTTCCACCTTCCCAAGTCGCACGTCGAGAATAACCGCTTCTGGCTTTCTGTCCTTTCATACCCTTACCTGAATAAGTTCCTGTTTTGCCACCACGACCAACTCTCTTTTTGCGCTTTGCTTTACTGATTTTTAAAGTATTAATTTGCATAGTTTTACAAATAACTGTTAATTCTATTTCTTTTCCGATTTAACTTGATTATCCTCTTTTTTGTTAGTAGCTGCTTTCTTGTCAGCTTCCTTGGTTTTACTTTTTTCCGAACCTTCTTTCTTATTTTTCGAAACGGCAACTTTAACAGTCGGTTTTCCCAATTCTTCCAAAGCTAACATTGTCGCTTTGGCTACATTTAATTTATTTGACGCTCCTTGAGATTTAGCAACAACATCTTTAATTCCAGCCAATTCTATTACTGCTCGCATCGCCCCTCCGGCAACAACACCTCGACCTTCCTTAGCCGGACGCAACATAACTTTAGCCGCGCCATATTTCTTTTCCACATCAAAAGCAATGGTTGTATTCGTTCGCTTTACGTTAATCATATTTTTCTTAGCATCCACCACAGCTTTACCGATGGCAATGGAAACGTCTCCACCTTTAGCAACTCCAAAACCGACCTTACCTTTTCGATTACCTATTACCACGGAAGCTCTAAATGAAAATCTTCGTCCACCTTTAACAACACGTGTTACTCGAGCCAAATCTATCATTTTTTGCTCAAATTCCGGCTTTTCTCGCCGACGAAATTTTTTCTTTCCGAATTTTTTAGACTTACCCTTTTCCATATTAATGTAAAATATAAGTTATTAAAATTTTAATCCTCCTTGACGCGCACCATCCGCCAAAGATTTAACCTTACCATGATATTTATAACCACTCCGATCAAATACGACTTTCTTTATTTTTTTAGCCTTTGCTTTTTCGGCTAACAACTCTCCCAATTTCAATGCAGTCTCTTGATTATTCTTCCCTTTTGCAATTTCCCCAGAATCAACGGCAACCAAAGTATTTCCAGTATCATCATCTATTAAAAAAGCATACAAAACTCTCAAACTGCGAAAAACAGCCAAACGTGGAATTTCTTTTGTTCCTCGAACATTAACACGTCGCTTGCGATGCAATCTGGATACATTTCTACTCTTCTTCATAATATACAAAACTTATTAAATTATTTATAAATCACCGACGCTTTTCCTATTCGGTTCCAACAGCTTTTTTACCTTCCTTCTTAATAAACTGTTCACCCTCATAACGAAATCCTTTACCCTTATACGGTTCTACCTTGCGCAAAGCTCGCACTTCGGCGGCAAACTGTCCCACCAACTGTTTATCAATTCCGCTTACAGTCATTTTTTCACCTTCAACACTCACGGTTAATCCTTCGGGAATTTCTTTTTCGATAGGATGAGAAAATCCCAAATTCAATACAACCTTTTTTCCTTGAACAGCCATTTTATAACCGACTCCATGTAATTCCAAAACTTTTTCAAAACCATCGGTTACGCCTTTAATCATATTTTGAATCAATGACCTGGTTGTTCCCCACAAAGAACGTACCGCTTTACTATTTCCTTTCGGTTTAACATTAATCTCTTTATCATCAATATCCAATTCAACGTTGTACCCAAAGTCAAATTCCAACTCTCCTTTAGGACCTTTCACCTTCACCACATTATCCTCGATGGATACGGTAACGCCGGCAGGGATGCTTATCGGTTGTTTACCTATTCTAGACATTTCTTTCAACTAACATTTGTAAAATATTTAAAAATATTTTACAAATGATTTAAATTAAATTACAAAAATTATTCTTTACACATAAAACAATTGACTGTTTGTCTACCAACTAGAACGTCTTACTCCGGGAATATCGCCACGAGAAGCCAATTCCCTGAAACATATACGACACAAACCAAAATCACGCATGTATCCTCTTTTACGTCCACACTTCCAGCAACGATTCACTTTTCTGGTGGAAAATTTCGGTTTTTTTTCAGCTCTAGCTATTACTGATTTCTTTGCCATGTATCTAAATTTAACTATTTACTACTTAACTTTTAATTATAATAAATCTACCAAACTTCGCAAATATATTCTCCACCCAACCCGTTTTTATATGCCTCTCTACCTGTCAACAAACCTTTTGATGTGGAAATAACCGCAATGCCATAACCGTTTTTAACAATCGGTAACTCATCTTTTCCGATATAAATTCTTTGCCCTTGCTTACTCACTTTCTTTAATCCTCTAATAGCCGGTTTTCCGTCAGAATATTTTAATCTAATCTTTAGAAATTGTTTATTGCCCTCAGAAAAAGTAGCAACATCACCAACATAGTTATTTTTGTTTAAGATTTCAGCAAGAGCAACCTTAAACTTGGAAGAAGGCATAACCACTTCCATTTGTCTGGCTTGTTGAGCATTTCTTATTCTTGTCAGCATATCTGCAATTTGATCGATATTCATTGAATTAAATTATAAATTAATCTTTTTTAATGGGAAAACCAAGCAATCTCAACATTTCAACACCTTCTTCTCGATTGCCGGCTTTAACGGTAATATTTATTTGAAAACCAAATATCATTTTGAGGTCATCGGTAGAAATTTCCGGAAAAATCAAATGCTCTTTAACTCCGATGCTAAAATTACCTTTATTATCAAAACCTTTTATATCCAATCCTTGAAAATCCTTAATTCTGGGTAAGGAAGCGCTTATTAATCTGTAAATAAAATCCCACATCTTTTCACCGCGCAAAGTAACTTTCATACCTACACTTTGTCCCGCTCTGATTTTAAATCCGGCTATTGATTTCTTGGCCTTGGTTATCACCGGTTCTTGTCCGGCAATCATTCGCAAATCTTTTCTGACATCCTCAATAAATTCCTTATTATCAGCCGCCCGCGACAAACCAACATTAATTGACACCTTTTCAATGGCCGGCGCCTGCATTACATTGGTATAACCATACTCTCTCATTAAAGCCGGTCTAACCTCTTCGATAAATTTTTTACGTAAACTGTTCATTGCTTCTTAAAAAATCTTTTAAATAATTACTACTAAAATTCCGCTTTACATTTCTTACACACTCGCACCTTTTTATCATCAATAATCTTGGCCGACACTCTAACAGCTTTGGAACATTTGGGACAAACCAACATTACATTAGATGAATCTATCGGTGCCGCCACAGTAATTCGTTCGCTTTTTTCTCCGGCCCGACGTGCTTTTCTATGCTTCTTGGTTAAATTAACATTTTCCACTATCAGTCGTTTACGACCGGGCATAACTTTAATAACCTCACCAATCTTACCGCGATCCTTACCACATAACACTTTCACTTTATCACCTTTTTTTACTCTCATAACTTTAACTAACTAATAAACTTAGAAAATTTAACAAACCTTTTGCTTAGTAAACTTCCTCCGCCAAGGAAATAATCTTATTAAACCCAGCTTCCCTCACTTCTCTGGCAATCGGTCCAAAAATACGCGTACCCTTCGGCTCCATACCATCAAGTATCACAGCGGCATTCTCATCAAAACGAATACCAATACCGTTCTTGCGTTTCACCGTTTTTGCCTGTCTGACTACGACTGCCTTGACAACATCTTTCTTTTTTACCGCACTACGAGGTTCACTCTCTTTAACGGAGGCAACTATGATATCACCGACTTGCGCGTATCTACGCCTACTGCCACCCAATATCTTAAAACATTGAATTGTTTTGGCTCCCGAATTATCGGCGACTTTCAATTTTGTTAAAGGCTGAATCATAAATTTAACTTATCTCTTTAAATTAAAACACAAATAAACTATCAATAAATACTCATATACTGCAAAAACTTTATTCAGTCACAATCCACTTTTTCCCCTTACTCATCGGTTTACAGGAAACAAACTTTACTACATCACCAACTTGATACTTATCTTCCGGATCATGAACTTTGTACTTTTTGGAGCTAATGTATCTTTTCTTATACTTGGGATGTTCTTTTAAAGTGTCCACTCTCACCACTATGGTTTTCAACATCTTATCACTAACCACCACTCCTTTACGAGATGATTTTTTAACAACTTTTTTTGTCTTGTCCAACTCAGTCATAACTTATATAAACTAACTTATTAAACTATTTAACTTCATCCTGATTCAAGCGTGTTTTAATTCTGGCAATATCACGCTTAATTTGGGAAATTTCCTTATAATTCTTATGTTGTCTTGAAGCAACGGTAAACTTAACTTTCACAAGCTTCGCCTTCATCTCAGACAACAAAGATTCCAATTCTTCTCTTGTTTTATCTTGTAATTCAATCGCTTTCATTTTGACTATTGTAATAACCACTTAAAATTAACTTTTAACAAATTTGGTACGTACACTTAATTTATCCGATCCCAATCGTAAAGCTCTGCGAGCAACCTTCTCTTCCACTCCGTCCATCTCAAAAATAATACGTCCGGGCTTAATCTTGGCAACAAAATATTCCGGTGTTCCTTTTCCCTTACCCATAGGAACCTCTGCTCCTTTTTTAGTCATGGAATGATCCGGAAAAACTCTAATCCAAATTTTTCCACCTCTTTGAACATAACGAGTAATCGCCCTACGAGCAGCTTCAATTTCTCTCGAATTTAAAGCACCGGTATCCAACGATTTCAAACCATAAGAACCAAAAGATAATTTACTGCCTCGATAAGCCAAACCTCTGGTTTTGCCACCTCTTTGAACTTTTCTATATTTTACCTTTTTGGGCATTAACATAACAACAATATCTTAACTTATTAATCAAAATTTACTTAGCAGTATCCGCTTCATCTTTAATTCCCTTATTTAACCAAACCTTCACTCCAATCGCTCCATAGGTGGTTCGGGCTGTGGATTTGGCAAAATCAATATCAGCTTTAATGGTGTGCAAGGGAATATTACCTTTCGACAACCATTCCACTCTGGACATTTCCGCCCCGCCTAAACGACCGGAAAGAGACACTTTAATACCTTGAACATTACGATCTTGCATTACCTTGTCAACCATCATCTTCATAATCCTTCGAAAAGCTACTCTTTTTTCCAATTGATAAGCGGCATCATCCGCCAACAATTTAGCACTTTGGTTAATGTTACGTACTTCCTTAACATCAATAATCGCTTTTAACTTTTCGTTGAACAAAAATTTTCTCTCCAAATCTCTTTTCAACTCTTCCAATCCTTGACCGCCTCTTCCTATAATCACACCGGGTTTTGATGTTTTAATAACAATTCTCATTTTGGCAATACTTCTTTCGATGTTAACTGCGGCAATCCCGGCATTTTTATACCTATTCTTAATGTAATCAATTATCAATATATCTTGGCGCAATAATTTCTTGTACCCTTTTTTGTTGTACCACAAAGAATTCCAAGTTTTATTTATTCCCAATCTTAATGCTCGCGGATCTATTTTTTGTCCCATACGGTTAAATATATTAATTACGACTTATTAGATTTATTCTTTTTTGTCACTCCTTTTGACTTTGTATCCCCAGCGTTCTTTCCACTTTCTTTATTATCGGTTTTCTTGTCATCCTTTTTCTCTTCTGCCTTTTTATCGGTCCCTTTCTTGGTTTTTACCTTGCTTTTAACTTTCACATCTTTAACGACTTCTCGTTTACCGTTACCGGTAACTTTTGCAGTTTTCTTTTTTTCATTTCCCGCTTCCACTTCTCTATCCTTCTCTTTTTCTGCAACATTTAGTATAATATGACAACTCCTTTTGAGAATCTGATTTGCTCGACCATAAGCTCTGGCTCTCCATCTTTTTAAGGTCCGTCCTTCCTGTATCATTATATTTTCAACATATAAATCATCTTCATTTAAATTAAAATCATTTTTAGCCGTTGCTACAGCGCTTAACAATAATTTACGTAAATCCTCAGAACTACCTTTACATAATACTTTTAATTGATTTTCCGCCTCAACAACATCCAATCCTTTTATTAAAGGCACAATTTCTCTAACCTTAGAAGCTGAACGTCTGTAATTATTTAATCTTACTTGAACTTTCATAATTATCTGCAATTACTTTATTGATCAAATTTACTCTATTTATTCCTTAACTGCCTGTTTTATCACCCGTATAAATCAATTCCGGATTATTTTTTAGCTGCTTTAGCCGCCTGAATTTCTCGCTCTTTTGCGGCTTGTTCCAATTCTTTTTGAATTTTACCACCATGTTTAATAAATGTTCTGGTTGGGGCAAATTCTCCAAGCTTATGTCCAACCATATCTTCAGTTATCAAAATTTCCACAAATTTTCGACCATTATATACAGCAAAGGTGAACCCAACCATTTCCGGAAAAATCGTACAGGATCTAGCCCAAGTCTTGATTACACCGGTATCTGCGGGTTTTTTTCCTTGAACTTTTTTCAATATCGTTGGATCAATGTATGGACCTTTTTTTAAACTTCTTGACATATACTTTAATTATTCCTTATTCCTTAAAAACTTGTATTAAGCTTATTACTTGCTTCTTATACCTAATATTTTATCTTCTCTTTTTTCGTCTACGACGTACTATAAATTTAGATGACGCCTTCTTTTTCTTGCGAGTTTTTACTCCCAAAGCCGGCTTTCCCCATGGAGTTTTCGGATATTTCAGGCCGATTGGCTGTCTTCCTTCTCCTCCTCCGTGAGGATGATCTACCGGATTCATAGCGCTTCCTCTCACTGCCGGTCTCCAACCCATATGTCGTCTTCTACCAGCTTTACCAATGCGATAAATATTATGCTCAAAATTACTTACTTGCCCAATAGTAGCATAACAATCAGCTCGAAGCAAGCGTATTTCCGTAGAAGGCATCTTTAACTGGGCCATACCGTTATCAACCGCTTGCAACACTGCGGAAGAACCGGCGCTACGCACAATTTGCCCTCCTTTTCCCGGAATCATTTCAATATTGCAAATTGCCGTTCCCACGGGAATATTTTTCAATTTCATTCTATTGCCTTCTTGAATCGGTGCTTTGTCGGAAACAATAATCTGATCTCCAACCTTCATATTTTGAGTGGCTAAAATATAGCTCTTTTCTCCATCAGCGTAAACAACCAAAGCAATCAAAGAACTTCTGTTTGGATCTTTTTCTATAGCCTTGATAGAACCGGTAATATCTTTCTTCTTCATTTTAAAGTCCACCAATCTATATCTACGCTTTGCTCCTCCGCCTCTGTGCCTTACGGATATTTTTCCGTGAGAACGACCGGCTTTTTTTGCCAATGCTCGCAACAAAGACTTTTCCGGTTTTTTGTCCGTCAAATTATCAGGCTTAACAATAGACATTTTCCGTCGCCCGGCATTATTTTTTTTGTAAACTTTAACCGCCATAATCTATAAACTTAGCAATGATTTATTAAAATTCTTTCTGTTAAAACAATTTAATTTCTTCTCCCTTGGCCAAGGTAACAATCGCCTTTTTGTAACCTTTAGTTTTCCCTTTCTTTCCTCTGAAAAATTTCCTTACCGGCTTATAATTAACCACATTAACTTTCTCCACAGTAACATTATATAAAGCCGCAACAGCCAAGGCAATCTCTTTTTTGGTGGCACTTTTTTTAACCTTGAAAGTATATTTTCCCAACTCCTGAGCTATCATTACCGCCTCAGAAATCATCGGTCTATCCAATACTTTGGCAATTAATTCAGCTTTTTCTTCCGGTACAACCAATTCATTTTTCTTCTTTTTTTCTTTTCCAACCTTGGAATTTTCTTTCTTAGCCTTTTTCTTATCTATACCACCACTTGCGTCTTTCTTTGAGACACTTTTTTTCTCTTTATCCGTACCTTCACTTTTCTCATCTTTAGTTTTCTTCCAAAATGCTGACATTTTAACAACTTTAACTACTTAATACTTCAATAATTAACCAACTACTTATCACCTGCCTCTTTTTTACCACTCTTTTTACCACTTTGATCAAAACGTTCTTCCAGCGATAAAAATGCTTTTTTGCTTAAAAATAATTTCTTATTATTTAGAATATCCACAACATTTACATTATTCAAACCGGTCAACTGTACAAAAGGCAGATTTCTGATAGCCGGAGAATACTTTTTCTCTTCCTTATTTAAAGATACCAAAACTCTATCTAAAGCAGACAATGATTCCAAGGCTTTCTGCATCCGCGCCGTTTTGATTTCCGGTAAATCATACTTTTCAACAACAATGATATGGCCATCTTTAATCTTTCCGGCAATAGCCATCTTCAAAGCCAAACGTGCCACCTTTTTGTTAACTTTTTTGGAATAGTTACGATTGTTTCTCGGACCAAAAACAGTACCTCCACTACGCCACAAGGGATTTTTTACATCTCCCGTTCTGGCCCTACCG
>Ga0256835_1001067_pt1 | contig 17446 bp, 14 predicted proteins | sample PIR30metaG_FD_185972 | JGI IMG/M metagenome (GOLD analysis project Ga0256835, IMG submission 185972) | Hydrothermal vent microbial communities from East Pacific Rise, Pacific Ocean - PIR-30 | ecosystem: Environmental > Aquatic > Marine > Hydrothermal vents | place: Pacific Ocean: East Pacific...
CTCCGAGGACAGGGAGCAATACGAGATGGTGGTAAGCCTGCTGAAGGATAACTACAGGAGGAGGAAAGAAGCCACGAAACTCTACGGACTCGCCCTTTATCACCTCGGAAAGTACTCGGAGGCTGCCTCCGTTCTGGAAAGAATAGAACCGCGGATGGCTTCGGAGGCATATTACAGAGCGGGGAATCTGGAGAAGGCAGAGCTTCTGTCCGGGGATACCGCCACCCTTATAAGGACCGCATTTGCCCGCGGGCAGTACGGGAAGGCTCTACAGCTGTGCGAAAAGGTCTTCATAGAAGAATGCGTCGCGGCAGCCCTGCTCAGCCATCCGGACAGCGCGATGGAAATCATCGCCCGCCTCTCCATGAAAGCCAGCAGGGTTTCTCCGGCAACGGGCATATTAGTGCAGGTTGCATCCACATATCCGCAGGAAACCGTCAGAAAGTTCATGGAAAACGTATTCATGGGAAAGAATCGCAGAATCGAGGATGACCTGTATCATCTGTCTTTAGCCCTCAGAGGGGAGATTCAGGGCATGGAGGGGAAAGCCATTGAGCATTACAGGAAGGTGAATGGATGGGCAAAGCCGTTAGCCCTCTACAGATTATATGTCCTGACGGGAAAGGAAGAATACAGGAGACAGCTCCTGAACGATTATCCACAGAGCGCCTATGCAATAATGGTTGCCAGAGAGTAAATCAGAACATATTCCCCACACCGAAGTAAATACGCACATCGGCAGGGAAAACTTTGAACTTATCGCTTATTGCAAAGTCTATACGGATTGGAGCAAATCCCACGTAGAATCTCAGTCCAAATCCATAACCCAGAGCGGGCTTTCTGGAAAAGAGGAGGGACAGGGTATCCGAAGTCCATGCCCCATCCATGAAAAGGACGAAGCCAAACTTGGGAGTCAGATGATTCCTGTACTCCAGATTGAAGTTGAAGTAGTTGGTGGAAGCCGGATTCAGACTGTCGCTTACCACCGTTCCAATGCTGTTGAAGTCATACCCCCTGACGGATCCCTCTCCACCCAGCAGAAATCTTTCGCTGTAGGGTACCTCCTCCCGGGAGAATATCTGCCCTCCCCTGAGCCTGAGGGCGAGGGTGTGGATATCCAGACTCCTGTAAATGGCATACACTTCCGTGAACTTCCAGAAGTTGGCTCCGGTAAAAGCCCTCTGGGTATAGAGGGACATGAGGGCTCCAAATGTGGCATCCAGTATATTGTTTCTGTCGTCATAGGTCGCCCTCTGAAAGACGCTGTTTATGTTCATGTAGGGCTGATACGTAAAGGTTTCCGTCTTCTTCCACGAGAGACCGAAATGCACGTAGAAGTATCGGGAGAATTCCTTTATGGTCTCCGCATTGAGCCCGTATTCGTTTATATCCTGCGTCCTGTAGTGAAAGGCATTCATGTTGAACCTCAGGTTCTTCCTGTCAAGGAAATACCTCTCCCTGTAATAGATGTCGAGTCGCCTCTCATACACACTGACCCCGTCCGCAAATGACAGGAGTATAACGGGAGCCACTTCCAGATTCTGCATATTGCCGAATATGTTGTAATGACCCAGACGGAAACTCAGATAGAGGTAGGACGGATAGGTGAAACCGATATTGTTTTCCAGATAACGGAGTTTGCTCTCCTTCACGACGAAGACCAGAATGCTATCGTCCTTTATCCGGTAATTGACCGCATCGAAGACCTGAAGGGAATACAATCTCCTTATGGACTCCATGACCCGGGAGTATTTGAAGACTTCTGGCGGCTGCACGACGATTTCCTTGAAGAAAATGGCCGGCCTTATGTGCTTGTTTCCTTCGAGCTCTATCCGCTTAATAACCACGAGGGGACCGGATTTGATCTTCTCCTTCAGAACGATGGCAGTATCGTTTATGAAACTGGTATCCCTCGTCATCTGGAAGTGGGGGAATCCATTCTCGTAGTAGAAGTAGTAGATATCCGTTTCGAGGGATGATATGAAGTCCTCATCGTACGGCACGGGCTTGAAATTCCTCTCAATCTGCTTCACATAGGGGAGAATCGTATCCCCCTCGAAGATCAGATCCACGATCCACGCCCGCCTTCCCTCGTCTATCTTTATGTATATGTCCACCGTTGCATCCGGATTCACCCTGTAAGAGCTTTCGATCTTTACGGAGAAGAAGCCCTTACTGGCATAGAGAATCTGAATTCGGGCAACCCCGGATCTCAACCTGACACGGCTGAAGGGACCCCCCTCCTTCAACCGCAGAGCTTCCACTATCTTATGGGTGGGAAAGAAATGGTTTCCCTCGACGTTTATGGAGCGGATCTTGAGATATGAGAGGAGAAAAAAGGGGAGCAAGGCACCCCCCTTATACTGCTTCCTTTCTCTTGGAAAGTTCCTGCTTCAGGGAGTTGAGTATGTCCTGAGCCACAGCCTCCACCTTGTCTTCGGGCTCTTCCTTCAAACGCATTAGGCGCTCCACCTGTGGGAGCGTTGGGATTTCGTCAGCCTCCAGGATCTCCTCCTCGACAGCCTTCTTTATCTCCTCGTAGAACTTATAGATGGTGTCCATCATTATGAACTGCTTGCGCAGAGAGCAATCAGCATCTATGGGATGGAAGGCATTCTGCTGGAGGTATCCGATACGGATGATCCTTCCAATTTCCAGCATGACCCTCTCCATCTCCTGAAGGGCATCCGGACCGATGAGCTGGACGATTTCCTGAAGTTCGGCTTCCTTCTGAAGGACCTCGGAAATCCATGTGCGTCTCTCGCTCCAGAGCTCATTGACGTTCTCCTTGTACCACTTCTCAATGAGGGGGTAGTAGAGGGTGTAGCTCTTGAGCCAGTTGATTGCGGGATAATGCCTCCTCCTCGCCAGATTGGAGTCCAGAGCCCAGAATGCACCCACCACACGGAGGGTGGCCTGCGTAACGGGCTCGGAGTAGTCACCTCCCTGCGGTGAAACGGCACCAACAGCCGTAACGGAACCCTCCTGATCGGCAAGAGTCTTTACACGACCGGTTCTCTCGTAGAAAGCAGCTAGTCTGGAAGAAAGATAGGTGGGATATCCCTCCTCGCCGGGCATCTCCTCGAGACGGGAGGACAGCTCTCTCAGAGCCTCTGCCCAGCGGGATGTGGAGTCTGCCAGCAGAAGGACGTTGTATCCCATGTCTCTGTAGTATTCCGCAAGGGTAATTCCGGTGTAGATGGATGCCTCACGGGCGGCAACGGGCATGTTGGATGTATTGACCACCAGAATGGTTCTGTTCATGAGGGGCTGCCCGGGTCTGGTGGGGTCTTCCAGTTCGGGGAATTCGGTCAGAACTTCCGTCATCTCGTTTCCACGCTCACCGCATCCGATATATACCACCACGTCCACTTTTGCATACTTGGCCAGCGTCTGCTCCGTAACAGTCTTTCCTGTTCCGAATCCGCCAGGCAGTCCGGCGTTTCCACCCAGGGCAATGGGGAAGAGGGTATCGAGAATCCTCTGACCGGTCTGGAGAGGAATGGTGGGCAGTTCTTTGAAGAGAACGGGCCTGGGAACACGGACGGGCCACTTGTGGGCCATCTTCAATTCGTATTCCTTTCCGGTCTCATCATCCTTTATGACAGCGATGGTATCGTGAACCGTGTAGGAACCCTCCTTTATATCCACCACGGTAAAGGTCTTCTCGAAGTCCTCCTTTTCGAATTCTGTCTTTCCTATGACGTTGGGGGGAACCATTACCCTGTGGGGGATGGAGGGCGTCTCCTGAACTTCTCCAATAACGCTTCCCAGCTTAACCTTATCACCCACCTTGACAGTGGGTTTGAATTCCCATTTCTTTTCAGGGTCCAGGGCGGGTATATCCACACCTCTGGTTATGAAAGGACCGACCTTGTCCCTGATTACATCAAGGGGTCTCTGAATTCCATCGAATGCCTGTCCCAGAAGTCCGGGGCCCAGTTCCACAACGAGAGACTCACCTGTCCTCTCTATGGGCTCACCAACGAAAAGTCCGGAGGTATCCTCATAAACCTGTATGAATGCAGTATCTCCCTTAAGCCTGATTATCTCACCTACCAGTTTCTCCTTACCGACCTTTACGATTTCGTTCATTCGGGCCCCTCTAAGACCCTTTCCGACGACCAGTACGCCCGCTATCCTCGAAATCTCAGCCATGGGCTAATTTTAAAGTCTCAAATTGCCATGGATGTGGGGAGTTTATGGATTTCGAACCCTTTGAAACGTGGCAGAAAGTCCGGTTCAGAAACATACGATTATGCAAAAAACACTTACGGGAACGAATGGCAGATATCGACAGATTATTTCTCCTGCGCAGGCATCTTGATGAAGGTGGGGTCTATCTTCTCTATCAGAGCCAGCTGACCGCATGCAGCCATGACGTCCCTCCCCTTCGACCAGCGAACGGTCATGGGGACGTCCAACATCCTCTTCTTGAGCCTCCAGTAGAAGTCCTCCACTTCTTCCTCCGTGGGGCTCTTCCAGTCGAATTCGGGAACGGGGTTGTATGGAATGAGGTTTATCTTCACCACCAGCCCCCTGGTGAATTCGTACAGTGCCTCTACATCCTCATCCGTATCGTTGAAGCCGGCCAGATGGATGTACTCCAGGGTTATCCTGCGGCGCTTCTTCTCGTAGTAGTACTTGAGGGCTTCCTTCAACTCGTCCAGCTTGTACTTCCGGGCGATGGGCATTATCTGCTCCCTCTTCTCCTGGATGGCAGCATGCAGGGAAAGAGCCAGCTTCACCCTCCTGTCGAAGTCGGCCAGTTCGTATATGCCCGGCACGATGCCGCTGGTGGAAACGGTGATGTGCCTGACACCAATCCCCAGACCTATGTGGGAAGTCATTATGCGGATTGCCTGCTTCACATTGGGCAGATTCAACAGAGGTTCCCCCATTCCCATGAAGACCACGTTGGTTATCTTCTGCCCCACAGCCTTCTGGATATAGAGGACCTGATCCGCAATCTCCCAGAAGTGGAGATTTCTCTTGAATCCGAGGAGTCCGGTTGCACAGAATTTGCACCCCAGAGAGCACCCCGACTGGGAGGAGACGCAAACCGTTCTCCGGCCCTCGGAGGGCATATAGACAGCTTCGAAATCGGAGAAGAGGAACTTTATCGTCCCATCCACATTGGAGACGAGCCTCTTCTTCTCCTTAATGGAATCGACGTAGTACCCCTCCTCGATGAGTTTCTGCCTGAAAGCCTTTGGAAGGTCGGAGAAGTTTTCAATTTTATCCTCTCCTCTCTTCCAGATCCACCTGTAAAGCTGAACGCCCCGGTACCTCTTCTCTCCCAGGGCGGACAGCTGCTTTAGTGTCAGTGCTTTCAGGTTCTTAGTGGTGATGGTGTCCATGTCCATCTTCGTGGACATGTCCATGTTCCAGCTCCTCCGGTGTTGCATCCCTGACTTCCACCACCTTCACCTTGAACTTCAGGTTCTTCCCCGCAAGGGGATGGTTGAAATCTATCACAACCTCGTTCCCCTGAATATCCTTAACGGTGAAGGGTAATACCTCACCCTCCGGGGTCTGGGCATAATAGACGGTATCCTTCTGGGGGGTCTGCCCTCCAAATGCCTCGAGGGGAACCCTGTCCACGAGCTCCTCCTTATACTCCCCGTAGGCTTCCTTCGCCTCCAGCTCCACCTCTTTCTCATCTCCCACCTTCAGACCCTCCAGGGCCTTCTCCAGACCCGGGAGCATGGCACCGGTACCATGAATGTATGCATATTCGGATTCTTCCAATTTTTCTCCCGTTTGAGTATCGTACAACTCGTATTTTATCTTCACCACCTTGTTTTTCTCTACTTTCTGATGCTCACCCATTCGCAAAGTTTACAGCAGTTTTATACATAACCCGAAAGGGTTTAACTGAAGAAGAATCTCCGGTTAACGGAGGAATAAACTCCGGATTTACACATGGATCGATGGAACACCTTATACTTTACAGACTGGAAATGCTGATAACAATAGTATCCTATTTGTTCCTCTGGGATGGGCGGTCCCTCTACAGGGTGGAACCTGCCCCCTCTGAACTGATAGACTCCCTTACCGGATCCATAAACCTTTCTTTCTCCACTCCATCCTTTCCCATGCTGCGCGAATTGAGAGACAGCATATTCTCTAAAAACGGGTCCGTAATGGGTTTCCCCGGGGAAATTCCCCGGAATATAAAAGTATCGAACGTTATAAGGGATCTGGGGAGGAGAAAACTGACCGATCTCGAAATAGCAGCCCTTCTATACACCATCGCCGATAGATACGAATTGAACCCGGCCATCTATTGCATAACGAAATATGACCCCAGAACGGGAGACCTGTTTCCATTCGACCTGACACCCCTCTATGGAACATTTGCCTATGGATGTTATCCCGTGGTCGTTCTGGACGGGATCCATGTCCTCTCGCCCCGCAGATTCAGCACCACCAGGCTTCTATCCGATCTGGTGAGATTTCCCGAAGAGATTTTCCAGACGGATGCCCCTCCACTCGTATATCAGCTCCGGGGTTTTAGATGTGCATTCGTGGAATCTCTGAAGAGGGATAAGGAACCATCACCTCAGGAATTTCGCGTCCTGAAATAATCTGCCAGATCTTCGAGGAGAACTTCCACCTGCTCTCTGGTCTCCATATCCTTAACCGCTACAGTTCCCCTGCTCACCTCGTCCTCACCCACTATGATAACCCACCTTATACCTCTGGATGAAGCATACGCCAGCTGCCCCCTCAGGCCGGCATCCCCTGAATATACATCCACGTTGAGGAAATCGAGAATCTTCCTCACACGGAACACGTACTCCATTATCTCCTTCGCGGCACTTCTGTATGCAATGAGAACATGGGTATAGGTGGAGGGTATGTCATTCAGGAGACCCAGCTCCTCCATCGCGGTCATGAGCCTGTCGATTCCGATGCTCCCTCCGACCGCCGGAACGGGGAAGCGGGTAAACACTTCGATTAAACCATCGTATCGCCCCCCACCAGCAACGCTGCCGATGCTGAGGTTGTTGAGAACTATCTCGAAAACCATCCCCGTATAGTAATCCAGCCCCCGGGCAAGGCTCACATCGAAACGGGCCTCCCTCACACCCCACATGTCCAGATACTGAAATATCTGATTCAGGTTCTCGAAGGCCTCTCCTCCTGCATCCCCGGTAAATTGAAGCACTTTCTCCATGGATGGATTCTCCTCTATCAGACCCAGAAGGGAATTCACAACTGCTTCGTCGAAACCCTTTTCGAGATAAAGCTTCCTTATCCCCTCCATCCCTACCTTATCGAGCTTGTCGAGGATACGGGCCATCTCCAGTTCCTTCTCCCCTTCCAGTCCCAGCCGATGCGCTATGGCCCGCAGGAATTGCCTGTGATTTATTCGTATGGTGAAATCCACAACCCCCAGTTCCACCAGTGCATCCCTTATGGCCACCACTATCTGGGCGTCGGATAGAGGGTTTTTCGAACCGATGGTGTCGATATCGCACTGGTAGAACTCCCTGTATCTACCCTTCTGGGGTTTCTCGGCCCTCCATACGGGCTGAATCTGGTACCTCTTGAAGGGACGGGGAAGATTTCCCTGATTGGAAGCGAAGAATCGGGCAAGGGGCACAGTGAGATCGTATCTTAGACCCACCTCCCTGTCTCCCCTGTCCCTGAAGCGATATATGAGCTTCTCCTCCGTCCCGTATTTACCGGAAAGGATCTCCCAGGACTCTATGGCAGGGGTTTCTATGGGATCGAAACCATGCCTGCGAAATACGGATTTTATCTTATCGAATAAGACTTCCCGCTTTATCTGTTGCGGGGGAGGGAAGTCCCTCATTCCTTTGAGGGGCTTCAGGCCTGCCATTCCCTGTCTTCCTCTTCCTCCCTCCCGATGATGGGTCTCTCCCGCAAAATCCTGTTTACGTCCTTACGGGGTCTCTTGGAGTATCTCTTCTTGTCGCTCATGCCGGAAGCAATAACGATTATCCTGACCTCATCTTCCAGCTCATCGCTTTTGGATATCCCTATGATCATCTCCGGCTCATGTACGGGAGTACCTCCAGCAGCCACCTCCTGCATTATCCTGTTCATGATGAGTTCCAGTTCCTCCCCGGTGAGTTCGTATTCCTCGTTGTCGCTGGTTTCGATATTGACCAGTATCCGCCTGGCACCCCTTACCACGGAACGACCACTATCCAGATCCAGAAGGGGGTTGTTTATAGCCTTCCTTACCGCTTCCTCTGCCCTGTGTTCACCGCGTCCAACACCCTCTCCAATTATGGCCTGACCGCTCTCCTGAAGTACAGCCCTTACATCCTCCAGGTCCACGTTGATATAACCGGGCTTCCTTATGATATCCACGAAAGCCTTCACTGTTTTATACAGTATCTCATCCGCAAGAGCAAACATATGGGTGATCCCTACGCGACGGTTATTCTTTTCTTTCAGGAGTTTGTCGTTTGCTATGACGATGAGGGAGTCCACCTTATCCCTGAGCTCTTCTATCCCCTTGTTGGCCTTTCTGGCCTTTGCCGGTCCCTCGGCCTTGAAAGGCTTGGTCACGATGGCTATGGTGAGTATACCCATATCCTTGGCAACACCCGCTATCACTGGAGTTGCACCTGTTCCCGTTCCTCCACCCATTCCAGCAGACAGGATCAATATATCCACCCCATTCAGCAGTTCTCTTATCTCATCTATGGATTCCTCGGCCGCCTTCCTTCCCTTCTGGGGATCGGCACCGGCACCATGGCCTCTGGATATGCTCTTGCCCAGGTGAAGTTTCAGATCAGCAGCACTCTGCTCCAGGTGCTGTGCATCCGTGTTGGCAGCTACAGTTATGACACCGGATATTCCTTTCTGTATCATGTAATTCAGGGCATTGGTACCACCACCACCCACTCCCATAACCATTATTTTGGCATCTGTTACCCATTCATTTTCCACGTATTCTATCTCCGGCAAATCCATCGTAAAACCCTCCTTTGATATTCTACTAATTTTAAGGGCTCACCCGTCACGGATGTCAGAACAGTTCTTTGATTCGATCGATCAGGGTCTTGAATATCCCTCCCCGACTGACAGACGGCGTTTTATGGGTGGTGTTCGGAGCCTCGAAGTAGTACCTTATCAACCCCGAGAGCACACCATATCGGGGATTCCTGTAAGACTCATCCAGAACATCCGTGTTGGGATAGCCTATGGTAACACCCATCTGAAACGTATTTTCAGCGATTACATACACGTTTTCGATGAGGGCTCCTCCTCCCGTAAGATAGATCTGGGGTCTATCCAGTTTGTTATATACATCCATCTTATCCAGTTGATTCTTTACGGAGTTGAAGAATCTATCGAAGTTCTCTGCAATAATAGCAGAGACGCTATTCAGAGGTATGGTATGCACCACTCCCTTGCGCCTATCGACCAGTTCTATGTTCTCATCTATGTTATAGTAGTCATCTTCATCCACCAGAAGTCGGGCTTTCATAAGAAGATCTTCGGCCAGTTCTCTGGTGAGGCTGAATTTAGCCATAAGGTCCCGGAGAAGCAGACGGGACAGTCCCTCCTCTTCCACATTGGTGTAGTATATAGATCCCCTGTTCCATATGGTGATGTAGAACAGGTCTCTGCCTATATCAATCAGAATGGCCCCTTCGGATCTATCCTCCTCGTCCAGAACACCATAACTCTCCACTATGGGATTGAAGTAGAAATCCACATCGCCGATTTCAGCCGCATTGAACACCGATCTGAAGTTTCGCAGGACGTTGGAATCCACACTTATGATGTACGCCCGAACCCGAAGGCTCTTTCCATACATACCCACCGGATTTCTGACGGTACCTGTTTCGGGTTTATCCACTATGAATGCATAGGGATGGACATAGACTATCTCGTGGTCGTTGGGAATATTGGCCATGGTCTTGGCCTGCTCTATCACCTTCTGGACATCCTTTTCATCTATGGGCTTATTGTCCCGCAGGGAGATCATCCCCTCCACATTGCTGGAGGAAAATATGGATTTCCCGGATATTCCCGCCACCACGTTTAGATATTCGAATTTCTCGAGAGTACTGCTTTCGTAGAGTTTATGAATAACCTTTCGTATGGTTTCTGCTGCCTGCGGTCCATCGGTTATCAATCCTCTCTCTATTCCCGCAGCCTTTTCCTCCACCACCGAGATCATTTCGATGGAGGCAGGGGTTCGCCTTCCAATGGCTGCTTTCACAAAACCGGAACCAACATCTATTGCTATCACATAATCTTTCATCGCAGAATAATCACCTCCTCTTCCAGTTTAACTCCAAACTCTTCAAAAACTCTCTTCCTGGCCAGTTCCACCAGGTATATCACATCCTCGCTTTTACCCTCTCCGAGGTTTATAAAGAAATTGGCGTGTTTCCTGGAAATCATCACATCCCCCCTTCTCTCCCCCTTCATTCCCACCATATCGAGCAACTTTCCGGCAGAATGCCCGGGTGGATTCTTGAACATGCATCCGGCCGTTGCCACTCCATAGGGTTGAGTCCGCATACGCTTTTTAGAAAAGTCTTCCCTTCTTTGCCTTATAGATTCCGGAGAATCCTTCCTGAGCCGGAACCATGCCCTGTAAACCACCCCATACTTCAGCACATCCGATTCCCTGTACCTTATAGCTATTTCCCGGGGACTCATTCTGACGACATCCCCCTCCCAGGTAACCAGTTCCACTTCCTGGAGGATATCCTTTATCTCCAGACCGTATGCCCCGGCATTCTTGGCAATTGCCCCTCCTATCCTTCCGGGTACGCCGAACAGGTATTCGAAACCGGACAGGCCCCACTGCTCCGCAAGGATGGCGAGGGAGGGGATGCTTTCCCCGGCATAAGCCATAATCACATCCTCATCCGCCCTCTCCACACCCCTTATGCCGTCCAGCCTTATGACCAATCCATCATAACCTCTATCGGGGAAGACTATATCGGAACCACCCGATATCACGTATATAGAAAGCCCTCTGTCTCTGGCAAATGCAAGGGCACTCTTCAGTTCTTCGAGGGAAGATGGCCGGGAAAAGTAACGGGCAGGCCCACCTATCTTTATGGTGGTATGATTACGCAGAGGTTCATTCTGGAGAATACCGGCAACAGTAGAGGGCATTTGAAAAATTTTAAAGGTTTTACAGCCCGTTTGGTCGCCTATGCAGCCTGGAACGCGCTTATTATCTCACGGAGACGCTCCACATCATAGGCGTCCATTGCTTCTATCCACTTGAAGAGCTGTTCCACCCTCTTTTCCGGTATTATCTGTATGGGTCTTCCCCTCAGATCGAAGACAAGTCCCACAACGCCACCACTAACCTCCATCTCCACCCTCCTGTTGGGACCGGCTCCCACATCCATACCCGCCATGGGATGCAGTTCCAGGTGTGCCTTTTCACCCACCTCCAGATCGAAGCGCACGATTTCACCGAATCGGAAGGTATAATCCTTCGTCGTTCCATCCGGGAAAGTGATTGTGGCTTTCAGAACAGGCTTTCCTTCCTTCGCAACACCCTTGGGAGCTATAGCAGTTCCCAGCCTTATGAGACAGTCCCTGTCGAATACCTCGAAGGCCGCCTGCTCGTTGATGGTGGAAAGAACACCCAGATGGGGCATCATGAAGATGCTATCCACCGCTATCTCCGTCACACCCTCAGGCTGGAAGGCATCCAGCATCATGAGGAAAGCCTGAGCCCTTCTGGGGGCGTGGGACAGGACACCACCGGAACCAATTACCAGGTCGAGGTTCATCATGTTGACAAGCGTCCTCTCCAGTTGCTGCTGAAGTGCCCTGGAGATATCGCTGGCCGCCTGAACACCTTTGAGCTCGGTAGCAAACATCTTATGGTGTTCCAGAGCCAGCCTCAGGGCTTCTCTGGCTATTGCCTGCTCCACGATCAGGTCCTCCAGAGTCATGGGAATGGTGGTGGGTCGTATCATCTTGTTCTTGATTCTGTTGCGCAGTTCCGTCTCATCGATGTGGAAGGGCACCCAGCGGAGGATGTTCTCGATTCCCGCTTCCACCATAACGTTGGATATGGAGTAGCTCATTCCCAGATTGGCGGAAACAGTTCTATTGAAGACCAGTTCTCCCTCGGAATTCCTGAAGACGGAGAAGACGTCCGTCGTGGCTCCCCCTATATCCACACCCAGAACCTCTATGTCGTTCTCGCGGGCAACTTTCTCTATGAGCATCCCCACCGCGCCCGGGGTGGGCATAATGGGGGCATCCACCATCTGCATGAGCTTGGAATAACCGGGAGCCTGCTGCATGACGTGTTCGAGGAACAGATCGTGAATCTTCTCTCTCGCGGGACCGAGGTTCTCCGTCTCCAAGGTGGGTCTGATGTTATCAACGATGTAAAGGGCAACCCTGTCGCCCAGAATCTTCTTGATTTCTTCCCTTGCTGCCGAATTGCCCGCATAGATAACGGGCATCTTGTAGGTGGCTCCAAAGCGGGGTCTGGGGTCAGCAGCCACAATGAGCTGAGCCAGATGAACCACGTGCTTGACCGTTCCCCCCTCCGTACCGCCCGCCAGAAGAATCATATCGGGTCTCAGGCGCCTGATTAACTCAATCCTCTCGTGGTCCATCCTGCCATCGTTAATGGCTATGGTCTCCATCACGATGGCACCGGCTCCCAGAGCCGCGCGGGCAGCGCTCTCCGCCGTCATTTCCTTTACGACACCCATCACCAACATCTGCAATCCACCGCCGGCGGAGGAGGTAGAGACATAGGCGTCGGTGCCTTCCTTCTCATTCTTATAGGGCTTTATGAAATTGCCATTCTCGTCAAGAAACCTCTTTCCGGTAATCTCTTCCAGTTCATGAACAGCGTTCCTTACACCGATGGTGACATCTTCAAATGGCTTTTCAACTGTTGTGGGGGCTTCACCCCTGGAAATAAGACGATAACCCTCATCCTTCTTTTCTATAAGGATGGCTTTCGTGGTAGTACTGCCGCAATCCGTGGCTATTGCCCGCTTCAGATCCCTTTGAGCCATGAGCTAATTTTAAAGGGGAGTAGAAGACCATACCGAGGAAAGACCACAGATACACCTGCACGTTGGGGACATTCATGTAACTGGCAGCAAAACCTGTTATGAGAAGAAAAATGAGGTAGGAGACGGGCAGAAGAGCCCTTACATTCCCTTTTCTGATCAGATCCAGAGTGGACAACAGGAATACACCAAGAATTAAGAAATTTATGATGAATCCCACTACACCACCATCGAACAACCACTGGAGATAAAGATTATGAATATACTTTCCGGGAATCGTTAATCCCACCACAAAAAGGCCAAACATCTTAGCAAATATGGGTGCTGACAGGAATGCTTTAATACCATATTGCCATATGGCAACCCTGCCGCCAAATCCGTAGGGACTTTCCAGGGTAACTCCAGCATAAGAAAATCTTTCCAGTATAAAGTTCCAGTTGAATAACACGAACAGCAGAACCAGAACCATGATCAGATAATTCCTTCTGTAAAGCGTCCAGAGAAACAAAATTGCCGCCAGAAATATCCAGAGAGCTCTCGTGTAGGTATAGAACATCAGTATCGCCGCCACGAGGGTTATGGAATACATCCACCTTTTACCGGTAGAAGCAAGATACCAGGAGGAAACGAGCAGTGGGACCATCTTGAGACCAAATACGGAAGCATCATGATAGTAGCCTTTAAGCCGCCAGAACTTCTCCGCAGAGCCGGTAATCTGAAACCCCTCGGGAGAACGGGTAACGAGGAAATAAATCCCCATAAGAGCTATGGGGATCAACATTATTATCGTAAGGTTCAGGAACCTTCTCAGATGTTTTTCATCCCATAGATAACTTCCCATAAGAAAGAAGAAAGGAAGTCCATATGTGGTTCGCAGGAAGTATTCCACCATGGATATGACATTACCCTTTGCCAGAAGATAGAGTATAGCAAGGACAGAGTAGTAGATTCCGGTTATAAGAACCAGATGATAAAATCTGAAATCCGTAACTTTGATCCGGTGAAGTAGTATAAGAAAAATAGCATAAATAAACATTACCAGGGAGTAGTAGTGCAGGAGTTTGAACCCTCCAAGGTGTATATCCCAGAATAGATCCACAAGGGGTTTTGCAGTTATCAAAAGGAGCATCATGCCCATCGTAATACCGGTGGTTAAAAACCTCCGGGGAAACAGAAGAACAAGTATCAATACGAAGAAAGGCAATATAATCAAAACAGTAATGGGACTGACGAAAACAAAGAGAACCAGAAATAGAACAAATGATAGTAATATCAGGAGGAAGAGGGTCATGCTTCGGGCAATTTTATAGTACAGGTTTTAAAATTTTCCCAAAGTGTACGCGTTTTTCACCAACATACCGACCCCGCAAAAAGTGCCTCTTCTGAACGCATTGAATGATGCCCTCGGTAACAGATTGATCGTTTTTTTCTTTGCAAAAGAAGTTGAAAAGAGGAAGGGCTGGTCTTCTTCCCTGAAGGAAGCCCGATTCAAATACGAATTTCTGGAATCCCGCAGATTCGATATCAGGCACCCGATGGATCCCGGATACACCTTTATTCCATCCCGACTGCCATCCCTCCACCAGTTCAGGAAGATAGTGGTGAGCGGTGGCATAAGCCCGATGGAGCTGGCAATCGTAATCAAGGCACTGAGGGAGAAAGTGCCATTCGTAATATGGTCGGGGGCGGTGTCCCTGAGGGGCGGTTATCCCGTCTTCATCCCCCTGCGATACGCCCTGAGGAGATTCATGTACTCCCGGGCGCAGGCTATGGTGGTGCCCAATACCCTTGCAAAGGAGCATGCCCTTCGCATGGGAGCCCGCAGGGTGGAAATTGCATATACATCCTTCGATTTGAGCAGATTCGACTACGACAGGAAGCACGAAGGGGAATTCCTGAGAATACTCCATTTAGGCAGGATAATAAAGCGCAAGCGAATAGGGGACCTTCTGGAAGCAGTCTCCACGATGAAGGATTATTCTTTAGACATAATCGGAGACGGTCCGGTTCTGGAAGATATGAAGAAGAAAGCCCGAAAGCTACATCTGGAAGAGCATGTCCGTTTCCTTCCACCGGTACCCCACGAAGAGGTGCACGAAATCTATCGGCAGTACGATTTATTTGTCCTTCCATCGGAGAACGAGGTTCACGGGTTCGTCGTAATGGAAGCCCTCATGTCATCGGTTCCGGTTATCGTCACCAACGAGGTCGGAGCGAAGGATTTCGTCATTCCGGAAGCCATATATCCCGTAGGAAATGTAGAGGAGCTTCGCAAACGCATAGAGTGGATGCGCAATCCGGAAAACAGAAACAGGGCTGTGGAATTCGGCAAGCGCATGATTAAAGAGAAAGCCACACCCGAAAGGTGGGCAGAGGTATTTCGCAGGGTTCTTGAGGATTCCTCGCCTTAAAATTTGCAGGTCATTACCGATGGTTTCCCTCAAGTTGCCCGAGCCCTCGTGGAACCATCCCCTCTTCCCTTCCCTGCGGAAAGCAGTCCAGAAGGGGACCTTAATCGTGTTCGGGAGTGTGGCGGATAGAACAGAAACCGGATTTTCAGATGTAGATCTTCTCTGGATATATCCTGACGATATGCCATCCAAAGAGATAACCCGAACTCTATTCAAACTTTCTCGGATAATCCTGAAATACGACCATCTTCAGCATCATGCACCTTTCCATACATCCGAAAGCGGCGCGCGAAAACATTCCCCATTACCCCCGGAGGCTTTAGAGGGAGCCATAGTTCTGAAAGGGAACAGGGAGATAACTCTGGGAGGATGGGACAATGGGAGAAATATTCTGGAAAGACTTGCTCGATCAGTTATAAAGCGCTCCGTAAATCCACCGGACAATCTATATGACCTTAAAAGTTTTCTAAGCTGGCTTTTCCTCATACCCGCCCTGGTCTTTCGAACCAGGGGGATCGGACTTTCCAAGAAAAAAGCCCTCATCAGGGCACCGGAGATATTTAAAAATGCAGATATTCTCGAACCTGCATCCTATCTCCGAAAAGTGTGGCCCCGCCCACGGAGCCGTCTGTTCAGTTTCGTGATAGACATCAGTCCAAATCCCTGGAGATTCAACAATCACCTGGCACGACTGATATTTAAGATTCCCGATGAGTTAAAAAAGGAGATTCCCGATGACTTCTGGGAGAGATCGAGAGCATACGCTGAAGAAGCTCTTCGGCTTGCCGGTAGATGATGTAATCCCTTTAACGATACAGGATTACAAGGATGCCCTTTCCGAAGTACTAGAAATAGCAAAATCCATAAACGCTCGATCCGTATTTACTTATGGAAACATATCTGTTCCAGGTATTTCTGATCTTGATATACTGATAGTATCGGAAAACCCCTTTCCTGTTAGCAGACTATCCCGAAAAACAAGATGGATAATGAGCCATACCCCTATCGTGGTAAAACCCGGAGATATAGAACAAACTTCGAGACTTCTCGACACACGAAATTTGAAACTCGTGTGGGGAAGAGCTGTCGAATTTCCCGAACCCACAATCGAAGACCTCAGGACACTGGCCGTAAGACATATGGTCTGGAAAACTATGAGCCTTCATAAGAAACTGACAACACGGGATCTTCGGGCGAGGAATCTCCTTCTACATCTCCATGCACTCCGATATAGCTTCAGAGAAATCGGGGAGGGCGAGCCTGAATTCTTTCGCAGGGTTTCCTATCTGCGTGAAAAGTGGTTCGATCTAACTGAGGAAGATAAATTAACAAAACTACTTTTACTGACTTATGAGAGCCTTCATATTATTCAGCAATTCTTCTCATTCTTCGAAAGAGAAAGTGCCGATAATCGGGAAACTGGAAACTGGTTATGGGTTGAAGGGGATGTCTTCATTCCTATTCCTTCAAAACCCTTTAAAGTAAAGGGCAGGTTGGCAGAAACCCTCTATTACCTCAACATTTACACCGCCAGAATACCCGGCGGAGCCTTGAAATATGTAAACCCATATCCGGTAGCAGGATGGCGTGGTATATTGACCGGAATCCGAAGAATATTTAAACAGCTTGGAGAAGTCTCCAGAGAATGATCGCGACCATAAAAACGAATACCGCAAGGGTCCTAATTTCGATGAGATTACGACCGGAGAGTCTCCACGCCCAGAGATAACGCAGAAGATAATTTACCGTGGATTCGAAAACGAACGCCACGGCAGCACCCGTCAACCCAAACATTTTGATAAAGATAAAACTGCCCAGTATGGAAAAGAAAGACGCCACAGTCTGATTCAGAAGAATCAAATCCGTTCTCCCCTTCGCAATGATATAATCCTGCCATGTATATGACCAGGACTCCAGAAGGAGCATTATGGACATGATGAGCAGCACCGGAAATCCCTTCACATATTCGGGACCAAGAATCCGAAGGAAATAAGCACCCCCCACAACGAACACCATGATCATGGA
>Ga0256835_1001068_pt1 | contig 17440 bp, 19 predicted proteins | sample PIR30metaG_FD_185972 | JGI IMG/M metagenome (GOLD analysis project Ga0256835, IMG submission 185972) | Hydrothermal vent microbial communities from East Pacific Rise, Pacific Ocean - PIR-30 | ecosystem: Environmental > Aquatic > Marine > Hydrothermal vents | place: Pacific Ocean: East Pacific...
GATAGATAAGGTAAATTCTGTTTTTCAATCCAAGAATTTCTCAATGGCACGGGACCTGTAATCAGGTCTTCTCCTTGATAAAAAACCTCCAAAACCGGACTTGCTTGATAATGCATTATTCCGGCTCTCATTTGCATAGCTATTGAGAAACTTTTATATTCCCATTTATATTGACTTCCTGCTCCGTAATAGTTTACTTTCATTTGATTGGTTTCAAAATCATAAGGAAAAGATTTATGATAGTTAAATTCGCTAATTTCATGAGCAAATTGCCCCATACTTATTCCTATACCGGCTTTTCCGAAATAAAATTCCCAATCTGTATTAAACTGGTAAAGACCTTTGATGTTTTGATCAAAACCGTAAAGTTTCATTTTATTTGCTCCTATTTCACGGCTTAAAATATCCCCTTGGGTATGGGAAGCATACTTTCCTGTTGGGAAACTGAAACCCCCACTAAAAGAAATATTCCATTGAGCTTGACTATTTTTCACTCCTGCCATAAAGAAAAGAAGAAGAAATAATTTACTTGTTAGAGCTACTAATTTCATTTTTTAATTTTAAAAATAGCCTGCTAAATAGAAATCCAAATCTTTGATTCGATTAAAATGGAAAATGGATAGATGAAAAGCCGGTTTGATTTCTTCAAGTCAGAAAAAATTTCAACCTTGACAAATTTGAAGTATAAACAAGATAAATATAAGTTTATTTCTTATAAATCATATATAAAAGTAAAATAAAGAAATTTTATTTTTATAAATTTTGTACATTTAAAGAACATTAAAAATCTCCTATCATGAAAAAACATGTCTTCTCTTCCATGATGCTCCTTTTCTCATTTTGGAGCCCAAGAGCATTCGGACAATCCGAATTTACACTGGCCAGTACCGATTTAGGTGAATTTTTCAGCTTGGATCAAGTATATGATAAATACAATTGTGGCGGCAAAAATATTTCTCCCGAATTGCATTGGCAAAATCCACCGAAAGGAACCCAAAGTTATGCCGTCACCATGTTTGACCCCGATGCTCCCGGAAACGGCTGGTGGCATTGGTTGGTATTTGATATTCCTGCGGATATTATGGAGTTACCTACGGGTGCCGGAAGTGTTTTTCCGCAACTTCTTCCTGAAACCGCTATTCAAAGCATTAACGACTATAAAGAATACGGGTATGGCGGCCCCTGTCCTCCTCCGGGAAAACCTCACCGTTATTTTATAAAAGTCTATGCCTTAAACACCCCATTTTTGAGATTACCCGCTGATACTCCTCCGGAAATCGTTTTCCAAGAAATCAAAAAACACAGCTTGGAAGAAGCGGAAATTATGGCTTTATACGGCAGGTAATATTAAAATATCCTTAAATTCAATTCACTTCCATTCAAATTGTTATTTTTGTAAAAAAATTAATGTGCTGAATAAAATTACTCAAATCATAGCCGAACCTTTTGTTTGGTTAGTGAAATTTTATCAATATTTTTTGTCACCTCTTTTGGGGTCAAATTGTAGGTACACTCCTACTTGCTCGCATTATACCATTGAAGCCTTGAAAAGACACGGTTTATTTACCGGCGGATGGCTTTCTATCAAAAGAATTGCCAGTTGTAATCCGTGGGGAGGATCCGGTTACGATCCTGTTCCTACCAAAGAAGAATTAAAATTAAAAAAGAAGAAATGAATATACTCTCCATTGTTTGGGATCCGAATCTCGGATTTGACCTCGGTTTTTTTACCGTTCGATATTATAGTTTGATGTTTGTAATCGGTTTTGGTGCCGGTTATTATATTATGAAAAAAGTTTTTGAAAAAGAAGGTATCCCTTACGAACTATTAGACCCTTTACTAATGTATGTCGGACTCGGAACCATTTTGGGAGCACGCTTGGGACATGTATTTTTTTATGATTGGGATTACTTTAAGCATCATTTAGATGAAATTCTGCTTCCCATTCGTCATACTCCCGGCGGAATAGAATTTACCGGATTTCAAGGGCTTGCCAGTCACGGGGCAACCATTGGCGTTTTTATCGCCTTGATTCTTTTCTGGAAAAAATACCTGAAAGGCAAAAAATCATTTCTTTGGCTACTTGACCGGATTGCCTTAACCATTCCTTTCGGAGGCGCTTTGGTGCGTATCGGAAATTTGCTGAATTCCGAAATCATAGGCAAACCCACCGGAAGCAACTACGGATTTATTTTTAAAAACCTGGGAGAAGATTTTCCCCGTCACCCCACACAATTATATGAAGCGGCAGCCTATTTGCTTATATTTGTGATTCTTATGTATCTCTACTGGAAAACTGATATAAAAAGATATGAAGGCATGCTGTTCGGAATCTTCTTTACCCTTCTTTGGGTGGTGAGATTTTTTATTGAATTTTATAAAGAACCCCAAAAAGAAACCCCTTCCGGTCTGATGTTGGCAACCGGCCTCAACACAGGCCAACTTCTGAGTATTCCTTTTGCACTCGCCGGATTACTACTGATTATTTACTCTGTCAATAAACATAAAAAACAACAATCATGAAAAAATTTCCCCTCTTCTCCCTTTGGATTTTATTATTTTTTATCCAATCCTGTTCAAGCACAAAAAAAACCGTAAACGAAAACCCAAAAGAAATTATCAGTATTGAAGCTGAAAACCTCCCTCAACAAGTCGCTTACATAACGGATCAAAATAAGAATATATTAATCATAAAAAATATTTCCCCGGGGAATTTTACAGATACTTTGAGTCTTCCCGAAGGCTATTATAAAATAAATATCGGCAAAGAATATTCGGACATTTACCTCCAACCCGGAATGGATCTGAAAATTTATGTGGATGGAAATCAATTCGATGAAACCATCCGGTATGAAGGAACCGGTGCCGATATCAATAATTTTTTAGCTGCCGAAATGTTGGCAAATGAAAAAGACAAACAAAAATATGCATTGCAAAACTTGGTCAATTTACCTGAAAAGGATTTCCTGAAAACAGTTGACAGTTTATATCAAGCAAAACTAAAAAGGCTGAATGATGCTTTTGACTCAAAAAATGATTTTACCGGTTTACAAGCAAAGAAATATTTGGTGGAAAGAAATCAAATGCTTTCTCAGTATCCACGTTATAAGAGTTTTATACTCAAAAAGCCCTATCAAACTTCACCCGGCTATCCTGCTCCTCTTGACGGGCTGGGGACCGAAGACCCTGCGCTGATTAAAGTTCCCGGATATTTGGATTTGGTAGTCAACTCATTAATAGAAGATGCCGACAAAAAATTATTACAAGAAGATTTTATGTATGGAATGCTGGTTACGGCAGAGAAAAAATTTACTTCCAATCCCGCATTAAAAGAAAAAGCCATTGCCAAGTTGGCCCAGGAAGGAATCGGCTATACCAAAAAATTAGATGATTTTTATGCTGTTTTTGATCGAAATGTCAAAGATCCTGCCGTACGAAAAGTAATTACGGAAAAATATAATAACCTGAAAAAATTACAAGCCGGAAATCCTTCCCCCGATTTTACCGCCTACGATATCAACGGAAAAGAATATCATCTGTCGGATTTCAAAGGGAAAAATGTATATATAGACCTGTGGGCCACTTGGTGTGCTCCTTGCCGTGCCGAAATTCCTTTTTTGGAAAAACTCAAAAAAGAATATGAAGGAAAGGATGTGGTTTTTGTAAGTATCGATGTATATGATGACAAAGGGAAATGGGAAAAGATGGTAAAGTCCGGAAAAATTACAGGAATACAGTTAATTATTCCCGAGCGAGATTCGGAATTTCTCAAAGCTTATGATGTGACCGGGATTCCTCGTTTTATTTTTATAGACAAAGAAGGGAAAATCATAGATAACAATGCCTCACGTCCTTCCAATCCGAAAACAAAAGAATTAATTGATAAATATTTGTAAGAATGATAAAAATCAAGACGAAAGAAGAAATCGAATTAATCCGGAAAAGTGCCTTATTGGTATCCAAAACTCTGGGGATGCTCGCCAAAGAAATCAAACCCGGAGTAACTACTTTATACCTTGATAAATTAGCCGAAGAATATATACGTGATCATGGCGGAAAACCCGGTTTCCTCGGGATGTACGGCTTTCCCAATACTCTTTGCGTAAGCCCCAATGACCAAGTGGTGCACGGAATCCCCAATAACAAGCCGCTTGAAGAAGGCGATATTCTTTCTGTGGATTGCGGTGTATTGATGAACGGCTATTATGGGGACCATGCCTATACTTTTCCTATTGGAGAGATAGACCCGGAAGTGCAAAAACTTCTGGATGTAACCAAGGAATCTCTCTATATAGGAATTGATCAATTTCGTGCCGGCAAACGGGTGAGCGATATCGGACATGCCATTCAGAAATATACAGAATCCCACGGATATGGAGTGGTCCGGGAATTGGTAGGTCACGGATTGGGGAAAAAAATGCACGAAGATCCGCAAGTTCCCAATTACGGACGCCCCGGGAGAGGAAAGAAATTTAAAGACGGAATGGTCCTCGCCATCGAACCCATGATCAATATGGGCACTCATAAAATCAATCAACTTTCTGACGGTTGGACCATTTTAACGGCAGACAGAAAACCTTCGGCTCATTTTGAACATGATGTGGCTCTTGTAGATGGAAAACCCGAATTGCTTTCTACGTTCTATTATATCTATGATGCCTTGGGTATTAAAAGCGATGAAGAAGACCGTTTTAGAAAAGAAAAATTAGAACTCGAAGATTATTAATCCAAGCCGCTCAATAGCGGCTTTTTTTTACCTAAAATCCAAATAAAAGACAAAAAAGTATTTTTTTATTTAGAATTGTTTTAAATAGCAAAAAATGTTCTTACCTTTGTATCAAAATAACCCGGAATGAAAATAACTGCCGACACAAAAATTTCGAAAATACTCAATGCCAACCCCAAAGCAATTGATATCATTACTGCTATTAATCCCAAATTTGAGAAGCTCAATAATCCGATTCTCAGAAGAAGTTTGGCTACACGGGTAAGTGTAAAGGATGCGGCAAAAATCGGTAAAATACCGGTAAATGATTTTTTAAAATCACTGGAAGAAAACGGGTTTGAAGTGGAATATTACCAAGGAGAAGAAAAGCAGGAACCAAAAAATATCCTTCCTCCCGACTTTAGTAATCGTGAAATTGTCACTTTGGATGTACGCCCCATTATCGCCGAAGGAAAAGATCCTTTTGCTTATATAAACAAGGCAGCCAAACAAATCAAACCCGAACAAATATTATTGATTATCAATGATTTTGAACCCATCCCTCTTGTTGATTTTCTTATCGGTAAGAATTTTATTCACTGGATGAAACAAGATGACGAGGGAAATTATCTTACCTATTTCAAACTCAATTGTAAAAAGCCAAATTTTATTCAACGTTTATTCGGTAAAAAAGTACCCTGTAAATATCATAGTATTGAGAAAGAGGAAAAGCAACCAAAACAAGCAAAAACTTCAAGGCAAAATCCGGAAGTGGATACCGCTCATTTTGAGGAAATAAAAAATAAATTTCAAGGAAGATTAAAAGAAATCGATGTACGGGATCTTGAAATGCCGCTACCGATGAAAACCGTTTTGGAAAATATTGAAACCTTGGGAGAAAATGAAGCCCTTTTGGTTCATCATAAAAGAATCCCTCAATTTCTTTTACCTGAACTGGAAAAAAGAAATTACAAAATCACGGCAAAAGAAGCCGCCCCGGATTATACTTATCTAATTATTTATAAATAACACAATTATGGCCAAAAATCTACATACCGATTTAGCTCCCGATATCAGCGTTGTCAAACCTCATTTTCTTTTTGCCGCCATAGGCCTTCTGGTTTTGGGCATATTAATGGTATTTACCAGTTCCGATTTTGCCGGAATATACTACAATCACCGGATGCTTGCCGTTACTCATACTGCCGTTTTGGGCTGGTTAATGATGCTGGTTTTCGGTTCCCTTTATCAGTTGATTCCCGTTGTTTTCGAAACTTCTTTATACAGCGAAAAATTAGCCAAATTTACTTTTTGGTTTACGGCTTTCAGTATTGTTTTTTTGGTTTACACTTTTTGGATTGGCGATTATACCCGCTTACTCCCCTACGCAGCTACCTTGATGTATTTATCTCTGTTTTTCTTTGTATTTAATGTAGGTATGAGCTATAAGAATGCGCGTATCAAAAATATCAAATCTGTTTTTATACTGGCAGCGGTAGGGTGGTTATTTTTGGCAGAAACCGAAGGCTTATTGATGGCACTTAATTTCAAATATAATTTTTATGCCACTTCACATGTACAACATCTGCAAGGCCATGCATTAATGGGACTCATTGGTTTTTTTGTAATGATGATTTTTGGAGTAGGAACCACTTTGATTCCTATGTTTTTAATCTCACATCAATTAAATGAGTCATATCTCTATAAGACCTTTTATCTTATCAACGGAGGACTGGCGGGACTTATATTGTCTAAATATTTTTTTCCGAATAAATACTTGTATTTCCTTTTTTGGGTAATCATTATTATTGGTGTCATTTATTATTTCTTTTACATCTATGATTCCTATAAAAAACGCATGAAAAAGCATTTGGATGTAGGCATGAAATATACCATGTTATCCTTGGTATTCCTATTAATACCGATGATTTTGAGTTTGATTATGATTTTATTGCCTCAAAATCCCGAACTCAATCGATGGGGACAAGTACTTGCCCTGTTATTCGGATTAAGTATGATTTTCGGTTTTTTTACTACCATTGCATTAGGACAAACTTACAAAACACTTCCCTTTATCATTTGGCTTGAAAAATACCAGCATCTAGTGGGTAAATATCATACTCCGCTACCCAGAGAATTATATTCTGAAAAAGTGGCGGGAATACAATTTTATTTTTATATGAGCTTTTTAATTCTGCTGCTTGCGGGTATTTTATTGCAAAATTTATTAATTTTAAAAATTGCTACCTTATTATTTTTAATTGTAGGAATTTTATATAATTTTAATGTTTGGAAAATGTTCTTTCATGATTCCGAACAATACATAAATAAAAGAGAAAAAGAAATTTTAAATAAATAGTTATGGGAAAAGATATTAAAAAAATAAGAGAAATCGAGAATGATATCTACGAACTCTTAAAAACGGTGATGGACCCCGAGATTGAATTGGATATTGTCAACTTGGGCTTGGTATACAACATTTTATATGACGGTGACAAAGATGTGAGAATTGAGATGACTCTTTCCACTCCGGCATGCCCGTTGGGAGATGCAATTACGGAAAATGTAAAAAACACCATTAAAAAGAAATACCCCGACTTCAATGTGGATGTGGATGTAGTGTTTGATCCGCCTTGGGATGCCTCTATGATTAGCGAAGAAGGAAAAATCAAATTAGGAATGATGTAATGATATCCTTTTTATAAAAAATTAAACCTGCTCCGGCAGGTTTTTTTATGGGGAATCATTCTGGTAGATCCTTCTTCTGTTTTTTCTTACTACTCCTAAGTAGGCTTCATTAGCAACTATGAGGATTAAGACATTCTTTGCACAAGTGAATTAAAACATTCCCGCTAAGCTATCCGCATATAAAATATTTTGCCTTTATCTTTAAATCCATTTGGTATTATTTCTGTAAATTTGCAATTCTTAAAAGAAAATATGTTAGAGAATTATACCAAGGAGTTCAAAACCAACCTCAAACTGGCAATGCCGGTGATGTTTGGATATTTGGGGCATGTATTTGTCGGTTTGGCTGACAATATTTTTGTAGGAAAAATAGACCCCATAAATCTCGCTGCTATTTCATTGGCCAATTCTTCTATCTTTTTTATCATGGCTTTCGGACTTGGATTTTCCTATGCCATTACTCCCTTGGTATCCGAAGCACTTGGCGCCAATAAGCCGGAAAGAATAAAAAAAGTTTTTTACAACGGGCTTTTATTAAATACCATTCTGGGCATCATCATGGCTGCATTAAGCTATGCATTACCACCTCTTTTACGCTTGGCTCATCAGCCCGAAGAAGTAATTGCTCTGGCAGTTCCTTATGTAAGAATCGTAGGTGTTTCATTATTGTTTGTAATGATTTTTCAGGCATTAAAACAATTTTCGGATGGATTGGGACTTACCACTTATCCTATGATTGCCACTTTGATTGCCAATGTAATCAATGTTATTTTGAGCTATGCTATGGTATTCGGGAAATTCGGTTTTAAACCCATGGGAATGTACGGAGCAGCCTATGGTACTTTTATCGCTCGTTTGATTACCATTTTTTTCCTATGGTTTTTCTTGAAAAAACTATCAAATACAGCTGTATATTTAAAAAATCTCGGTCTTCATTTAATCTCTCTTCCCATCATTAAAAAAATATTATACTTAGGAATCCCTTCCGGATTTCAAGGTATCTTTGAAATGGGAATTTTTGCTGCCACGGTATGGTTGGCAGGAACTTTGGGAGCTGTCAGTCAAGCGGCAAACCAAATTGCCCAGCAAATCGCCTCTATGACCTATATGGTATTTATCGGATTCGGGGTTGCGGCTACGGTAAGAATCGGACAGGAAAAAGGAAAGGTAAATTTCAAAGAAATGAAGCGTATTGCCAATTCGCTTTTCCTTCAAGTATTTTTATTTGAAATTTTATTTACCGTATTAATTATCGCTTTCAGATATCAAATACCTTTACTTTTTATGGACTTAGATTATAATGATCCTCAAAAAGAACAGGTGGCACAAGAGATATATAATTTGGCCGTAAAACTTTTAATTATTGCCGGTATTTTCCAGATTCCAGATGGTTTCCAAGTAGTTATACAAGGGGCTTTACGCGGATTACAAGACGTAATTTATCCATTCTTTATTACTCTGGTTGCTTACTGGATTATAGGTTTTCCCATCAGTTATCTTTTGAGCAAAACCTATGGAGCCATTGGTATTTGGATCGGGTTGCTAACAGGCTTGTCTATTGCCGCGATTTTGCTATTCTTCCGTTTCCGGTATTTAGCAAAGAAACTCATCTTGCAACATCATTAAACCTATGATTTTGAAAAATATTGAGAATACTTTTCTTTGATAAATTCCATTTGCTGCGGCTGAATATTAGGTTTATAAACTGAGATTCTTTCCCCATTATTAAAATCAAAAACCAGCCATTTATCCAATTCGGTAACAGTATCCAACATATTTTTTTTGTATCGTAATGAATTTTCCGGATTGATTACTCTGATTTCATCCGGTGTAAAAATGTATTCGGTTCCCAATTGGCGGATATCGTGAAACATTTTTTTATATAATTTTTCTTCTCTTTTGGCCAAATAGTAAGCCAAAAAAAAGAAAATCAAAGTAAAAAAAATAAAGCTGTAATGAATCACTTCAATCTTCCCGTTTTTGGTGTAGCTCTGATAGAAAATATATAAGGAAATCAAGAAATAAACCAAGCCGAAAATAACATTAATTTTAAAGACCCTTTTTTTATAAAACGGCGCCAATGCTTGTGGAAAATTGGCTTTCATAAAATCTTCGTAATCCAAATTTTCTATTATTTTAATTTCCTTCATTATTCAAAAGTTAGATTAATATATACTCCTCGTGTTTTGATCGATTCTATATTGGAAGTCCAAGGACTATTCGGATCCCTGTCGGGAACGAATTCATCAAAAACGGAGAAGACACCTACTATACTGGGGGTGAATTTAAAATAAAACAAATACATCTCAAAACCGAAGCCTACTTCATAAAACATACTTTGAGATTTCAAACGAAAACGGCCGGTTGAATTATCGTTTTTGGAATCTTCAAAGGAATTGATATTATAAGCATAAGTCACTCCCCCGATTATATAGGGACGAATGTTTCCATACCTGATGGTGTTGAATTTTATATAAAGAGGCAATTGGACATAATTGGAATTCAGCTCCCGGATACTATCTTTTGCAGAAGTAAGGTTTTTAAAAATCAATTTTCGATTGGTAAAATAAACGCCGGGAGTTGTGCGAATACTAAAACTGGGATTCAGATTCAAATTTCCTACCAATCCCACTTGAAAACCGGGATGTGTTTCCTGAATAATATGTTGTTGGGCGGTTTTATAATTGATTTTAAAATCATAAAAATTCATCCCGAAATAGTATCCCCAAGAGATTTTTTTTAAATCGAAAAAGGGACGGTTTTTAGGGATATCATCCGTATATTGGGCAATAGCATGTCCCATAATAAAAAATACAAAAATGCTCCACACACTTTTTTTAAACACACACAAATTCATTATTTATTATTTTTTCTTGTAAGCTTTGTAAATACTCGAAGCTCCGAAAAGCAAAGGAATATTCGTTACAGATGTAAACTCATTCTTACGCAAAATATTGTTAAAAGCTTCTCCGTATGGAAAGGCTTCTGCCGATTCCGGCAAGTATTGATAAGCACTTTGGTCTTTTGAAAAAAGTTTCCCCAACAACGGAATAATATATTTGGAATGAAACTTATATAATTGTTTAAAAGGGAATTTTTCGGGTTGAGAAGTCTCCAACACCACAAAAATGCCTCCGGGTTTCAAAACTCTGTTAATCTCTTGCAACCCTTTATCCAAATCTTCAAAATTCCGCACTCCGAAACCCACCGTAACGGCATCAAAACTGTTATCTTCAAATGGCAAATTCTCCGAGTCACCAAGTACCATTTCTATGAGATTATCCAAGCCTTTTTCTTTTACTTTTTCTTTCCCTACTTCCAACATTCCTTTGGAAATATCCAGACCTACTATTTTCTTTGGTTTTATTTCGGCCAACATAATGGCAAAATCACCCGTTCCCGTAGCAATATCCAAGATTTTCTCCGGTTGCGTTTCGGCAATCATTTTTACTACTTTCTTTCTCCATTTCACATCAATCCCGAAGGTCATGATCCGGTTCATAAAATCATAATTCCCCGAGATGTTATCAAACATTTCGGTTACTTGTTCTTTTCTCGAATTATTTTTGTCTTTATATGGTTTTACGTCTATTCCCAAGGTGTTTTATTTTTTAAATTCTAAGGCTTTTTTAATTCTTTTAAAGGCTTCGGTCAATTCTTCTTTTGAAGTAGCATAAGAAAATCTGAGGCATTCCGGATTTCCAAAGGCTTCACCCGTTACGGTAGCTACTTTGGCTTCTTCGAGTAAATACATAGATAAATCGGTGGCATTATTGATTTTATATCCGTTGAATTCTTTCCCGAAAAATTCGGTTACATCCGGAAAGAAATAAAAGGCTCCTTCGGGCATATTTACTTTGAATCCGGGAATATCTTTCAATAAATTATATACCAAATGCCTTCTTTCGTCAAAAGCTTTGATCATATACTCGATTTTTTCTTTTCCTCCGTCCAAAGCGGCAATCATAGCCTTTTGTGCAATTGAGTTGGCTCCCGAAGTTACCTGGCTTTGTATTTTCACACAAGCCTTGGCAATGATAGGATGTGCAGCCATATATCCCACTCGCCAACCTGTCATCGCAAAGGCTTTGGAAGCACCGTTTATGGTAATGACTCTGTCTTTCAAACCTTCGACAGCCGCAAAACTGGCAAAGTTTCCGGTAAAATTTATGTATTCGTAAATTTCATCGGAGATAATATATACCTGCGGATGTTTTCTCAATACTTCTCCCAATGCATCGAGCTCTTTCTTACTGTAAACCGAGCCGCTGGGATTACTGGGAGTATTGAAAATCATTAATTTTGTTTTGGGAGTAATAGCCTCTTCCAACTGTTGCGGAGTGATTTTAAAATCGTTTTCAATGGTTGTTTTTATGGGCTTCGGCACTCCACCGACCAATTTGGTTATTTCTTTATAACTCACCCAGTATGGAGCCGGCAAAAGCACTTCATCTCCGGGGCTTACCAATACCATAGCCGCATTAAAAATCGATTGTTTGGAACCGTTGGAAACCACGATTTGATCTATGGTATAATCCAATCCGTTATCTCGTTTTAGCTTTCTGACGATCGCTTCACGCGTATCTTTATAGCCTGTAACCGGCGGATATTTAAAGAATTTTTGCTCGATGGCTTTGATTGCTGCATCAACTATATATGGGGGAGTATCAAAATCGGGTTCTCCCAAACTCAGGCTGATAATATCCACGCCTTCTGCTTTTAAATCGGCAGCGCGTTCGGCCATAGCAATGGTTTGTGAGGTAGACAAAGATTGAATTCTATTAGATAATTGAGGCTCCATAGGACAAGGGGCTTAAAGATTAAACATGATAATTAATAAGTTCTTCAACAGGGTCTTTTACGATCTTTCCCACTTTTAATTGGTGATCATTGATAACATCCAGCAATTCTTTCTTAAAAACATAGGCAATGGAACCATTGAAATGCAAAGGCACTTCTCTATATTGTTTATAGGAAGAAAGCTGCTGCGAAACAAAAATATCAAATCCTTTATATAATAAATCTTTGATATATTTTGATCTGTAATGTTCCTGCATAAAAGGGGCAAAACCGGCTAAATAGGTATTTGGTTGTTCTTTTTGATACAAATTTGTGATTATTTTTTTCTCATCTATTTGATAAGCTTGTTTAAATTGTTGTTTGAGTTGCTTAGGCATTTTATTAAAAAAATAATCTCTCAACAATTGCTTGCCAAACCAATTTCCCGAAGCATCATCCATAAGTATATAGCCGAAATATCCGTTGCTTTTTACCACTTTCTCTCCGTCATAATAGGCAGAGTTAGAACCTGTTCCCAAAATTGAAACAATGCCCTCTTCCTTTCCTGCTGTTGCTCTTGCGGCTGCCAACATATCGGAAAAAATTTCGATTTTTGCCTTATCAAACATTTCCGACAGTACTTTACTCATTTTCTCATTTGCCACCTTATCATCTACACCGGAACCATAAAAATAAATTTGTTTTATATAAGGAGCATGATTGAGCAGCTCGGTATTCCGGGCAACATTTTTACTCAAAGTTTCCTCGTCAAATACAGTCGGATTTAGTCCTGCGGATTCAAATTTCCCAATCACCATTCGCTCGTTGTTCACGAGTATCCATCGGGTTTTTGTAGATCCTGCATCGGCTATAAGTATCATAAATTATATTCTTTAATTCTGAGCCAAAAATACAATAAAAAACTGTAATTCCGATAGATTCTTCTGCGGTAAGATTTTTTTTCGAGAAAGGGATATTATCTTTCAAAAACATTCCAAATATCCTCTTGGGGATAAGGAGCAATAATTTTGATTTTTTCTTTGCTCACCGGATGTGTAAAAGAAAGCTCACGTGCATGTAATGAAATACCTTTCCCCGGATTACTTCTGGGATAGCCGTATTTTAAATCTCCTTTTACGGGGTAACCTGTTTTGGCCAATTGTGCCCGTATCTGATGATGCCTTCCGGTTTCCAAATCTATTTCAAGCAAGGAATAGCGGTCGGATTCGGCCAATTTACGAAAATGCAAAACTGCTCTTTTGCTCCCCGGGGTTTCTTTTTCGTAGGCGGTGGATTTATTATTTTTGGGATTCTTTTTCAGGTAATGAATTAAAGTGCCTTTTTCGGGCGTTTTTCCTTTAACAATGGTATGATAGGTTTTTTTTACCTGCCTGTTTTTTAACTGGTCATTCATCCTGCTCAAAGCTTTGGAAGTACGAGCAAAAATCACCGCTCCACTGGTAGGCCGGTCGAGGCGATGCACTACTCCGAGAAAAACATTCCCCGGCTTATCATATTTTTTTTTGATGTATTGCTTGACAATTTCAGACAAGGGCAAATCGCCCGTTTTATCTCCTTGTACAATATCACCGGCTTTTTTATTGACAACAATCAGATGATTGTCTTCATAAAGCACATCGATATTGTCAGGAGTAGATTTCATCCCGCTTTAATATTGCTCTTTTTCGTTCGGAAAATCCAAGGTTTTTACATCCTCAATATATTGCTTAAAAGCATTGGTCATAATACTATGCAAGTCGGCATATCTCCGTAGGAAACGAGGACTGAAATCCTTGGTCATTCCCAGCATATCATGCATTACGAGCACTTGTCCGTCCACATTTCTTCCCGCTCCGATCCCGATAACGGGTATGGAAACCGACTTTGCTACTTCTTCGGCCAATTTTGCGGGAATTTTTTCCAATACAATACTAAAAACCCCTAATTCTTCCAGTAATTTGGCATCTCTTAACAGTTTTTCGGCTTCTTTTTCTTCCTTGGCTCTCACGGTATAAGTACCAAATTTATAAATGGATTGCGGCGTCAAACCCAAGTGTCCCATCACGGGAATACCGGCACTTAATATACGCTGAATGGACTCTGCAATTTCTTCTCCTCCTTCCAATTTAACCGCATGACCACCGGATTCTTTCATAATACGAATAGCGGATTCCAAGGCTTTTTTTGAATTCCCCTGATAAGTACCGAAAGGCATATCCACTACTACCAATGCTCTGTTTACCGCTCTTATTACGGAAGAAGCATGATAAATCATTTGATCCAAAGTGATGGGAAGAGTGGTTTCATGCCCCGCCATGACATTGGAAGCTGAATCTCCGACAAGAATGATATCAATCCCCGAGGCATCCAAAATTTTTGCCATGGTATAATCGTAGGCAGTTAACATGCTGATTTTTTCACCGGCTTGTTTCATATCAAACAAGCGCTTGGTAGTGATTTTTTTATATTCGGAATGTACACTCATAGTTTATTTGGCTTCTAACCCTTCGGCGATATTGTATAATCTGTCTTTATTGAGCAGCTTGATTTTTTTTGCCTTGGAATAAATGATATTGTCTTTTTTAAACGAAGACAAAATACGTATCACGGACTCGGAGGCGGTTCCTATGATATTGGCTATTTCTTCCCTTGAAAGAGAAATATTGATATTCCCTTCGCGATCGGTACCGAAAATATCTTCCAAATGCAATAAAGTTTCTGCCATTCGCTCTCTTACCGAATGTTGGGCCAAATGAGCGATGGTTAAGTTTGCCAATTTCAAGTCATTACTGAGCAAACGCAACATTTCCAAAGTAAAATCCTTATTTACCAAAAGACTTTTATATACATCCTTGGGAATAACACAAGCGGTCACATCTTCGATTGCCGTTAAATTTAAAGTAATAGGCTCGTCGTTAAAAACAGAACGGTATCCGATTAAATTTCCCGATTTTACAAAACGGATGATCTGCTCTTTTCCGGAGGAATTATAACGGGATAATTTTCCTTTTCCCGACATTAAACAATATACATACCGGCTAGGCTTCCCCTCTTCCAGGATCATATCCCCTTTTTTGTAATGCATTACTTTTTTATGTTCGGAAATGTAGTCTAACTCTTTTTTGGAAAGTGTATTAAATGAATTCAATTGATGAATCAAACAAAGATTACAATTTTTCATATGAATAATTTTGTGGTATATGAAATGATTTTCATAACGCACAAATTTATTAAAAATAAATGAAAAATGACTATTATCACTTTTAAATCTTATTTTACAAACTGTTAAGAAAGATTTAAATAGAAGTGTTAATTTTTAACGATATGGCAATGAGCTGCCTTTTTTAAATCTCCTTGTTAAATAAACCTCAAACAATTAACAAATCAAATTTTTTGCACCAAAAATCGATATGTTTTTTTTGCCCAAAAAAGAAGAAAAAAGCCCCAAAATACACCGGCTAAAATATCCAGTGGATAATGAACTCCGGTATAAATCCGGCTATAAATAAACAGCAACCACCAGATTGCCAATAAATAGATCCAAGAGGTATACTTTCTCAAAAGATAAATACTAAACCAAACAAACAAAGTGGAATTGGAAGCATGTCCCGAAATAAAACTGTAATTATGCGGATGAAGCAAAGCACGTATATTATCCTTTAATCCCGGCTCGGAAGAAGGACGCAAACGCTCAAAATAGGCTTTCATAAAGTTTGTGGTTTGGTCACAAATACCCAGAAAAAGGGCAATAATCACTATGGCAAGAAGAGCTCTTTTCCAACCTAAAAATTTAAAATACAGTAATACAATTATGAGATAAAGGAAAATCCATTTTCTTTGATTGGTTACAAAGAGCCAAAAATTATCAAAGGAACGGGAGCCCAAATGATTCAAATAGAGAAATACATCTTGGTCCCATTGAAGGATTTGTTCAAGCATAAAGGTATGAATTTATAATTCCCGTTTGATGGTATTGGTAATTTCCTCTTTGATATTCATTACCTTCCGGGTATCTTTGATATCTTTTTTCAGTTTTTCAAGGGCTTCTTGATCCAAACCGGCTTTTTGGGTTTCTTTGATCATTTCGCGCTTTATACCGTTGGTCGCATCACGAAGTTGGCGAACGGCTTTCCCCATATTTCTGGCCATTTCGGGCATTTTTTCGGGACCGAAAATCAAAAGAATTACCAGTAATATAAAAAAGATTTCACTATAACCCATGATGCTTTATTTGATACAAAATTATAAAAAAAACCAATGCCGGCGGCAAATTCTTTGCCGCCGGACAAATGTTTTATTTTTTTATCTTTTCTTTCATTTTTTGAAAATCAGTTTTGGCTTTTGTTTTAGGCCATATATTGTTACTCATATCGATATCCGCGGTTAGGTTCTCGGGATCCAATTCGATTTTCACGATTTCCTTATCGGAAGGAATCAATTTACTCACTTCTTTTTCGTTATACCGCCAGATTTTTGCAGGGAATTTTTTGGTTTCCGTACTTCCGTCTTTATAAGTAATTTTTACAATAATGGGCATGACCAATTCACCGCGCTGTTCAAAAACGATACGGTAGAAATATTTGGGTATTTTTATTTGGGCGATTTCTTCATCCGAATAATTTTCTTTAAGAAAAGCATCGAGATTTTTGGCTCTTTCCAGAAAAGGAGTATCGCCGGCAAGCTCTTTGCTGAAATCAGGGCTGTCTTCGGTGACTAAGGAAACATAAGGAGGAAAATCTTCAATTTTCACATTATAGGCTTTTGCCATTCTTTTGATTCGTTCGGTGGGTTTATCGGTGACATAAAATTTGCTTACATCTTTAATCGCCATATCATTCACCCAAGTGGTAAAGAACCAACCTCTCCAAAACCAATCCAAATCAACGGCGGAGGCATCTTCCATGGTTCTAAAAAAATCTTGCGGCTCCGGATGCTTGAATTTCCAGCGGTTGGCATATATTTTCAAGGATTTGTCAAACAAATCGCGTCCCATAATTACTTCTCGAAGCATATAAAGACCGGCTGTGGGTTTACTGTAAGAATTCATACTGCGTTGTTTAACCACATCGGCATTGGTCATAATGGGGCTTATTTTTGATTGATCTCCTTTCATATAAGCTACCACACTTCTTGGCAGTCCTCTGGAATGTAAAGGAAAACCGAGTTCTTTCTCATAATCCATTTCGGTTAATAATTCCATAAAAGTATTGAAACCTTCATCCATCCACATCCATTGTCTTTCGTCGGAATTGATGATCATCGGGAAA
>Ga0256835_1001069_pt1 | contig 17429 bp, 15 predicted proteins | sample PIR30metaG_FD_185972 | JGI IMG/M metagenome (GOLD analysis project Ga0256835, IMG submission 185972) | Hydrothermal vent microbial communities from East Pacific Rise, Pacific Ocean - PIR-30 | ecosystem: Environmental > Aquatic > Marine > Hydrothermal vents | place: Pacific Ocean: East Pacific...
GCCGTGGTAGTTGCCGCGGAACTTGAGCACGTGGTCGCGCCCGGTAAAGCCCCGCGCCACCCGCAACGCGCTCATCGTGGCCTCGGTACCCGAGTTGACGAAGCGCAGGCGCTCGAGCGCGGGGTATACCCTGCGCACCGCTCCGGCCAGTTCCACCTCCAGCGGGTGGGGCGCGCCAAAGCCAAGACCCCGGGCCGCGGTCTCCTGCACCGCGGCTACCACCTCGGGGTGGGCGTGGCCCAGAATCATGGACCCCCAGCTACCCACGTAGTCCACGTATTCGTTGCCGTCGGCGTCCCAGACGCGGCTGCCCCGACCCTCTACCAAAAAGCGCGGAGTGCCGCCAACCGAGCCGAAGGCTCGCACCGGGCTGGAAACGCCGCCGGGAAGCAGCGTGCGGGCGGCTTCGAAGAGGGCTTCGCTTTCATTAGTTCGCATACCCCTCACAGACTACCCTTCGCCACCTCCACTGGCAATTCTATGGTGGCGCGTACGATGGCGTCGCCCAGCGGTTCCTCCGCCAGCGCCAGGTAGCGTCCGGGTGCGGCCACGCTGCTGCGCCCTTCGAAGTGCAGGTCGTAGAAGCGCCCGTTCAGCATGGGGTTGAGGCCATAGCGCAGGTTTTCGCGCCCTTCGAGCTTGCGCGCCAGTCCCTCGCGCAGCCAGACCTCGCCCTCCACCTGTGCGGGGTCCGCGCTCCAGGGGCCGTTCCAGACCGCGGCGTTGGCCGAGGGTTGCACCAAAAGCCAGGCGCCGGCGGCATCCACGCGCTCCACCAGAGCCTCGTGGAAGGCGTCTAGGCAGATGAGCGCGCCCAGCCTGCCCAGGCGAGTCGTCACCACGTGGGGGCCGAAGGCGCCGCCCGCGATGAAGGCCTTGCGTTCCTCGGGAACCAGCCGCACCTTGGGCACGCGTGCGAGCACGCGTCCGTTGGGCGCGAAGACCGCGAGCCAGTTCCGCGCCGCGAGCGCAGGAGCGTAAACTCCGCGCGCCGGCTCCTCGTCGAGCAGGGGCGCGAAGAAAGAGCCGCCCGCCAGGTAGGCGTTCGCCGCGCGCGCGGCGCGGGCGAAGGCCGAGTGGTAGGCGCGCCATACCTCCGGAGCGCGCAAGGCGTAAAGGGCTGCGGGCGAGGGGCGTCGCAGCAGCGCGACGGGACGCTCGCGCAGCAGCCGGCCCAGCCAGCGCAGCCCCGCGGCGAGGGCGCTAGGGGCCCCCGTAATCGCCGGCGGAGCCTCGAGCCAGAAGGTAAGGGGCATGGCGTAGGCTTCGGGAAAGGCCACCACCCGAGGCCGCTCGGGGGGGAGCCCCGCGACCGCGCGGCGCGCCAGCCCGAGCGTGCGCTCGGCGAAGGCCTCGGCGCTGGCGTAGGCCTCGGGCTCGATGCTCGCTTGCACCGCGACGATCTCGACCTGCATACCTCCAGGCTACCCTGCGACAGCCTTCGCGGCTACCGGGGGCTCACAAAACATGAAGTTTGTGGTAAAATTTATTTCGTGTGCTTATACCCCTACCGGGGTATGCCTTTCCACACCGACTCAAGGAGGAAACATGCCATTACTGGGAGAACAAGAGCAACAGATCGTTCGCGATCGTTTGGGAAATCTGACCCGCGACGTCGAGGTCGTCCTTTTTACCGACACCTCCACCATCGTCGCACCAGGCAAGGAGCCTTGCATGTACTGCAAGGAGACGCAGCAGTTACTCGAAGAGATCGCGCCGCTCTCGGACAAGGTGCACCTGGTCGTCTACGACCTGGCCGCCCCCGAGGGCAAGGCCAAGGCCGAGGAGATGCGGGTGGAAGATCCCCCGACCATCATCCTTCGCGAAAAGGGCTCGGACGCGGTCAACATCCGCTACCGCGGCATTCCCGCGGGCTATGAGTTCGCCAGCCTGCTCGAGGACATCGAGATGATCGGGCGTGACGGCCACGGGCTGCCCGAGGACGTGGTCAAGGAGCTAAACGAACTGCCTGCGGAAGTAACCCTGCAGGTCTTCGTCACCCCGACCTGTCCCTACTGCCCGCAGGCGGTACGCACCGCCCACCGCTTCGCCTACGCCTCGCCGAAGATCATGGGCGAGATGGTGGAAGCCCAGGAATTCCCCGCCCTTTCGCAGAAGTACAATATCAGCGGCGTACCCGACACCATCATCAATGGTGGCGTACAGCGGGTACTGGGCGCGCAGCCGGTCTCGGCTTTCCTGGAAGCCATCAAGAAAGCCGTGGCGGCTACGGCCTAGGAGCACGGAGGGGGAGCCCGGAGCTCCCCCTCGGCCTTATTGAAGCAGGAGGAATCATGCGTAAGTGGATTGCTTTGCTCGCCGCGCTGGTCGTCGCGCTGGCGGCGTGTTCCCCCAAGGGGTCGTACACCAACGTGACGGCCGACGACCTCTACGCTCAGCTGGGCAAGTCCGGCGTGATGATCGTAGACGTGCGCACCCCCGCAGAGTACGCCGAAGGTCACATCGCCGGAGCGGTAAACCTGCCCTTGCAGACGATCGAGACGTGGTACAAGGATTTACCCAAGGACAAACCCGTCTACCTTTACTGCCGTAGCGGTAACCGTAGTCAACAGGCCGCGGAATTCCTGAAGAAAAAAGGTTTTAGCAACATTTTCAACGAAAAAGGCGGACTCATCGCCTGGAAAGAGCGGAACTACCCGCTGGTACGATAGGAGCCCGTCGTGAAGAAGTTCAACATCAGCGCCCTCGTCCTCCTGCTGCTTGCTGTGGGGGGTTTGGGTTGGTACCTCCTCGCGCCTTCCACCAAGACCGCATCAGCCCAGGCGGACCTGCCCGACGTGACCCTGCCGCGTCTGGGCGGTGGCGAAGTATCGTTGCATCAGTTCTTGGGTCAGCCGCTGGTGCTCAACCTCTGGGCGACCTGGTGTCCGCCCTGCCGCCGCGAGATGCCGCTTTTGGTCCGTACCGCAAGCGAACGCAGCGACGTTATCTTCGTCTTCGCCAGCCAGGACCGCGGCAATGCCGCGCCGCTCGTGCGATCCTTCCTCGACGAGTCCGGCCTGGCCATGGAGTGGGTCTTGCTCGACACCAAGAACGTTCTGCAGCAGAAATTGCAAACCACCGGCCTGCCCACAACCTACTTCTTCGACCGTGAGGGTCGGCTCGTCGCCAAGCACGTAGGCGAAATCAGCCCCCGCATCCTCGAAGCCTCGCTGGCGCAGATCGCCCCCTAACGCCCCGCGGGCGAGCGTCGCGCCGCCTGCGGGCGGCGCTTTTCCTTAAGATAGGCTCATGGATCCGCTCGCCTATCCCTACCCTTCGCGCCGGCGCGTGCTCATGGGCCTCCGGGGCGCCGTCGCCAGCAGCCAGCCCCTCGCGGTCACCGCCGGCATGCGGATGCTCGCCCGCGGCGGCAGCGCGGTGGACGCCGCCGTGGCCTCGGCGGCGGCGCTGGTCGTTTGCGAGCCCACCTCCAACGGCCTGGGTTCGGACGCCTTCGCGATCGTCGCCGACGGGGACGAGGTCTTCGGGTTGAACGCCTCGGGACCCAGCCCGCGGGCGTTGCCGGCCGAGCGCTGGCTGCAGGCCGCGGCCATGCCGCGCCGTGGGTGGCCGTCCGTTACGGTCCCCGGTGCGGTAGCTGCGTGGGAAGCGCTTCACGAGCGCTGGGGTCGGCTGCCCTGGGCCGAGGTGCTGGAACCGGCCATCCGCTATGCCGAGGAAGGGTTTCCGGTTGCTCCGGAAACGGCGCGCGCCTGGCGGCGCGCCGCCCGCGCCTACGGCGAACTCGAGGGTGAGGTCCACGCCTACTTTATCGAGACGTTCTTTACCGGAGGACGCGCACCCGCACCCGGCGAGGTTTGGCGCAACCCCGACCTGGCCGCGAGCCTGCGCCGCATCGCCGAGGAGGGGACCGGGTGGTTCTACCGGGGCGGCTTCGCAGAAGCGCTCGAGCGCTTCGCCCGCGCCACCGGAGGCCACCTGCGCGCCGCCGACCTGGCGGGCTACGCCCCCGAATGGGTGACGCCGCTACGGGCCCGCTGGGGCGAACTCGAGATCCTGGAGCTACCTCCCAACGGCCAGGGGGTGGCCGCGCTGCTCGCCCTGGGGATTCTGCGCCACCTGCCTCTCGAGGGGCAGCCGCGCGAGTCGGTGGAGGCCTATCACCTGCAGATCGAAGCCATGAAGCTGGCCTTCGCCGACGTGCGCGCCCACGTGACCGACCCGGACCGGATGCGCCTGCCGGCCCTGGCCCTGCTCGACGAGGCCTACGCCGAGGGCCGCGCGCGTCTGGTGGGACGTGAGGCCATGGCGCCGCCTTCGAGCGGGCTTCCCCGAGGGGGCACGGTCTATCTGGCGGCGGCCGCCGGGGGGCAGTCGGTCAGCTTCATCCAGTCGAACTACATGGGCTTCGGCGCAGGCGTGGCCGTGCCCGGCACCGGCGCGGCGCTGCAGAACCGCGGGGCCGGGTTCGCGACCGACCCCGACCACCCCAACCACGTCGCCCCGGGCAAGCGCCCCTACCACACGATCATCCCCGGCTTCTTCGCCAAAGAAGGCCGGCCCTGGGGGCCGTTCGGGTTGATGGGCGGGTTCATGCAGCCCCAGGGGCACCTGCAGCTGGCACTCAACCTGGCCCTCTTCGGCCTGAATCCCCAAAGCGCCCTCGACGCGCCGCGCTGGCAGCTGGCCGAAGGGGGCGAGGTCTGGCTCGAGCAGGCCGTCCCCCGGCACGTGGCCCAGGGGCTGGCCGACCGCGGCCACGCGGTGCGCGTCCTCGCCGCAGAAAGCCCCTTCGGCAAGGGGCAGATCCTGCTGCGCGAAGGCGGCGTCTGGTGGGCCGCCAGCGAGCCGCGCGCCGACGGCCAGGCCCAGGTGCTCTAGCCGGTCAGGCGTTCGACCAGGCGGCGGGCGTAGAGCGGGGCGAGCAGGTAGGCGGTGGAGCCGAATCCGCCGATCGCCCAGCCGCCGTTTCGCTCGAAGAGGTAGGTCCCGTCCGTGCGCCAGCGCACCCCCGCCCAGACTCCGGTGGGCCTGGGGGTGAAGCCGAGTAGCTCGCGCGCCCGCGCGAGCATCCAGGCGACCTCGCCGTACCGGGTCACGTGGGCGGCGTAGCGCCCTGTGTGCGGCAGGTATGACCCGCCGATCGCGCGGCCCGCGGCGTAGACGCCGCGGGCGCGCGCCACCGGAAAGCGTTCGGTGACGAGCAGCTGGCTGCCGGCGCTGAAACGGCCGCCCGCGCCCGTAAGGGCGGCCCCCGCCGCACCCGCCGCCCAGACGACCCGGTCCGCGCGCAGGAGGCGGCCGTCCGCAAGCCGCACCCACGACGCCCCCCAGGCCACGGCCCGTCCCCGCACCCGCGGAAGACCCGCGGCCATGCGCGCAGCCAGCACGCGCGCCTCGACCCAGAAAGCCTGCGGCAGCCAGACTCCGTCCTCGCGCCAGGCGTGGGCGACGGCGCTCCCCTCGAGCCTCCGCCGCCACTTGGGTTCCAGTTCGGGTTCCACCGGCCGCCACACGCCCCGGTGCAGCGGCAGGAAGCGGCCGTAAACCGCAGCGGCGAGGGACAGGGCGGCCCCGCCTTCGGGGACGACGCTGCCGCGGCGTCCGCGCACCGGGTTCACCATGGCCACGGCCAGGCCGCGGCGGTTTTGGGGGTCGACGAGGGTCACGCTCCAGCCGGCCTCCCGCAGCGCCAGGGCGACGTTCAATCCTACGATGCCGGCGCCGACGACCAGGGCTTCCACGGATCGCCTACCGTTCGAAGTGGTAAAGGTCGCCGTCCCGCCGGCAAAGACCGCGGGAGGCCAGATTCTCGAGGGTGGCGCGGGCGGTGTCGGGGTCCACGCCGGCGGCGATCAGGTCGGCGGCCTCGACCGCGCCCCCGCGCCGCCAGGCGAGTTTGAAGGCCAGCTGCTCGGCGGCGCCCAGACCGATGCCGCCGATGACCAGCCTCCGGTTCCAGCGGCCCACCCATGCGCCGATCAGCACCCCGACGGCCAGGGCGAGCCAGCCCGAACCGGAGGCGAACCAGGCCAGTGAAAGCCCGAAGACGTAGGCGGTGACGACGAGGACGATCTGGATGGGGTCGAGGGCGCGGCGCGGGGCGCTGAGCGCGTAGCTGGCGACCAGACCCGCGGCGAAGAGCGCCCAGAGGAGGGCGGGGCTCACGACGCGGCCTCCAGGGGCTCGGGAGCGGTGAGCAGGCGCCCGGTCACCCTGCCGAGGAGCTGGTGTGGCGTGGCTTCCTCGATCTTCACCCGGTAGAGGCCCGCGCCCGGGGCTTCCTCGGCGGGAAGCAGCACCGGGTGGTTGCTCTGGTCGTGCCCCAGGGCCCAGTGCTCCTCCTTGGCGGGACCGCGCACCAGCACCTCTACCTCGCGCCCCACCCAGGCTTGATTACGCCGCAGGCTCCAGTCCTTCTGTTTCTCGATCAGCCGCTGCAGCCGCTCCACCTTGACCTCGCGCGGCAGGTCCTCGAAGTGTTCGTAGCTGGGCGTGCCGGGGCGCGCCGAGTAGATGAACATGTAGGCGGCGTCGAAACCCACCTCGTCATAAAGGTCGAGGGTCTGCTGGAAGTCCTCTTCGGTTTCGCCCGGGAAGCCGACGATGATGTCGGTAGAGAGCACCAACTCGGGCAGCGCCTCGCGCAACCGCGCCACCCGTTCCAGGTAGTAGTCGCGCCGGTACTCGCGCGCCATCCGCCGGAGCACCCGATCCGAGCCCGCCTGCACCGGCAGGTGCAGGTACTGGCCCACCGCCGGGGTTTCGGTGATGGCCTCGATGATGCGGTCGGAGAAGTTCATGGGGTGGCTGGTCACGAAGCGCAGCCTCCGCACCCCCAGCGCCGCCACCTGGCGGATCAGGTCGGCGAAGTCGGGGTAGCCTGGGTCGTCCTTGCCGTAGGAGTTGACGTTCTGCCCCAGCAGCGTGACCTCGACGATGCCCGCCTCCAGCAGCTGTTCGACCTCGCGCAGGATCAGGTCGGGGTGGCGGCTCACCTCGGGTCCGCGCGTCTGCGGCACCACGCAGTAGGTGCAGCGGTGGTCGCAGCCGCGGATCAAGGTCACGTAGGCGCTGAGCGTCCCCCGGGGTGGGGGCGGGACGACCTCGTCAATCTCGGGGTAGAAGCCCACGTCCCAGAAGGACTCTGTTTGAGACAGCGCCTCGGTGATCTTGTGAATGGCGCCGGCGCCCAGCAGCACGTCGACGCCGAACTTGCGCGCGATCGCCTGCCCCTCCTCGAGGCTGGCCAGGCAGCCCATCATGCCGATGAGGAAGGGTTCCTTGCGCCTCTGCTTTTCCTTGCGCAGCTGCCCGAGCAGGCTCTTCACCTTCTCCACCGGTTTGCCGCGGACCGCGCAGGTGTTGACGAGGACGAAGTTGGCCTCCTCGACGGTGTCCACGAAGGCCGCCCCGATCGAGGCAAGCTCGCTGGCCACCAGGTGGGAGTCGTACTCGTTCATCTGGCAGCCGTAAGTGATGAGTTTTACGCGAAGATCGTTCACGTTTCCTCCAGGGAGGGCCGGGGGGATCCCGGGTCCCTGCCGGATTTCAGGTTAGCACGCCTAGGCCCAGCGCACGAAGGCCACCTCGAAGGGGTGGGCGAAGTCGGGGTGTCGGGCCGAGAGACGCACGCCGTAGACGTAGCTACCCGGGAGCTCGGGGCGGTAGCGGATGTGGTAGTGGAGCCGGCCGTCCCGGGCCTCGGGTTCGGGGAAGGCGACCCGGTGCAATGGCCCGCCGGCGCCGCGGCGCAGCAGCAGCTCGAGCCTCAGGTACCGGGGATCGACGCCCGCAGGGTCCACGGTCGCGGCCACCTCGAGCGGATGGCCGTTGAGGCGCAGGTCGCCGGGGGCGCGGGCCTCGAGGCGGACCTGGTCCCAACGCCCGGCGGTGGCGCGCTTCCAGGTCGCCAGCTCGCGGGCCCTGCGGAATCCCTCGTCGGCCAGTTCCCGACCGTGCGCTTCCGCCGGTTGATAAAAGGTGTCCAGGTACTCGCTTACCATTCGCTCCGCTGAAAATCTGGCTCCAGCGGTGCGGATACTGCGGCGCACCCGCCCCAACCAGCCGGTGGGCACGCCTGTGGCGTCGCGGGCGTAGAAGAGGGGCAGAATCTCGTGCTCCAGGGTGTCGTAGAGGCTGGCGGCGTCGGCGGCGTCCTGGGCCGCCAGCGAGTCGTAGCTGCGCTCGGTGCCGATGGCCCAGCCGTTCTGACCGTCGTAGGCCTCGGCCCACCAGCCGTCGAGGACGCTGAAGTTGACGCCGCCGTTGAGCGCCGACTTCATCCCCGAGGTGCCCGAGGCCTCCATGGGCCGGCGCGGGGTGTTGAGCCAGAGGTCGGCGCCGAAGACGAGGGTGCGGGCCAGGGCGATGTCGTAGTCCTCGAGCACGAGGATGCGCTCTTCCAGTTTTAGCTCGCGCACCAGCCGCACGATCTTCTGGATCATCGCCTTGCCGGGCTCGTCGCGCGGATGCGCCTTGCCGGCGAAGACGATCTGGATGGGGTAGGGGCCATTTACGATTGCCTTCAGGCGTTCGGGATCGTGGAAGAGCAGGTCGGCGCGCTTGTAGGTGGCGAAGCGGCGCGCGAAGACGACGGTGAGGGTGCCGGGGTCGAGGGCGCGTTCGGCCGCCCGCAGCCGCGCCGGCGGCTCGCCGGCGCGTAGCCGCTGCTCGCGCAGCCGTGCGCGTACGTCGCGGATCAGCTGCTCGCGCAGCATGCGCCGCGCCGCCCAGAGCTCGCCCGCCGGCAGGGCGTCGGTGGTCCAGTGCTCTGGCCGGCGCAGCTCGCCCATCCAGCCCTCGGGGAAGTAGCGCTCGTAGAGATCGCGCAGCACCGGAGCGAGCCAGGTCCAGGTATGTACCCCGTTGGTGACGTGGCCGATGGGGACCTCCTCGGGTTCGAGGCCCGGCCACAAGTGCTGGAACATCTTACGCGAGACCTCGCCGTGCAGCCGGGAGACGCCGCCCGCGTAGCGGCTGGTGCGCAGCGCCAGCACCGACATGGAGAAGATGGCGCCGCCCTCGCGCTCCTCGCGGCCGAGTGCCAGGAAGCGCTCGCGCGAAATCCCCAGCTGCTCCCACCAGCCCTGCAGGTAGTGGGTGACCTGGTCGAAACTGAAGACGTCGTGCCCCGCCGGTACCGGCGTGTGGGTGGTGAAGAGGGCGCTGGCGGCCGCGGCCTCCAGCGCGGTATCGAAATCTTGCCCCTGGGTGACCAGCTCGCGGGTGCGCTCGAGGCCGATGAAGGCCGAGTGGCCCTCGTTCATGTGCCAGACCTCGGGCGCGTAACCCAGCGCCCGCAAGAGCCGCACGCCGCCGACGCCCAGCACCAGCTCCTGACGGATGCGCATCCCCGGTTCGGCGTTGTAGAGCTCGGCGGTGATCTCGCGATCGGCGGGGTCGTTCTCGGGCAGGTCGGTGCTCATCAGAAAGACCGGCACCGTCGCCACCTGCACCCGGTAGGCGGTGATCCAGACCTTCCGCCCCTCGATCTCGACGGCCACCTTGACGGGCTCCCCCTCTTCGTCGCGCACCGGCAGCAGCGGCAGCTCCTCGGGGTGGAGGGTCTCGTGGTACTCGGTCTGCACGCCCTCGGGCGAAAGGCGCTGGTGGAAGTAGCCGCGGTGGTAGAAAATCCCCACCCCCACCAGGTTTACCCCCAGGTTGGAAGCGGCCTTTACGTGGTCGCCGGCGAGGATGCCGAGCCCGCCGGCGTAGATTGGCAGCGACTCGTGGAAGCCGAATTCGGCCGAGAAGTAGGCGACCGTCCCGGTGGTGGGCTCGGGCCGCGAGGCCAGGTGGGCCCGGAAGCTCTGGTAGACCGCCTCGACGCTCGCGGCGTACTCGGGGTCGTCCGCCAGGTCGGCGAGCCGCTCGGGGCTGGCCTCGAGCAGCAGCTTGACCGGGTTGTGGCGGCAGGCTTCCCAGAGAGTCGGGTTGATCTTGCGGTAAAGCTCCTGCGCGGCGGGCGTCCAGCTCCACCAGAGCCAGACGTTATAGGCCATCTCCTTCAGGGGGGCCAGTGGCCCGGGCAGCTCGGGAAGTTCGGTGATGCGTCCAAGAACGTTCATGGGCCCTCCTGCTGGGGTAGATTCTAGCACGCTGCGACGCGCGTGGAAACGCTACCAGCCTAGGGGGGCGCCCCGCTCCGCTGTGGTAGGCTGAAATCCCGGAGGGTGTAAAGATGAAGTACATTTTCGTAACCGGCGGGGTCGTGAGTTCTCTGGGCAAGGGCATCGTGACCTCGTCGCTGGGGGCCATCCTTCGGGGACGCGGCTACCGCGTGACCGCGGTCAAGGTCGACCCCTACATTAACCTCGACGCCGGCACGATGCGGCCGTACGAGCACGGCGAGGTCTTCGTGACCGCCGACGGGGCCGAGACCGACCTGGACATCGGCCACTACGAGCGCTTTTTGGACCTAGACCTTTCGCGCAAGAACAACATCACCACCGGTCAGGTCTACAAGGCCGTGATCGAGCGCGAACGCAAGGGGGAGTACCTGTCCCAGACGGTTCAGGTCATCCCCCACGTCACCGACGAGATCAAGCGCCGCATCCGCGAGGTGGCCGCCGAGCAGGAGGCGGAGATCGCCATCGTCGAAATCGGCGGCACCGTGGGCGACATCGAGAGCCTGCCCTTCCTCGAGGCGATCCGCCAGTTCCAGTTTGACGAACCGGCCGAGAACACCCTCTACATCCACCTCACCCTGGTGCCCTACCTGCGCACCTCGGAGGAGTTCAAGACCAAACCCACCCAGCACTCGGTGGCCACGCTGCGGGGGGTGGGCATCCAGCCCGACGCCATCGTGTTGCGCTCCGAGAAGGAGCCGCCCGAAGAGGTGCGCCGCAAGGTGGCCCTCTTCACCAACGTGCGGCCCGAGGCGGTGTTTTCCAGCTACGACGTGCCCGACATCTACGAGGTCCCCTTGGTGCTGGAGGAGCAGGGGCTGGGCAAGCTGGCGGAGAAGAAGCTGGGCCTCGAGCCCGTATTCCCGAACCTGGGCATCTGGACCGAGGCCGTGCGGGTGCTGCGCGAACCCGACGACGTCGTCACCGTGGGGGTGGCGGGCAAGTACGTGAAAATGCCCGACGCGTACTTGTCGCTGCTCGAGGCGCTCAAGCACGGCGGCATCAAGAACCGCGTGCGCGTCGAGGTCAAGTGGATCGACGCCGAGGGCCTGATCGAGGGTGACCTGAGCGAGGCGTTCCAGGGGGTGGACGCCATCCTCGTGCCCGGCGGCTTCGGCATCCGCGGCATCGAGGGCAAGATCCGCGCAGTCCAGTACGCACGCGAGCGGAAGATCCCCTACCTGGGCATCTGCCTGGGGTTGCAGGTCGCCACCATCGAGTTTGCCCGCCACGTCGCCGGGCTCGAGGGGGCCAACTCCACCGAGTTCGACCCCTACACCCCGCACCCGGTCATTGACCTGATGCCCGAGCAGCTCGAGATTGAAGGCATGGGCGGGACGATGCGCCTGGGCGACTGGCCGATGGAAATCAAGCCCGGCACGCTGCTCGAGCGCGTCTACGGCGGGGCGCGCACCGTGCACGAACGCCACCGTCACCGCTACGAGGTCAACCCTGCCTACGTCGAGCTGCTCACCCAGGCGGGGCTGGTCGTAAGCGGCGTGACCCCGGGGATGCAGGGCCGCGGCACCGGCCTGGTCGAGGCCATCGAGCTGGAAGACCACCCCTTCTTCCTGGCCCTGCAATCGCACCCCGAGTTCAAGAGCCGCCCCATGCGCCCCAGCCCGCCCTTCGCCGCCTTCGTCGCCGCCGCATTGGACCACAAGCGGGCGCACCGGGTGCTGGCCGCCGGCGAGGCGGACGCCCGCGAGGCCTGAGGGCTCAGACGTTCAGGTCGGCGAACTGCCGCGCCGTGCGCCCCGAGAACCCGCGGCCTTCCATGGCGAAGCGCAGCGCCTCCGCGCGGGTGGCCTCGTCCAGTTCGTCGCGCCTGAGGTGCCGGGCCACCGCGCGCAGGTAGAGCTTCTGGTCGAATGGGGGAAAGGTGAGCTGCAGTCCGAAACGGTCTGCGAGGGCCAGCTTTTCCTGAACGCCGTCCCAGGCGGCGGGTTCGGCGTCGGGGTCGGGCCGGTCGCTCCAGCGCTCGCGGATCAGGTTCTTGCGGTTCGAGGTGGCGACGAAGAGGACGTTGTCCGGAGCGGCCCAGACCGCACCGTCGAGGAGCAGCTTCAGCTTGCGCCAGCCGGGGTCGGCGGCGTCGTAGGCCAGGTCGTCGATGTAGAGGACGAAGCGCTGGGGCAGGCCGCGCAGCCGCTCGAGCAGAGAGGGCAGCCGCTCCAGCCCCTCGGGCAACGCCTCAACCAACCGCAGCCCCCGTTCGGCGTAGCGGGTGCGCAGCGCCTTGACCGCGGTGGACTTGCCGGTGCCGCGCGCACCGTAGAGCAGCACCGGCAGCGCTGGCTTGCCGCTCAGGAAGCGTTCGACGTTGGCGCGCAGGCGCGCGAGCTGGGGCTCGTAGCCGACGAGGGCGTCTTCGTCGGCGGGGTCCGGGTGGGGCACGGGCTCGAGCGCCCCGGTCCAGACGAAGGCGCTGTAGAGAGCGAACGGCGCGTGGCCGTGGGTGCGGAAGAGCCCCACCAGATGGTCTGCATCCCCGCGCTCGAGAACCTCGAGCGCGGCCCACTCGGCAGCGGCCGCTTCGCGGCAGCCGAGATCCGAGAGCGGGTACCTGTCTTGCAGATGGGCGCGTAGTTCCCGCAGCCGCTTCAAGTCTTCGTCTACCAGCCGCAGCAGCCCCGCGGGGGTTCCTTCTAGGAACCTGCGCGCCAGCGCTTCGGCCCCGAAGAGCATCCGCGCGAGCAGCCAGCCCCAGGGATCGCCGTGAGGCAGGGGCTCGGCGAGCAGGGCGCGGACCGGATCGGGCCCCAGCAGCCCTTCTGGCAGCGGGATCAGCCGCGGCGGCTCGGACGTCATGGTCCCATTCTAGCGCCAGAAAAAACCGCCCCTTCGCGGGGCGGCGACTGGTGGGCCGTGTAGGACTCGAACCTACAACCAACCGATTAAGAGTCGGTGGCTCTGCCAAATTGAGCTAACGGCCCAAGGCCAAGCATTACTCTAGCCCGAAACGCCGGATGCGTCAAGGCGCGTCCAGACGCGGGGAACCGCGGGGGCCACCAAGAAAAAGGGCCCCCAGCGGGGCCCCGTGACTGCGGCGGCGGGCTAGCGGCGGGCGGCGGCGTACTTGCCGGCCACCACGTCGAAGTTCACCACGTTCCAGAAGGCCGCGATGTAGTCAGGGCGGCGGTTCTGGTACTTGAGGTAGTAGGCGTGCTCCCAGACGTCGAGGCCGAGGATGGGGGTCAGCCCCTGCATTACCGGGTTGTCCTGGTTGGGGGTCGAGAAGACGTGCAGCCTGCCCCAGGGATCGAGCGCCAGCCAGGCCCAGCCGGAGCCGAAGCGGGTGGCTGCGGCCTGGGAGAAGGTGTCCTTGAAGGCGTCGAAGGAGCCAAAGGCGCCCTCGATGGCCCCGGCCAGCTCGCCGCTGGGGGTGTTCGAGCCGCCGGGGGCGATGACCTGCCAGAAGAGGCTGTGGTTGAGGTGGCCGCCGCCGTTGTTGCGCACCGCGGTTTGGATTTCCGCGGGTAGCGCGGCCAGGTGGGCGAGCAGCTCCTCCACGCTGGCGCCGTGCAGGTAGGCGTGGCCTTCCAGCGCCTTGTTGAGGTTGTTCACGTAGCCGCCGTGGTGCTTGGTGTGGTGGATCTCCATCGTGCGGGCGTCGATGTGGGGCTCCAGGGCGTCGTAGCTGTAGCCGAGATCGGGCAGTTCAAACGGGTAAGGCATACGGACCTCCTTCTTTCCTCGCCCTCTGCGGGCGTATTCATAGCATACTGCACCGTTTTACTCGGAATTGTCAAACACCCGGGGCGCATCCGCGCCCCGGGTGCACCGGAGGAACCCCTAGCGTCCGGGGATGCCCGGCTCGGTCATCTTCCAGGGGTCGAGGATGGCGTTCAGCTCGTCTTCGGGAAGGACCTGCTCCTCGAGGCAGACCTCGCGCACGGTCTTGCCCTCGGCCACGGCCTTCTTGGCGATCTGGGCGGCGCGGTCGTAGCCGATCACCGGGGCCAGGCTGGTCACCATGGCTAGGCTCCACTCCACGTAGCTCGCGGCCTTCTCGCGGTCGGCCTCCATGCCGATCACGGCCTTGTCGGCGAAGACGCGCACCGCGTTCGCCATGAAGGTGATGGACTCTAGCAGGTTGCGCACGATCACAGGCATCATCACGTTCAAATCCAGGTTGCCGTGGGTGTTGGAAACCTGAACCGTGGTGGCGTTGCCGATCACCTGGGCGGCGACCATCATCAGCGCCTCGGCCATCACCGGGTTGACCTTGCCCGGCATGATAGACGATCCCGGCTGCACCGCCGGCAGCTTGATCTCGGCGATGCCGCAGCGGGGGCCGCTGGAGAGCCAGCGGATGTCGTTGGCGATCTTGATCAGGCTGGTCGCCACCGTGGCCAGCTGCCCGGCGAGCTCCACCGCGGCGTCCTTGGAGTGCTGGGCCTCGAAGTGGTTTTCCGCCTCGCGGAAGGGGAGGCCGAAGCGGCCGGACAGCTTCCCTGCGACGCGCGCGCCGAATTCGGGGTGGGTGTTGATGCCGGTGCCCACGGCGGTGCCGCCCTGGGCCAGCTCATAGATGCGCGGCAGGGTGCCCTCGAGGCGCTCGATGGCGAGCTCCACCTGACGGGCCCAGCCGCTGGCCTCCTGCCCCATGCGGATGGGGGTGGCGTCCATTAGGTGGGTGCGGCCTATCTTGACGACGTCGTCCCAGGCCTTGGCTTTGTCGAGCAGCGCCTGATGCAGGTGCCTGAGCGCCGGCAGCAGCTTTTCGTTCACCTCGACGGCCAGCGAGACGTGGATCGCGGTGGGAATCGTGTCGTTCGAAGACTGCCCGAAGTTGACGTGGTCGTTGGGGTGGACCGGTTCCTTGCCGCCGCGCTTACCGGTCAGGATTTCGTTGGCGCGGCCGGCGATGACCTCGTTGGTGTTCATGTTGGTCGAGGTTCCCGAGCCGGTCTGGAAAACGTCGACGACGAATTGATCGTCTAGTTTCCCTTCGATGACCTCTTCGGCCGCCTGCATGATTGCGCGCGCCCGCTCCTCATCGAGCAGACCCAGCTCTCGGTTCACCGTGGCGGCGGCGTGTTTGATCGCCCCCATGGCCTTGATGAAGGTGCGCGGAAAGCGCAGGCCGGAGATGGGGAAGTTCTCGACGGCCCGGGCCGTCTGGGCGCCGTAGTAGGCGTCGGCCGGAACCTTGAGTTCGCCCATCGAGTCCTTTTCGATCCTGTATTCCATGGCTGACCTCCGTTCCAAATTTTACGCCTGCTTCATCGGACAGGCGTCCTAGGTAAATCGGTGTGGAGGTGGCGCTTGCGGGCCCAACGTCGGTCGCGGACGGGATCCGGGAGGGCCGGGCGGTTGCGCTTGGCGACGCCGTCGTTATAAGGGGCGGCGGTCAGCGCCAATCGCAACATTCCTTTTTTCTCGGCGCGCAAGATCATGATCGGCGATCAGGGCGCCAGCTGGCCTGAAAGCGCGGCTGACGGGAGAGCAGCGCCGGTACGAGCGACCAAGGCTGAATGAGTAAAAACTGCCGCGTGTCTGGTGAGGTGACAAGTCGAACGGGTACATGCGCGCCCTCACCCCGGGGCGGGTGGTCGTTCCCGTCGGTCGCCGGGCCGAAGACGCCATCCCGGCGGCTGAAGTCACATTCGCGGGCCGCCGTCGCTCTTTGAGGCCTGCAAGACTGGCGCACCCGGTATACCTCGGGCGGCGCCGGTTTTGGCGCGGACGCCACGGCGTCTTCGTTCAGAACGCCCACGTGCACCTGCGAATCGTCGCATGCGAAACGGCGCGGCAGGTCAGCTGGCGCTCTGGCCGCCTGGACTCTTGTGCACGTGCACGACCTTCCATCCGTCGGAGAACTCGACGAGTACACGCGATTCGTTGATCGTCCGGTGTTCGATCGCGTCGTCCCTGCGTATCGACAATAGCAGGGTGTAGCTCGTCACCGCGGTGGTGCCGTAGAGCTGCAGCCGCGGATCGAGCAGGTCGTAGCGCCAGTCGGCGCCGACGCCCATCCAGTCGTGCTCTATCATGAATTCGTGAAAACTGAGCCCGTCGATGCGGTGGGGGGTTACGAACCACTCGTAGACGGCTAAGTCCTCGGCCGTCGTTTCCAGATAGGTGGCCCAATCGCCGGCGTAGATGGCCGAAAGGTGGCGGTGCAGGGTCGCCCAGACGGTTTCGCTGACGGCTTCCATGAGATCCTCCGCCTTCATTCTAAATTGTATGCTGAGGCATGCGCGCCCTTCGCCCCTGGATCCAGGCAGCTGCGCGACCGCGCGTTTTCTCCATTCTTGGAGCCGTCACGATGATTTTCCTGGCGGTCTTCATGGCCGTTCTCGCACCGGCCCTCGAGCGGGTGGCTGGCGCTCCCCCACCCGATATGGTGCTCGTGCAGACACCGGCCGACTTTTTCGCCTGGCTGCGCGCGGGCGGTGAAACGGTGCGTCGGCTCTACGGCCTTTTCCTCGTCGCCGATACCTTTTATCCCGTGGTCTATGCGCTCTTCCTGGGAGCCTGGCTGTGGCGGCTGGAGCCCGGGAGCCGGCTCTGGCAACTTCCCGTCTGGGCGGCCGTGGCCGATTACGTAGAAAACCTGACGCACGCGCTGCTTCTTTACGTCTATCCTGCGGAACCCGTCTGGGTGGCCGCCGTCGCGCTCGTGGCCACCCCGGTCAAGTGGGCGCTCATCACCCTTACGGTGCTGGCCATTCTGGGGCGAACGTGGTCAAGCCGAACGCGGGCCTAACCCGCGGTTTGGTACTCGCCCCAGACCAGGCGCAGGGCGCCGGCGACCTCGCCCAGGGTGGCGCGGGCGCGGAAGGAGTCGAGCACGTAGGGGAAGAGGTTCTCACTGCCGCTGGCGGCGCGTTTCAGCCTTTCCAGCGCTGCGGTTACGGCTTCCTGGTCGCGGTCTTCCCGATAGGCGCGCACCTCGGCGGCGCGGCGGCGGTCTACCTCGGGGTCGATCTTCATCACCGGCACCGGCGACTCTTCTTCGAGCGCAAAGCGGTTGACGCCGACGATCACGCGCTCGCCCTCTTCGATCTCGCGCTGGTAGCGCCAGGCGGATTCCTCTATCTCCCTCTGCACGAAGCCGGTCTCGATGGCGCGGACGGCCCCGCCCAGTTTTTCGACCTGCTCGATCAGGCCGGTTGCTTCTTCCTCAAGCTCGTCGGTCAGATGCTCCAGGTAGAAGGAACCGCCGGCGGCGTCAATGGCGCGGGTAATGCCCGATTCGTAGGCCAGAATCTGCTGGGTGCGGAGGGCGATCAGGGCGCTTTCTTCGGTCGGCAGGCCCAGGGCCTCGTCGTAGGCGTTGGTGTGCAGGCTCTGGGTGCCGCCGAGAACGGCGGCCAGCGCCTG
>Ga0256835_1001070_pt1 | contig 17385 bp, 21 predicted proteins | sample PIR30metaG_FD_185972 | JGI IMG/M metagenome (GOLD analysis project Ga0256835, IMG submission 185972) | Hydrothermal vent microbial communities from East Pacific Rise, Pacific Ocean - PIR-30 | ecosystem: Environmental > Aquatic > Marine > Hydrothermal vents | place: Pacific Ocean: East Pacific...
ATGTTGATGGAGTTTGAGTAGCTGCCGGTGTTGATTTTTTGCTATCCGTAACCTGAACAGGTTGGGTTTTGACGGAAGCTGTTTGACTTGGTGTGGAAGTAGTTCTTGCCGAAGGAGTAACTTTTATAGGTTCTCCCTCTATGGACAATATTGTGGGCTTTGAGCTAACGACTACAGCATTTTTCTTTAGCAGTTCAACAATTATTTCATAAGCTGCCAGTTCACCTTTTTCAAATGTTTCTGCAATCTGGTAGATAGGTTTTCCGCTAAAGGCTTTGGGTAAGAATAACCATTCTTCCATTGTAAGAAGCATGTCATCGTTGATGTTTGTGTTGAATGCAAGGTACTTGTGAATATCTCCAATTTGGTCAATAAGTGTTTGGAGTTCCTTTTCTTTTTCTTCAATACGGGAAATAAGTTCTTCGGTATCGGTCATAATAGTTTTTTCTGTGGTCACAGCACCTAAGGTAAATAGGAATGTTCCATCTCTTTCTTTTACCATCTTTAACAGGGCATCTTCGCCCATGTTATTGCCGAAAACAGCATGAATGGGTTTCCCGTCTAAGATGTATATCTCCCCTGATTTTCCGTTGCTAAGGTTCACAACAAGTTTACCTGTTTTTCCGGCGACTTTTAAGAGTGATAGTACCTCAAACAGGTTGAACTCTTTTAGAGAGCCTTCCAGTGGCATATGTTTGCCCCCTTTCTGGGTAATTATCAATATTGTGTAAAAAAATTATACAACAAACAATGTATTTATGAGGCCTATTGACATGGCACTGAAAAAGTGTTATACTGTCAAACGATATGGTTGACAATATGAGTATTGCAGATATAGAGAGATATAATCGGCTGTTAGAGGTATATGGAGGTCTACTTTCCGATAAAGCTCGTGATGTTTTGACAGATTACATAACATATGGGCTTTCTATTACAGAAATAGCCGATGCACGCAACATATCTAAGCAATCGGTTAGCACCACCATTCGTAGGGCTTTGAGAAATTTAGAGAGATATGAGGAAGTATTAGGCATGTTGTCTCTACTTGACATGGTAGATAAGAGATGCCCTGATGTGGTAGAAATGTGGACGAAGACAAAGGGAAGGGGTGAGGCTTAGTGTTTGCCGACCTTAGTGATAAACTTGTTAACATGCTTAACTCCTTGCGCAAAAAGGGTAAGCTGACGAAGGAAGATATAGATAAGTTTCTCAAGAATTTGAAGATGGTTCTTTTGGCCTCCGATGTTGGTTTTGATGTTGTTCGTGTGTTTATTAAAGATGTGCGTAAAAAGCTGGAAGAGGCCAATATTGAAAAGAGCATATCTCCCGTAGACCAGCTGACAAAAATTGTTTATGATGAGATGAGAGAAATACTGGGGCAGCCAGTACCTCTAAAACTGAAACCCGGTAAACTCACACAGATACTCCTTGTGGGTTTGCAAGGTAGTGGTAAAACAACAACTGCTGGTAAGCTGGCTTATTACGTCAAGAAAAAACTTCGCAAATCTCCTATACTTGTTGCCGCAGATACATACCGTCCAGCGGCTGCTCAGCAGTTAAGAACACTAGCCAATGAAGTTGATGCCGGTTTCTATTCTATGGTGAAAGAAGACGGTACCCTTGATATAGATGGTTATAAGAAATTTATCCGGGGAACCCTTTATGATGTAGCCATTATAGACAGTGCTGGTCGTATGCATGTTGATGAAGAGCTCATGGAAGAGATTAAACAACTTCATGAGGCCCTTCAGCCCGATTATGTGTTCTTGGTTGCCGATGCTATGCTTGGTCAGGAGGCTGTTGATATTGCCGATGCATTTCATAAGGCACTGCCTATTTCCGGTGTTATTCTTACCAAGGTTGATGGTGATACTAGAGGTGGTGCAGCACTATCCCTCAGATATGTTACAGGTGTGCCTATCTACTTTATGGGTATGGGAGAAAAGGTTGATGCTTTAGAGCCTTTTGATCCCGATGAGATATCTGCCCGTATTCTTGACCTTGGCAGTGCAAAGGCCTTTATGGAGCGTATAAAAGAGCTTGAGAAAAAGCTGAAAGAACTTGAGAGAAAGGGTAAAAAGGTTAAGGCTGAGAAGATAGAAGATTTTACCCTTGAAGATTTGCTTGTGCAATTTGAAGCTATATCTGATGGTGATTTTGTTGGTGGACTGTTATCTTCACTGCCTGGTGGTAGACAAATGATGCAAGGTGTAGACGAAGAAGAGATGAATACAAGACTGAAACATTTCAAGGCTATACTCCAGTCTATGACGCCTTATGAAAGAAAGCACCCAGAGGTGCTTGATGCATCCCGTAAGCGTCGTATTGCAGCCGGTAGTGGAACGAGCGTGCAGGAGGTTAACCAGTTACTTAAACAATATAAGCAGATGAAGAAAGCTATGAAGACACTATCTAAGATGATGAAGAGGGGTAGATTTCCCTCTGTCATACCACCGTCGTTTCTCGGTGGCGGTGGCATAAAATAACGAGAAAAACTTATCGGAGGTGAGGTATAAGTGGCAGTTAGAATGAGACTCATGAGAATGGGTGCAAAGAAGAGAGCTTTTTATCGTATTGTTGTCGCGGACGCAAGAGCTCCAAGAGATGGTAAGTTTATCGAGATCGTCGGTACATACGATCCTCACAAAGACGGAGCAGCTGGGGTGACAATTGACAAGGAGAAGGCACTTAACTGGCTTCAGAAAGGTGTCCAGCCCACTGAACCTGTTGTAAGAATTCTCAAGTGGACTGGCGTATGGGATGAGTTTCAGGCGGCTAAACAAGCCAAAAAAGCTGAGTAGGGGGAGAGATTATGCTTATTAGAAGAAAGATTACCGTTAAAGCAATTATGACTCCCACGCTTAGGGCTGAGATGCTTGCCAATGTTGATGCCCTTATAGCCCAGACAAAAAAAGAGGTAGAACTTATTGAGAAGGAGCTGAGAAAAATACTGTTTCTTCCAGAATCTCAGCTTGGGGCAGAGGGACTTCGTTTGAAGGCACTGATGGAAGCCGAAAAGAGGGAGAAAGAAAAAGTTCTTAGAGAACTTGAAAAACAGAGAAAGGAAATTGAAGAAAAAGCCGAAGGTGAAGAAGTTATCTATTCTATCATTGAAGGCTTTGCCGATGTGAAGGTCGGCGACGATCTCTTTAAGAAGGTCGAAGGTGGAGAGATTGTTATCAAAGATGGAGAGGTGATAGAGATTCGCAATGAGTGAGAAGAAAGGTCTTGACGGGCGTGTGCTTGTGGGCAAGATTGTCCGCGCACACGGTATAAAAGGTGATGTTTATATCCATCCTTTTAGTGATAATCCCGATAGATTTTCTGCGGGAGGCTCTCTTGAGCTGGCCGATGGCTCTCGTGTTGAGATTACACGCTCTTCTAAACATGCTACAAAAAATCTCTATAGGGTTCATCTGAAGGATGTAGACACGAGAAACGATGCCGAAGCATTGGTGGGCCAGAATGTCTATGTCCGCGAGAGTGAGCTTCCCGAACTTGAGGAAGACGAGTTTTATATTTTCCAGCTTGTTGGTATGGCCGTTTATGATCTATCGGGTAATCTGCTGGGAACCGTCAAAGACCTTTTGCAAACAGGTGGTATTGATGTGTTGCGAATCTCTCGTGTAGAAGAGAAAAAAGAGTTGTTGGTGCCATTTGCCAAAGAATTTGTCAAGGATATCAGCGTAAAGGATAAAAAGGTTGTCATAGATACATCTCAGTTGGAGGACTTGCTATGAATGTAGGTATCATAACAATATTTCCCGAATACTTTGAAGGTGTAGTGAAAACAGGCATGATACGAAAGGCCATAGAAAACAATCTTCTTGATATTGTTTTTGAAAATCCAAGGAACTATGCAACCGACAGGTATAAGTCTGTTGATGATTACCCTTACGGCGGTGGCAGTGGTATGGTTATGAAATACGATACACTTAAGCAGGCTATAGAAAATGCCAGGGCTAAGGTATCGGGCCCTGTTATATACATGTCTCCACAGGGAACACCTTTCCATCAGGCCTATGCCAAAGATTTGGCTAAAGAAGAAGGCTTTATCCTCGTGTGTGGCAGGTATGAGGGTATAGATGAGCGGTTGATGTCTATCGTTGATGAAGAGATATCCATAGGTGATTATGTTCTGTCGGGAGGAGAACCTGCAGCGGCAGTTGTTCTTGATGCTGTGGTTAGACTCATTCCCGGAGTATTGGGTGATGAAAATTCACTTAGTGAGGAGTCCTTTGAACATAATTTACTTGAATATCCTCAATATACCCGACCATCGCATGTTGATGGTATGGATGTGCCTGATGTGCTTCTTAGTGGACACCATGGCAATATCGCCAGGTGGAGACTCAAGGAGCGTTTAAAAAGAACACTTGTTAAAAGACCCGATATGCTGAAGGATATACATTTGTCTCAAGAAGAAAAAGAATTGCTTGCTGAAGTAAAAAAAGAAATATTAGAGACATTAAGCATGCTGGGGGTGTAAATAGTGGAAAAGTTGAGACTACACATAGCATTGCTTCATTATCCAATGTACGGAAAAAATTATCAGACTATAGCAACATCCGTTACCAATCTTGATATACACGACATAGCACGGCTTGCTCGTACTTACAACTTGGCATCTTATTGGGTTATTACACCTATAGAACCCCAGCGTGCTATGGTACAGCGTGTTGTTGATTATTGGGTCAAAGGTCCGGGAGGAGGGTATAATCCTCATCGTAAAGAGGCCCTTTCCCTTGTAAGAATTGGTGCCAATGTTGAAGAGATGGTAAAGGGTATAGAGGAAGAGTTTGGCGGTCCTGTTAAACTCTTTGCAACCGATGCCCGTCCTTATCCCAATATGATAGATTACGAGGAGGCAAGAAGACTCCTTCGTGAAGATGATGCCCAATATGTGCTTGTGCTGGGCACAGGTCATGGTATTGTCTATGATGAGATAAGAAAGATGGATTATTTCCTAAAGCCTATTAGACCAAACACGTCGTTTAATCATTTATCTGTTCGCTCTGCAGCCTCTATACTTGTTGATAGGCTTGTAGGAGAAGAGTGGTCGTATTAAGATATAGAAGGAAAAAGGAGGGATGATAAATGAGCATGGACATAATTAGGAGAATTGAAGAGCAGCAAATGAGAGATGACCTACCAGAATTTCGTCCAGGTGACACAATTCGTGTCTACTGGAAAGTTGTTGATGGTAGAAAGGAGAAGATTCAGAGGTTCGAGGGTATTCTTCTTGCCGATAAAGGTTCCGGTGTTCGTAGGACAATAACCGTAAGAAAGATTTCTCATGGTGTCGGTGTGGAGAGAATATTCCCCGTTCACAGCCCTAAACTCGTTAAGATTGAGCTTGTTCAGAGGGGTAAGGTCAGACACGCTAAACTTTACTATCTGCGTGATAAGAGAAAACTCGAGGTTAAAAAGAGAGATAAATTTGGTATGTCTCGTAAGAAGAAGAAATAATGGATTTTTCCATTGAAAGGAGATACCTTGAAAAAGGTTTTCGCCTTGTCGGTGGGGTTGATGAGGTAGGGAGGGGGGCCGTAGCAGGCCCCCTTTTTGTTGGTTTAGCAATATTTACTAAACCGTATGATATGATGGATATCTTTTGGACAGATTCTAAAATGTTTTCTTCTGAAAAGAAACGAAGACAGATATTTATGAGACTGATAAATATTCCTGGTTTTTTATGGACTGTTGGATGGGTAGATGCGTGGGAGATAGATGAAAAGGGTATTATGTGGGCTCTTGGAGAGGCTTTGAATCGTGCATTAGATAAGTTGCATGAAACTTATAGGCCTACGCTTCTGTTAACAGATGGAAAGGTGCCGTTTCCCGGGATTGCTATACCCCAGAGGACACTCATCAAAGGGGATAGGAAATCTCCTTCTATTGCTGCAGCTTCTATTGTTGCAAAAGTTATCAGGGATATTTATGTGGCGTCTATAGGAGAACTTCTGGATTATGGGGTGGTTTCTAATAAGGGCTATGGAACAAAGGCCCATATGGGTAAAATAAAAGAGCTTGGTATGTCGCGATGGCATAGAAAAAGTTTTTTAAAGAAACTACGGGAAGAAGGTGGAGGCTATGGTTAGTTTTTTGAAAAAGTGGTGGGATATCATACTCCTTGCGTTATTCCTTATTATCTTTTTGGTGTTCAGGTTTTACCTTTATCCTTGGTTTACGGTAAGACAGACATCTATGCTTGAAACACTTCACAGTGGTGATGTTGTTGTTGTTTCCCGGATGTATGCGGTTCATAGGGATTTCCAAAGGGGCGATATCATAGTTTTTTATCTGGGAGATAAGAAAGATCATGAGGGAGAATATCTTGTTAAACGCATTATAGGTTTGCCTGGTGAAACTGTTGAGATTCATGATGGTGTTGTTTACATTAATGGGCATGCCCTTAAAGAACCATATGTTGTTCATAAGGACACATCCAGCTTTGGACCATATACTGTGCCTCAAGGGAAGTTGTTTGTGCTGGGCGATAATCGCCCAGCAAGTAGAGATTCCCGATTCTTTGGAGCTATAGACGAGAAGAGTGTGGTTGGGCGGGTTGTTATGAGGATTTATCCGTTTTCGAATTTTACCGTTTTCCATCGTATTCATTACAATGATGCCTCTTCATAAGGGGAAATGGGCCGAGGATGCGGCCCTTTATTTTTATAAAGAGCACGGCTATAGACTAATTGGCAGAAATATTAGGGCATATGGTGGCGAGATCGATTTGGCATTTGAAAAAAATGGTAAGGTTGTTCTTGTAGAGGTAAAGCAAAGAAAACATTCATTAGAAGATGCCCTACTTGCTGTTTCTCCTAGTAAGAAACGGCGTATCCTCAGAGTATGGTATCAGAAAGCAGATAAATACTATCACTTTCCTATAGAGTTTCATGTATGTGCCGTTGTTGGTGAAAAAGACAACTTTTCTATATCTATATTTAAGGAGGAACTATGATGGGGGTTGCATTTGTCAGTACAGTATTTCTTCTCGGTCTTGAGGGGGTTAAGACCGTTGTTGAAGTTGATGTGAGGCGAGGAATGCCATCTTTTAAAGTTGTAGGATTACCATCAAGCGTTGTAGAAGAATCTCGTGAACGTGTACTATCTGCTGTTAAGAATATAGGTGTTGACATTGGAGCCCGCAAAGTAGTTATCAATCTCTCCCCTGCTGAAGTGCCTAAAAAAGGCTCACATGCAGATTTGCCTATTGCCATAGCACTTCTCAAGGCAATGAATGTTATACAAGATGACTTTTCGGGTGCTTTGATTTTAGGGGAGTTGTCTCTTAATGGCAGGGTAAGGATGTCTTCATCTATGTTTGCCCTTATTGCACAAGGCATATCGCTAGGGTATAAGCAGTTTATCATCCCTGATGAAGCGTCATATCTTATTAATGTATTTAGCAATGTTGCTTACATACCTGTATCAAATCTTAGTGAGTTCCTTTCAGGTAACCTGTCTTGGCAACAAACAGAAGGATTTATTAGGGTGAAAACTCAGAACATAGTCAAAGACTTTGGAGATATCAAAGGACAGTATATGGCAAAGTATGGAGCTATGCTTGCCGCTGCTGGAATTCATAATATGGTAATGGTGGGTTCTCCTGGGGTTGGAAAGACGATGATAGCGGAGCGGATGACAGGGATTTTGCCTTCAATGACAGAAGATGAGATTATCGAAGTCACGAAAATATACAGTGCCACATTAGGAAAAGAAACGCTGGTAACAGATAGGCCTTTTCGCTCGCCTCATAGTAATACATCGGTTTCAGCTATGTTTGGTGGAGGCAGATATGTCCAACCAGGTGAGGCAACACTTGCCCATAGAGGAGTATTATTTGTAGATGAATTTCCAGAATTTCGCCGGGATGTGCTTGAGGGTTTAAGAACTGTTGTGGAAACAAGACAGGTGTTCCTGTCCAAAGCAGATATCAAGGTTAATTTTCCTGCGGATTTTCTCCTTGTTATGGCATCTAATCCGTGTCCCTGTGGTTATCTAGGACATCCCCATAAGCAGTGTAGGTGTAGCGTGTCCGATATTAAAAGGTATCAGAGAAAATTCTCAGGTCCTCTCATGCAGAGAATAGATATACAAATGTGGATGACTCCACCTGAGAATATGACAAGGGATGAACTCACAACAGAATACATGAGAGAAAAGGTTATTATCGCTCGCAACATGCAGATGAAACGGTATAAGGGAAGATATTTCAATGGTACGGCTCCCGATAATGTGTTTTTACAACATGTCAATATGTCTACTGGTGCCAGCAGTGCCATTGAAGATATTAGAATTATGGGCAAAGACAGTGGAAGAGAACTGTCAAAGATTAAGAGATTGGCAAGAACAATAGCCGATATAAATGAAGAAGACTATGTAAGTGAAGAGCATATTTGGATGGCTCTTAGTTTTCGCAAAGCCATGGATATGTTGGTGAGGTTTTGGTGAATATACGAGAAAAACTTATAATGCTTGCCCAAGAGGGAGCTTCTTATAAAGATCTTGCCACAACTTACCATATATGGCAGATGGAATCGGGCAAAAAGTACGAAAGTGTTTGCGATGGTTGCCATGGTGCTATCACTATAGCGGATAGTATATATCCAGATAGCTTAAGGCATTTAAATAAGCCTCCTGTTGTTCTCTTTTATGAGGGAAATATTTTGCTCCTGAACAAAATGCCCAAAGTTGCCATTGTTGGGACAAGAAAGGCTACATCTTATGGTATGTCTGTAGCAGAAAAGTTGGGGTATACACTGGTAAATGCTGGTGTTCCCGTTGTGTCGGGACTTGCTCGTGGTATTGATGTAGCATCGCAGCGCTATGCTGCGGATAGAGGTTTAGCTATTGCTGTTTTGGGTAATGGGTTAGATATCTACTATCCGTATAAAAACAAAGTCATTCAAGATACTATAGCTGAAAAGGGCTTACTTATTTCTGAGTATCCTGGTGAGGTGCGTGGTACTAAGTGGTCTTATGTTGCCCGTAACAGGATTATTGCGGCGCTTTCTTCTCTTGTTATTGTTGTTGAATCTCCAGAACGTGGAGGTTCCATTCATACTGCAGAATTTGCTATGGAACTGGGGGTACCCGTTGCTGCAGTGCCCGGTGATATATTTCGCATAACATCAAGAGGTACAAATGCCCTTATTGCCGATGGTGCAATGATTATTACCAAACCGGAAGATGTGTTGTCTATGATTAATGTTGTTGCATATACTAATGATAAGCATGGTCTTGTAGATATACTGAGAGAGCATGGTGGAATTATGAATATATCGGTTCTCAGAGGGTATTATGATAGTACAGGTAGTTTGATGAAGGATATTGCATATCTGGAAATGAAACAGATTGTAAAGATGGAGGGAAGTGTGGTGATACTTATTGAATAGTGTTATTGTCATAGGTGCAGGACTGGCAGGTTCTGAGGCGGCGCTAACATTGGCATCATTAGGGGTACCTGTGAAGTTGTATGAGATGAGGCCCTGGAAGATGACACCAGCTCACAGGACTGATAAACCTGCGGAGCTTGTATGTTCTAATTCCCTGGGGAGCAGAAGAGTAGATAAACCTAAGGGTTTACTTTTGTGGGAAGCTCTTACAGCTGGTGCCTCTTTGCCACGACTGGCCCTGAGTGCCAGTGTGCCGGCTGGAGGAGCATTGGCTGTTGATAGACAAATCTTTTCTGACCTTGTCGGCAAGGCTATACAGGAGCATCCTATGATTGAGATTGTTAGACAAGAGGTATCTTCTTTTGATACAGATCGTTATACTATTGTTGCTGCTGGTCCACTGCTTTCAGATAACCTGTCAAATTATCTGTCATCTTTGTTAGGTACAGATTTTTTGCACTTTTATGATGCCATATCGCCAACTGTTGTAGCAGATACCATAGATATGGAATATGCATTTTGGGCTAACAGATATGATGATTCAGATGGTGGAGATTATCTCAACATTCCACTGACAGAAGAAGAGTATTATCAGTTTGTTGAAGATATACTTGCTGCTCGAAAATATGTCCATCATGACTTTGAAGAAATAGAAAAATTCTTTGACAGATGTCTTCCTATTGAGGAGATAGCTAGGAGAGGTAAATTAGCACTCGCTTATGGACCTATGAGACCGGTAGGACTTGTTGACCCACGCACAGGCAAGCGTCCATTTGCCGTCATTCAGCTTCGCAAAGAAAACAAAGAAGGTACTTTGCTTAATATGGTGGGTTTTCAAACAGGTATTTCACACACAGATCAGGTGAAAATTTTTAGAAAGATACCAGCCTTGAGGCATGCAGAGTTTGCCCGTCTTGGTCAAATTCACCGAAATACATTCATTAATGCCCCTAAAGTCTTGGGGGATTCTATGTCGCTAAGATGTTGTCCTAAGGTGTATGTTGCCGGTCAGCTATCGGGAACAGAAGGTTATCTTGAGGCTATTATGGGAGGTTTCTGGTCTGCTCTGAGTATCTTTTTTGATATGCATGGTATAAAGTTGCCTGAGTTGCCCAAGTTTTCTATGTGGGGAGGTATACAGAGGTATCTTCATGATGAAACGGTTCGTGAATTCCAACCGATGGGATCAAATTTTGGACTTCTCCCTCTTCCCGATAAGAAGATGAAGAAAAAGCAAAGGCGGCAGTGGCAAGTAAAGAGGGCTATTGATGCGTGGCTTCAATATAGGCAGCAGATAGAAAAAATGAAAATGGAGGTGAGCAAATAGTGAGAACATTACTAAGAGGGGCTTATGTGCTAACTGCCGATGAGAACAAACCCTTTATTAAGGATGCCGATATTCTCATGGAAGATAACAGTATTGTATATATAGGTGATAGAAAGGAACACGAGTTTGTTGATAGGATACAGTATCTCTATGGTTATCTTATTACTCCGGGTTTTATTAATACCCATACTCACCTTGCTATGACGTTGTTTAGGGGTTGGGGTGAGGACATGGAGCTAGGTAAATGGCTCAATGAAAAGATATGGCCCTATGAGGCAAAACTGACTGACGAAGATGTGTACTACGGCTCTATTGTTGGTATTAAAGAGATGCTCTCCACGGGAACAACGGCATTTGTAGATATGTATTTCTTTGAACAGGCTACCATTGATGCTGTTCATGATGTTGGTATCAGGGCATTTATTACCCCGGGGATTATTGAAAAAGAAGGATGGAAAGATAGAGTAGACCAAATTGTTGCCCTTCGTAGTGCTCTGAGAAGTGATTATGTTGAGATTCATCTTAGTTTGCACGGTTTTTATACATGTGGTCCAGATGTTGTTGAGTATGTAATAGAGAAAGCTAAAGAAACTGGTGCTTTTGTTCATATACATCTACTTGAGGCACCATGGGAGCGTGGGGCTATTGAAGCGAAGCATGGGAAGGGTTTTATTAAGAAATACTATGATAAAGGTCTGTTTAGCGATATCCATGTTATTGCTGCTCATGGTGTATGGATATCAGATGATGAATTAGAAATACTTGCTAATGCAAACTTTGCACTCGCCCATAATCCTCAGAGCAACCTAAAACTTGTTTCTGGTATTGCTCCCATTTGGAAATATCTCCAAGCTGGTATGACGGTGTCTATTGGTACAGATGGTGCAGCAAGCAATAACAATCTTGACCTTATTGAGGAGATTCGTACAGCAGGTATGCTAGGAAAATACAAAGCGGAGGATCCCGAGGCTCTTCCGTCTAAAGAGCTCTTTTATATGCTCACTAAATATGGTGCTAAAGCTGTTAAGCGTGACGATATTGGTGTGCTAGCCGAAGGCAATAAGGCTGACCTTGTTGTTTGGAGTGTAGACAATGTTGAGTGGTTACCTTTCTGGGATACAGAGGAGGGTATGTATGCCCACCTTATCTATTCAGTACAGTCAAAATCCTCTGTGAAAAGAGTGTGGGTATCCGGTAAAGAGGTATACAGAGAGGGACATTTAATGACTGACATACCATATCTTGAAGGATTTAAGGCTAGTGTAAAGAGAATATTTGGAGGTGAGTGAGATGACAAAATTTGGTGTCATTGGAGGTAGTGGTATTTATACCCTTGAAGGGGTAGATATTGAATGGATTACTGTTGTTACTCCATATGGGGAGGTAGAAGTAGGGGCTTCAGAGATTGACGGTAGAGAAGTGTTCTTTATGCCTCGCCATGGTAGAAACCACTCCTTGCCACCTCATAGGGTCAACTATAGGGGGAATATTTGGGCTCTCGCATCTTTAGGAGTTAAGCGTATTATAGCTACCAACGCATGTGGTAGTCTTAATACCGATTTTCCTCCAGGATATCTTGTTCTTCCTGACCAGTTTCTTGATTTTACCAAGGCAAGGCCTTCTACTTTTTACGATGAGCCAGGTAAGGTTGCTCATACAGATATGACTGTTCCATATTGTCCTCAGATTCGTAGCGAAATTATGAAGGCTGCCGATGAAATTGGCTTTAAGGATATTTACAATGGTGGTACATATGTTACCACAGAAGGTCCGCGTTTTGAAACATCTGCAGAGATAAAGGCATATCGTATGCTTGGAGGCGATCTTGTAGGTATGACATCTGTACCTGAAGTTGTTCTTGCTAGAGAGGCTGGTATGTGTTATGCCAGTATTTCTATTGTAACTAATTTTGCTGCAGGAATATCGCCTGATGTACTTACCCATGACGAAGTTTTAGAGATGATGTCAAAGATTACTCCAGTGGTTGGCAAAATTATACTTGAAACTATAAAGGGTTTCCCGGAAGAGAAGACATGTCAGTGTCCTTGGGATGTTTCACTACTGGACATTAAAGTGGAAAAGTAGAGTAAAATAAAAATGAAAAAACTTTAGGGAGGTGCTGTTTTATGTTGAGTGAGCTTGCAAAAACCCACAAGATTTATATTGGTTCTGACCATGCTGGTTACGATCTGAAGATGGCTGTTAGAGAGTTTTTGGTGGAACAGGGGTTTGATGTTATAGATGTAGGAACACATTCTAAGGAGTCTTGTGATTATCCAGATTATGCAAAAGAGGTAGCAACCAAAGTACTGGAAGATAAAGATTCTTTTGGTATTCTCATATGTGGAACGGGTATCGGCATGAGTATTGCTGCAAATAAGGTGCCGGGTATTAGAGCTGCCCTTTCCAATGATATCATTGCTGCCAAACTTGCTCGTGCCCACAATAACGCCAATGTTTTGTGTATGGGCGGGAGACTGATAGGTAAAGAGTTGTCATTTGAAATCGTAAAGACCTTCTTGCTTACTCAGTATGAGGGTGGAAGACATGAAAGAAGACTGAGAAAGATAGAGCATATTGAAGAAGAATTTTGCAAGAAATAATAATCTGAAATTTCAAGAGGGGGAGGACTGATATTGTGTGGGAATTTGTGAAAAAAACAGATCCTGAGGTATGGGAGGCCATTAGGGGGGAGCTGGAAAGAGAGCGTACAACACTTGAGCTGATTGCATCGGAAAACTTTCCATCCTTGGCAGTTTTAGAGGCTATGTCTACTGTTTTGAATAACAAATATGCTGAGGGCTATCCTGGTGCTCGCTACTATGGCGGATGCAAATATGTAGACATTGTTGAGGATATTGCCAGGGAGCGTGCTAAGAAATTGTTTGGTGCTGATCATGCTAATGTGCAACCTCATTCTGGTAGTCAGGCTAATCAAGCTGTATATCTGGCACTTTTAAAGCCTGGTGATAAGATCTTGTCTATGGACCTTGCTCACGGTGGACACCTTACCCATGGTGCCAAGGTGTCTTTAACTGGTAAATGGTTTGATGTTTACCACTATGGTGTTGATCCTGATACAGAGACCATCAATTACGATAAAGTTAGAGAAATAGCCTTGGAGGTTAAACCTAAGCTCATTATCGCCGGTGCTAGCTCTTATCCAAGGTTTATAGACTTTGCCAAGTTTAGAGAAATAGCCGATGAGGTGGGAGCATATCTGATGGTAGACATGGCTCATATAGCTGGGCTTGTTGCTGCAGGTGTGCATCCATCTCCAGTGCCTTATGCTCATGTTGTAACCACTACCACTCATAAAACCTTAAGGGGACCACGTAGTGGTATGATTCTTACCACAAAGAAACTGGCTAAGAAGATAGACAAGGCCGTATTTCCGGGTCTTCAGGGTGGTCCACTGGAGCATGTTATTGCCGCCAAGGCTATTGCCCTAAAGGAGGCTGCAACAGAAGAGTTCAAGCAATATGCCAAGCAGATAGTAGAAAATGCCAAGGTGCTTGCTGATGAGTTGGTGAAACATGGACTGAGAATTGTTTCTGGTGGTACAGATAATCATCTAATGCTTGTCGACCTTAGACCTATTGGTGTAACAGGAAAAGACGCCGAAAATATGCTCGAGGAAGCTGGCATTACTGTTAATAAAAATGCCATACCCTTTGATCCACAGCCACCCAAAGTAACTTCTGGTATTCGTATAGGTACACCAGCTTTAACAACAAGGGGTATGGGAGCAGATGAAATGAAAAAGATTGCCGAGCTCATTGTTAGAGTTCTGAAGTCAGGTGGCGATGAGAGGATTATCACATCTGTTAGGGAAGAGGTCAAGGAATTGACCAGTCAGTTCCCACTATATCCTGAATTGGGGGAGTGATAAATCGTGGGGGTGCATATTGTAGATCATCCGCTCATTAAGTATAAGATTACTATGTTGAGAGATGTGGAGACGGGGGCCAAAGAGTTTAGAGAGCTTGTATCTGAAATTACCCTGCTTCTTTTATATGAGGCGACAAGAGGACTTCCTCTGAAGGAGACAGAGGTTGAGACCCCTATAGCTACAGCTAAGGGATATCTTATTGATGGGGATATCCTATTTGTTCCTGTACTTCGTGCAGGTCTAGCTATGGTGGAGGGAGCATTAAAGCTTATACCTAATGCTAAGGTAGCCCACTTTGGTGTTTATAGAGATCATGCCTCCTTGCGTCCTGTACAGTATTTCGCCAAGTTTCCCAGCAATATAGGTGATATGAATATCTTTGTGATGGATCCGATGTTGGCAACTGGTGGTTCTCTTGATTATGTTGTGGATTACCTTAAAGATATTGGTGGCAAAAACATTAAAGTACTTGCCATTATATCTGCTCCTGAGGGGGCTTCTCGTCTTGAAAAATCTCATCCTGATATAGATGTTTATGTTGCTGCGATGGATCAATATCTTAACGACCAGGGATATATTGTTCCTGGGCTTGGTGATGCAGGTGATAGACTCTATGGAACAAAGTAGGGCAGTTTGGCTACTGGCAATTTTTCTATGGTCGTTTATTACTACATGGTTTGCGGAGCCAATAGCGATATATTTAGGGTACAAACTGGGTGTTTTAGATTATCCTAACGAGAGAAAAGTTCATAAGGAGCCAATTCCCCGAAGCGGGGGATTGGCTTTTTTCTTTGCCCTCATTCTTGCTCCAATTGTGTTGTTCCCAACAGATGTGCGGATAAAGTCCTTGTTTGTTGGAGCATTACTTTTATATATTTTTATGTTTATAGATGATTACAAGGGGCTTTCTCCGTACATAAAGCTTATAGTGCAGATTTCCTCTGCACTTATTGTTATTCTATGGGGTGGTATCCGTTTTGATTTTCTCAATATAGAGCCATTTGGTACCTTTGTGCTTTCACCTGTGGGTAGTATATTTTTTTCTCTGTTATGGATTGTTGCACTTACCAATGCTGTAAACTTTATAGATGGGCTCAATGGGCTTGCCAGCGGAGTTATATTTATCTCGTCTTTGGCTTTTTCCGTTATTCTTCTTATGAGAGGTTATGTTATTGTATCTATTTTGTCACTGCTTTTAGCGGGTGCTACATTAGGATTTTGGCCATATAATTTTCCTAAAGCCAAGACATTCATGGGTGATGTTGGAGCCCAGTTACTGGGATTTTATACTGGAGTTTTAACACTGTGGGGTAGCATTAAAACTATTGGTGGGCTTTTATTTCTTGTTTATATCATGTTGTTTATCTTTCCTATTACCGATCTTACATGGAGTTCTATCAGAAGAATTCTGAAAGGCAAGCATCCTTTTTATCCTGATAAATCACACCTTCATCATATGATGTTGAAGATTGGCTTGAGTGAAAAAGGTGTAGTTGTGGTGGCATATGCTATATCTGCACTTATGGCAATACTTGCTATTTATCTGGTAAGGAGGTAGTTTTATGAAAAAAATTTTAATTGTTATAGGTACTCGTCCTGAAGCGATTAAGATGGCACCTGTATATTTGGAGCTTAAAGAGGCTGAAGATCTACAGCCCTACATACTATCTACAGGTCAACACATAGAGCTTCTTGATGAGGCCCTTTCCACATTTGGGCTAAAGGCCGATTTTCGCCTTGACATTATGAAAGAAGCACAAACTCTGGCCTATCTTACTTCAGCACTGGCGGAAGGATTAGGTAGACTATATAGTGAAATTGCCCCGGATACGGTGCTTGTTCATGGTGATACGACGACAACACTGATGGGGGCGCTTATGGCATTCTATATGCGCATTCCCGTGATGCATGTTGAAGCTGGTCTAAGAAGTGATAATCGATTTGAACCATTCCCTGAAGAGATTAACAGAAGGCTTGTTGACCAAATGGCCGATGTTCTGTTTCCACCTACTCCTATGGCTAAGGCTCGTATATATGAAGAAAAGCCTGAAGTTGTTGATATTTTTACAACCGGTAATACTGTTGTGGATGCGCTTATGTGGGTTAAGGAAAATAAATTAGAAGCTATACCTCTTCATAAAGAACTCAAGCCTAAGGAATATATACTGCTTACGGCACATAGACGCGAAAACTGGGGAGAACCTCTTAGGAACATATATAAGGCAGTAAAGCATATTGTAAGAGAAACTGGTCTTAAGGTCGTTTATCCAGTACATCCTAATCCCCGAGTGAAAAATATAGCCTACGATGAACTGGGAAATGTGGATGGGGTTATTCTCACAGAGCCCATGGACTATATGTCTTTTTTGAAACATATGTCGGAAGCACGTATAGTACTGAGTGATTCTGGAGGTGTGCAAGAAGAAGCCCCTTCATTCGGCGTACCTGTCGTTTTGTTAAGGAGAGTAACAGAGCGTCCTGAAGGTGTGAGAACGGGGCATATTGTTCTTGCCGGTACGGATACAGATACCATAGTAGAGAAAACTTTACAGATGCTGAATAAAAAGCTTCCGGCTTATAATCCCTTTGGTGACGGACTAGCAGCTCGGCGAATTGCTGATTACATAAGGTATTTTCTTAAATTGTCTACAGAAAAGCCAGATGAATGGGTGATATCTTATGAATAGCTTACAGATAGAGGGTAGATATCCACTGAAAGGTAAAGTTGTGGTATCTGGTTGTAAAAATACGGCCCTTGCTGT
>Ga0256835_1001071_pt1 | contig 17373 bp, 22 predicted proteins | sample PIR30metaG_FD_185972 | JGI IMG/M metagenome (GOLD analysis project Ga0256835, IMG submission 185972) | Hydrothermal vent microbial communities from East Pacific Rise, Pacific Ocean - PIR-30 | ecosystem: Environmental > Aquatic > Marine > Hydrothermal vents | place: Pacific Ocean: East Pacific...
GAAGGTTCAGTTTGGGACAAAGGACCAAGAATATCGGTTTTAGGCCGGACAGTGCCCATAACGGACATCAGAGACGCGGCCAGGCTTGCGGTGGTGCTTTGATGTTCAGACGCAAAAAGAAGAAGCCCCACAGGACGATGGATTTTCCCTGCAGATTAAATCCGAGTTTCAGGATCATATCTGCGGAAGTTTGCAAATGTTGTGTACGAGACTGCCCGGACGCGGGCAAACGAGGAATATTTAAGGCCTCCCAAACCGGGAGAGTAAAAGAAAGGAGGTGACACTCAACCAATCAGATTAAACAATCGGCAAAAATACTCTGACATGAAGCCGAAACCCCGCGTGCAATGCGCGGGGTCGTCCCGGGGCTAGCCGTCCGGGGCCTGATGAGGCATGGCAAAATTAAGATAAACAAAAGGAAGTATTACATGAATAACAGTATCATAAAATCCAAATATGTATTTTTAAAGAGAATCAAATGGAATGGCTAAACACTAATATCTTATGGTGGCATTGGCTTGCCATTGGGATAGTCCTTGTGGTCGCGGAAATATTTGTTCCTTCCCTGGTGATAATCTGGTTCGGCCTAGCGGCAATCCTGGTCGGAATTTTGAAGGCTATCATTGACCTGTCTTTCCCTGCCTGCCTTTTTCTGTGGGCGGGGGGATCGGTCATCTTTCTGGCAATCTGGTTCAGATTTTTCAAAAAAACACGCCGGTCTTATGTGGGACAGGCGAGAGAATATGCACACGTCCTCGGGACCATCGAGGAATCCCTGGAAGGGGAAGAGGAAAACGGCCGCTACAAGGCCTTCTTCAACGTGCCTGTCCTGGGGGACCGAGTGTGGATAGTTGAATCTGACGATCCCCTGGAAATAGGTGATTCTGTCAAAATCAGAAAAGTTGTTGGACAAATCTTGAAAGTCAAGAAGGTAAATTGAAAGGAGGTATAAATGATTCCTTATGTTCCTTATGTTTTTCTCGGCATCATTGTTCTTTTGGCTGTACTCATAATCCTGGCCTCGGCAGTAAAGATCGTTCCACAGGGTGAAGAGTGGGTAATTGAAAGACTTGGAAAATATCACAGAACGCTTCTTCCAGGTTTCCACCTCATTGTGCCCTTCATAGATAGGGTTCGGGAAAAAATCTCTACCCGCGACATAATCCTCGATGTAGAGAGGCAGGAGGTCATCACCAAGGACAATGCGGTCATCATTGCCAATGCAGTAGGATTCATCAAGGTGACTGATCCTCGAAAAGCCCTGTATGGCGTAGAGAATTTCGAGCTTGCTATTCAGAATCTCATCATGACCACGCTCAGGTCCATAATTGGCGAGATGAACCTGGACGAAGCCTTGTCCAACCGTGAGACGATTAAAGCGCGTCTCAAAGAGGCTATCATGGACGATGTTGCTGATTGGGGCGTGACGGTCAAATCGGTTGAGATTCAGGACATCACGCCTTCTCCCTCCATGCAGCAGGCTATGGAACAGCAGGCTGCCGCAGAAAGGGAGAGAAGGGCTATGGAGGCCCGGGCAGAGGGCGAAAAGAACGCCATGATCCTGGTGGCAGAAGGAAAGCTGGAATCTGCCAAAAGGGAAGCTGGGGCCCAGGTAACACTAGCAAAAGCCTCGTCAGAGGCAATTGATATGATAACCATTTCAATAAAAGATAAAGAATTGCCGGCCTTGTTTCTTCTGGGAGATCGTTACATTGAATCACTAAAGAAGCTGGCCGAGTCTGAAAACAGTAAGTTCGTGGTTTATCCAGCGGATTTACAGGCTGCAATTCAAGGATTCCTGGGCAAAAAAGCCTAAACTAGGAGAAAATATGCTAGCCACTAAAAATTACATCTATTCTCTACTTTTAGACGTACTTAAGGGTTAAGTGATATGAACGGTTTTGAAATATTTTGGGGAGTATTAGTTATTGGTGCACTACTCCTTTTATTTATATTCTTCGTTTATGAAAACTATTTATTTAGTCTTTTCGGCATTCTTTTGGTGTTTGTTTTTGGAATGGAAATTGTTCAAATACACTCAGAGCGTATTGCAAACGATTTTAAAAAAATCGAATCCACGTCGCCATTAATTTGTGACAATGCACTATTACAGAACTGGAAGGTTGTTAAAACCGAGAAAGGGAGTCTGATTTTAGATATAGAGAAGAACATATTGTTTTCACCAACAAAATGTAAAGTTTTTAAGGAGGAAAAACCATGACCAAAACCGAATTACAAAAGAGACTAGCTGAGAAATGCAAACTTACCAAAGACCGGGCATCACAGGTTTTAAACGAGATTCTGTCCGGTATTTCAGAGGGCCTTCAGGCTGACGGCCAGGTCAGAATAGCAGGCTTTGGGAATTTCACCGTAAAGGAACGTGCGGCCAGAAAAGGCCGGAATCCCAGAACCGGAGAAGAGATCAGCATCCCGGCCAAGAAGGTCGTTGTCTTCAGCGAATCCAAGAATCTTAAGGAGAGACTTAATTCATGAAAATCATTAGAACATGGGTATTGGAAGACCATCTTTGCCGGTCATGTGGTGGCCGGATACTTCGATGTGTTTCAGGAGCAGGTATGACGCCGGGAGGAAATCCGATCTACAAATGTGCGGATTGCGGCCAGGAAAGGGCTAGTCTCACCCCAGACATAATTTGCTGGTGTGGAATGACATATCGGAATAACACAAGAACTCCTTACCGCTGTTTGCCCTTCAGTATTCTTGAAGAACATCCTGAGCTTAAAGAAGCATTTCTTTCATGTGGTTGTGATCCTGCAAACGGCGAAGTTGGAATTGTTCTAAAGAAGGATTTGCGAGCAATAAGATGACTACAGTTTTAAGTTTTATTGCTGGGGTTTGCGTAGGCATTCTAATACCAGAAATGCTCAGAAAGGCGAAGGAGTTTGTTGTTTCAAGATGGAATGCTTTAAGGAAGAAAAAGCGTTCAACTATGCCCGCTCCAGTCTTTGCATTTGATACAAGTTCAAGGCAGTACAGGAATTTTGAGAAATATTCTGACCCTAAATACAATTTAGTCCTTTTGGCCTTCAATCGTGAAACAGGAGAAGTCCAGTTATTAGACAACTGCTTTTGGAGAGATCAGTGCGATTTATAGATCTCGAATCTGAACTTATAAAGTTCTTGGGATTTGTGCTGCTTTTCGTAATAAGTCTGGCGGTTGTCAGTCTTTATCTCGCTCAAAAGCAGCAGCGCCAGGGTGTAGAGGTGATAAAGGCTAATGGTACGAAGACCATTGCCTGTAGTAATGGGATTTTCATTGTTGGAAGTGTAATCACAGCAGGTAGAGAATATATCCTTAAAAAAGGAGATTGGAGTGTTTCTGAAACAACTCCTTTCAAGGTTGTATGGGAAAAGGAAGGAAGACGGTTTCACCCAGAAGACTGCAGAGTTATTGAGGAGGAAAATGAGCACGAGTAATTTCGTTTTTATTTTGTTTGTATGGGCCACCGTATTTCTTCTGAATCTTTTCAATCCAGTAAACGGGACAGGGTTTTTAATTACCGTTCGTACGATTCTGCTTGTAGTGATCCCAGTGGGTTTATTCATTTCTGAAGGCTTTTTGAATTTTTCATTGAAAAACAAAAGAATTCAAAGCTTGCTTATCCGGTCCGGCATGGATTTGTTTTTCATTGGAACCATTGCTTTGGTTTCCGTAGATTTTTTAGTCAGGAGATAAACTATATGAACATACTCGTCAGCGACATAGGATACGGAGACACAAAATATATCTTTCTTCAGAATGGTAACGAGATTCGGGGTAAAATCCCAACTCTTGTAGCTCCAGTAATGAAATCCTCATCAGATTTAGGGGATAAAACAAGTTTTTGTTATGGTGATCGTAACTACTTGGTTGGGCCGGAGGCAAAGTTCGCAAGCTATGTCATTCCAACAACTACCAGTGACTTCCTTGCGTCCTATTCGCCGCTTCTTATAGCCAGGATCCTGAAGGAGTTGGATAGTCCAGACGGCCTTGACCTGCTTGTAGTGAGCCTGAGTCTTAAGGATTGGTCTTTAAGAGGAAAAGTAGAAAAAGTGATGACCTCTTTCACAGTATCCAACCAAACTCACACTCAAGAAGTAAAAGTATTTCCACAAGGACTTGGGATTTGGGTTGAGGCAGGCAGGCCATCAAACATAGCCATAGTGGATATTGGTTATAACACCATAGACGTACCAGTTTTTATGGATGGCAGGATCAATCCGGAACTATCTTTTGCCATAGCTGGTATGGGAACTACGGCCTTCATTTCAGAAGTAACAGACTTCATAAACACTAACTTTAAGGAAGACTTCACTCCAAATGAGATATGTCATTTCATGCAGATAGAATCGCAATATTTCCGCAAACTGGGGATAGCAGACGAGATAAATAAGCGGGCGGTAGATTGGTTTAGTGATGTCTGGGAACGCTTAAATTCGAGACCCGCCTTTCGGCGTGTATTAAAGCACATGAAGATTCTAATAGCCGGTGGTGGAGCGCGATTCTCTAAAGGCATTGAGTTTGAAGAAGGCGTGGAAGTGTTCAACAAAGATCCCGAATTTGCAAACGTTATGGGATTTGCAAAAGAAATAAAGAGGCAGCTTGATGTCTAAGTATCGAAAATCAATTTCGTTTAGCAAAAGAGTTTCATTTTTAAATGAACTCAAACGTGGAAACAAGTTAATTAATTTTGTTTTAGAACAAATCTTTACTGGCACTACAGAAGAAAATGTTGCTTTAGCTCTTGATCTCCTGAGCGGCCATAAAAAGTTAAAAATAGCAATTACTGGTCAGGGAGAGTCTCACGATTCTGTATCACCACCATCAAGCACTACAGCTCCAGGAAGTCCCAAGGGAAAGACTAATTTATTACAAGACCTTGATGATATGGCAAAAGATCTATGATGAGATTTGTTATTTTAACAGTAATTTTAATCACATATAGCTCAGTTGCTTTTGGTTTCTATAAAGAATCTGCATTATTGTCATCTTATCTAGAAATTCCACCAGGCCTCCTTGAAGCCGTGATCATGGTTGAATCAGGAGGCAATCCACAGGCTGTATCACCAAAAGGTGCTATAGGACTCATGCAGCTCATGCCTGCCACGGCAAGGGAGCTTGGAGTTAGAAACCCATTTAACCCCAACCAGAACCTTGTGGCAGGTGCAAGATACCTTGCGGAGATGCTTGCAAGGTATGACGGGAGTATCCCGCTGGCCCTGGCGGCTTACAATGCCGGACCAGCAGCCGTAGAGAAATATAATGGCATTCCTCCCTATCCAGAAACAGTCAGATACATTGAGAAGGTATTTCAGGCTTGGAAGGTGATTTTGGACTTAAATTGTTTATGGAGTTCATCGAGGGAATTTTAGATGAAGATAGCTGTGTTAATTCCTTGTTTGAACGAAGCTGCTGCTATTAGCGATGTGGTTAGAGGTTTTAGGGAAATTCTGCCTAATGCAGATGTATATGTTTATGACAATGGTTCTGATGATGATACCGCCCGTTTAGCTTCTAGTGTGGGTGCAATAGTTAAGAATGAGCCTATACGTGGCAAAGGGGTGGTAATACAAAGGATGTTTCGTGAGATAACAGCAGATGTTTATATCATGGTAGATGGAGATAATACCTATAGTCCTGAAGATGCCCCAAAACTGTTAGCTCTTATTTCAAATGGCACAGATATGGCTGTGGGCAGTAGATTGAAGGGGACTGGGCATGTTTATCGGGCTTTTCATGGTTTTGGCAACCGTCTTATCACATATACCCTGAATACCCTTTTTGGGTGTCATTTGACAGATGTCCTAAGTGGTTACAGGGCCTTTACTAAAGAATTTATTAAATCTGTTCCAGTGATTAGCAATGGGTTTGAGGTTGAGACGGAATTAACTCTTAATGCCCTTGATAGCAATTTTTTAATATCTGAAGTCCCTATTCAGTATAGACCCAGGGAGGCCGAAAGTTCATCGAAACTTAAAACTTTTAGGGACGGTTTCAGGATTATTTCTACTATTATCAGGATTTTCAGGGATTATCGACCACTACATTGTTTAGGTACGGCCTCTTTAATTTGTTTTTTAGGCGGTTTGATTGTCGGTTTCCCCGTAATCAATGAGTTTTATAATACAGGTTATGTAGCTCGTGTTCCTTCAGCAATCTTAGCTGCAGCACTAGAGACTCTTTCTTTTGTTTTTTTAGGTGTGGGCCTCATTCTTGATACTTTATGTCGTTTCAGGAAGCAGAACCATGTCCTGTTAAGGAGATTTCTGAGATGAAAATTGACTCATGGATTTCAAGGATGAGGTTTTCAGAGGTTTTTAAGCTTGTCCAAAAGCTTGAAAAACAAAAAGGTCATAAATTAAAGATACTTGATCTTGGGGGAGCCGGTTTTGTTCCAGGTGAGTCTTTTGCAGACAAGCTCAGAGAAGCGGGGCATTCAGTTGTTACAGGAGATATAGCAGGAAACCCTGATATTAAATTAGACATGAACAAGTCATTACCATTTCAAGATAAATCTTTTGATTTGGTAGTGTCGTTAGCCGTTGTTGAGCATTTAGATAATTGGAAACTCGCTCTTAAAGAAATGAAAAGAGTGGGTAAAGCGGTAATTTTTACAACTCCGTCTCCTGTTGCAAAAAAAGTTTTAGAGTTGTTAGCCAAAATAAAGGTTATTGATTCTGATCAGATAGCAGATCATCGTCATTATCTTACTTCAGATGAGATAGAGGAAGCAGGTTATCAGACCTATTATTTTCAGTTTGGGCTAAATCAGGTTGGGTATATAGGGCTTAATTTAGCTACTACTTTACCCATCATAATTTCATTAACAATCTTTTTTGCTGTTTTAATGGCTGTGACTGGAGGAATTCCTCCAGATGATCTTTTAAGGCACTTAGTATCCCACCGTTATGAATATGACTGGAGTGTTGTTTATCCATATTCTGACATCCCATCGTTTAATTTGTGGATTGGTTTTGAGGTCTTGGCTGGCTGGATAAACAAAATTTTTGACGGTAACGGGTTTGATTGGAAGTTTTTTCAATCTCTTTGTGTTGTAGTAAATATTTTAGGTCTTTTTGCGATTACAAGAAGAGTGCGAGATATTCATGTTAGGGTGTTTTTTGTACTTTTGGTCATGGCTTTAATATGGTCTAGATTGTCTTTAGGCAGACCAGCCGAATTTTTAAATGGTTTCATGTTGCTTCTTTGGGGTTTAAATGACAGCCTTACGAGGCCCTGGAAAGTATTTTTAGGAACATTAACTGTTCCTGTCTATTGGCTATGGTGGGTTTATTTAGTTCCTTTAGTTTTACTGGACTATATTTACATAGTTGTATTAGCTTTAGGTGCTGGATTTTGGTTTATTTATGCTGGTCCAGCATATCTTGAATTTCTGCAAAATCTTTTGGCTTCAATTTCATCCACTTCCAGCACAATTATGATGACTGAAAATGTCGGGCTGTTTCCTATGCTTTTTAGTGCAGCGGGTTTTTTCTTGATTGCTTTAAAGGCTAAGGACAAGAGGCCGCTTCTGGCAATGTTTTGGTTTATGATCCCCAATCAAATTAGATATTATGAAAGCATAATATCTCTTTCATTGGCATCGTTGAAAGAACAGGCTTGGAGGATGAAATCTGGGATGTTTGCTTGTTGTTTGGCTATTATCTTTCTATTTCAAGCCAATGAAAACCAACTGAATATTTCGGGCAAAGAGGATCTGTCGGTTTTAGAAGGTCATACAATTCTTTGTTGTGACATGAACATTATGTTTTATTTGGTTAACAGGTTAAACCGGGCCAAATTTATACCTTCTTATAATCTGTACTTAGATGATTCTCCTGTAAAACAATTTTTTCAAACGGTGTTAGAGCGGCGAGATATCTGTAATGCTTTAAAAGATATTCAATTTGATTATTTAGTTGATAGTTCGCAGATAATAAAAAACCCTCCTTGTTTAAAATTAGTCAACCTCGAAGGTCCGTTTAGGATTTGGCAATCCCAGCTCTGAAAAAAAATAAAAAAAACCTCTTAATTTTTAAAAACGGCCCCAAAATGGCCTGTTTTTATCCCAAAATGACACGCAGGGATTATTGACTTCAGTTAAAATAGACTCTGAATTCTAAATAAGGAGGTTTTTTTTATGAAACGTGTTTTCAGGAAACTCAGGTCTAACAGGTATGTGAGGCGAGCCATTGAGGCCAGGAAAGCTGCTGCAACTTTTGTTAAGCGTCACCCTGCAGCTGTAGCTGGTTTGGTAGTGGCCGCGGGTGCAGCAGTTCTGGGGTTGCCGGCTGACGTAGCTGCCTGGAACGCTCCTGCACAGGGTTCGTTTGCATGGGATGTTTATGACATCGCTGTAAACAAGATGTTGAACGGCCCTATTGGTTTCGTTGCCGGTATGGGTGCTATGGGAGCGGGTGGTTACATGATAGCCAATAGCCGTGCAGGCGGAATGGCTAGCGGTATCCCCATGATTCTTCTGGGCGGTGCCTTGGTCAACCTGGACAGTATCACCCAGTCTTTAGGTTACATGATTTAGTAGGGTAGGGTTTCCAACAAGAGGGGGCTTTTCGCCCCCCTCTTCCAAACGTGTATGGATAAAAAAGAAAATTTTCCCCAATATCTGCATCGGCCATATCGTCTGCTTTGGTTTGAAGTTGATGAAATTGTTTTAGCCATTGGCATTTATGCCTTAGCTATGATGTTTTCTTTCTATTTTCTTCTGGCTCTTCCAGTTTTGGTCTATTTGTTCAGGATTTCAAAAGCAAAAAGGCCGAGAGGGTTTTACAAACATATTTGGTACAGGGTGGGCCTTTTTACCTATAAAAGATACCCCCATGCCTTTGAGAGGGGGTTTAAAGAATGAATTTCAAACAATATTTGAATGAACATGCAAATCTAACAGCAAGCAATAGATTTTTGAAATTCATTCTTTTGCTGGTTGTGCTTTCCAATATTTTTTTCGGTTTTTTAGCTTATAGGGCAGTTAAATTTAGAACGACTGTTCTGGTGCCGTTTGGTCTAAATGAAAAAGTAACCGTTGCAGACAGAGTAGTAGATGAGCGTTATTTATTGTTTCTGGCAAGAAACATTTTCGATCTAGCTTTAAGCTACACCCCAGCTAACGTCCGCAACCAGTATGAAATTTTATTATCAATAATGACTCCAAGGGCTTATAGCAAATATAAGCCTCAATTCAACAGGTTTGTGGAGCAAGCAGAGGCTGTAAGGCTGGTGTCTGTATTTATGCCGGATGGTCCCATCCATCACGATCCAAATACCCGCACAATTCGAGCTACAGGAAGGAGAATGCTTTTATTGGAAGGTGAGAACGTAGTGGAGAGTAAGCGGGTAGCTTATATGTTCCAATACAGGGTGAATGGTGGAACCGTGCAGATTGAAGAATTTGGTGAAGAGGGAGCCAAAAAGACTGTTAAAAAGGAGGTTGGATGATAAGAGTTTTTTCCTTGGTTTTAGCCTTTGGGTTGTGTTTGAGCACAGCTTATGCGGGCGGGTGTTTGACTGGTGCATGTGGAGAGGATGTTTCGTTTACGCAAAGGCCTGTTTCCCAGAGTGTTGACAAAAATATTCCAGCCTTTGGTGTTAAGTATGATTATGATGAAAAAACCGTTGGCCGGCCTGTAACCATTACCCCTGAAAAAACTGTATGGGTAGAGATTTCATCTACCGACGTAAACCGTGTTGTGTGTATGAACGGCACAATAACGGATATAAACTTTTCTCAAGAAAAGGGGTTGATCGGTAAAAATAATGGAAGGGAAGCTTTTTTAAAGATTCAAGCCATTGAAGAAAAAGGCAAGATTAAATATTCCACCACTCCAGTAGAGGTTTACATAACCTGTGGTGGGGAAACCTATGGTTTTATTGGGACTCCAAAAAGGATTCCTACAAAAACTATCTATCTGCTTGATCCTAAAAAGAAGATAGATGAGGCAAAATTAGGGTCGAGTGAGATAGATAAAGCAGTTCAAGAGATCCTTACAACTGTTTTAAAGGATGTTGTACCTCCATCATGGGAACCGCTTAAAGGTCAAGCTGTTTACAATCTTAACAGATTTAAAGCATTCAATAACAGGACATGGAAGATCCCGGGGATCGGGATTTTAGTGAGGGATTTTATTCTATCAACCAATCTTGAAGTTTCATGTCCCCTATCTGAAGAAGACTTGCTGCATCCCAAGCTTACCAAGAATCCTATAGCTATTTCTATAGTTGATCACGCAATACAGAGGGGCAAGAGCACCAGGGCTGTCATAATAGAGAAAGTTATTGGAGGGCAGCCATGATTCAAAAAATCAGGGATTATTTTAATAAACAGGATCCTGACAAACAAAAAAAGATTTCAAGTCTATTGGTCATAGGCTTGATGCTTCTGTTTGCTCTTACGGCGTATTATCTGAGAGGAGGTAAGAAGGGGCCAAAACAAGAAGAGAATATTCCAGTTTCTGAGTTGAATCCCAGGTTAGGCTATCTTGAAAAGAGCCTCTATTACGAAACCACCAGCAAGCTCAAGGCAGTGGATGAAAAGCTTAAAGCTCTTGAGCTTCAATTGAAGGCTCTTGATATAAAACTCAAATCAGCTTCTGAAAAATCTAAAGTCCAAAAGCAGTCAGCAGCCCCAAAAGGTGAGAAAAATAAAGCTGAAAAAGAAATTTCAGCTCCTTTTGGCGCAAAGGAAATGTTGGATAAAATCATCAAGGAGAGAACCTTTGGGAAACCACAAGGTCCAACCTATCCACCACCTCCTAGAGCCGTTTCACGCACAGCCCCAGGCAGGCCTGGTAAACAGCCTCAGGTAAAAAAAGTTATTGGGGCCATAGGAACTATTGAAGGAAAAGCCCCTGTGGTTTCAAGGAAACCACAAGAAGACAAAAAGAAAAAAACAAAGAAAAGGGAGGGGGGAGTTTATCTGCCTCCTTCTTTTATGGAAGCGGATCTCATTTCTGGATTCAGGGCCCCCACTTTGGAAGCAGCCAAAAGCGAGCCTGTTCGGGTTTTCCTCAGGATAAGGGACCTGGCGGTTCTACCAAACAGGGTTAAAGGAGATCTCAAAGGGTGTTTCGCTATTGCAGAAGCCTACGGCAACCTGGCCGATGAAAGGGCGCATCTAAGATTGCTGCGCCTTTCCTGCATAGCCAGAGATGGATCATCTGTAATAGATGAATCCATAAAAGGATTCGTTATAGACGAAGATGGAGGCATTGGCCTTAATGGTCGTGTCGTCACCAAAATGGGGTCCATGTTAGCTAGGTCGATGGCTGCTTCGTTCCTTCAGGGTTTTGGCGATGCTTATGCAGCTACAGGATTGGTGGTGAACACTTCAGGCATAGGTCAGACCGCCAGCCTGAACCCAGATGAGGCTTTAAAAAGCGGTTTAGGCAGAGGGATTTCTGGAGGAGCCAAAGAGTTTGCAAAATTTTACATGGAATTGGCACGTCAAACCTTCCCTGTTATCGAAGTCGGCGCTGGGAAGCGAGTTACGGTAGTTATTGATGAAGGGATTGACCTAAAAATCAAGAAAAAATGCTTAGGAGGAAAGAATGGTTGTAAAGACCGTGACGGTTTTATTTATGCTCTTGATGCTTTTTAGCATTGGATGCACACCATACTCGAGCAAATTCTCATGTCCGGCTAGTTATAACGGTGTTTGCGAGTCGATGCAGGATGCCTACGAGGATTCGGTTACAGGTATTGATCCTAGGGAATTTGATGAGGAATACCAGCAAAAAAAACAGGCATGGAACGAAACCCATAAGGAGCTAGTAGAAGCTAGAAAACAAGCAAGACAGCTTGAGGCTCAAGGCGAAGACTTGAACTATAGAAAAGCCGTATTTGAAGAACTTAAAGAAGTAATAAAACGGCCTGAAACTCCAATCTTGATTCCACCAAAAGTCTATCGTGCTTTGGTTTTGGGTTATGGCCAGGGCAAGATGTTTACTGCCCCTCACCATATATATTTCATTTTAGATGAACCAAAGTGGACCTTAAAAAAGATTCCAGAAATGACAATTTCTGTCGGGAAAAAGATTCAGGAATTATCTAAACCTAAGGAACCTGCTGTCATATCACAAGAAATTCAAGAAACTGACGAGGGGGTGGATTTTAATTGAGGCTGCTTGATGTATTAGTGATTATATCAGTCGTTGTGGCGGCTTTGGTTGTTTATCATGTTCAGTTTGTTGTCCCGGCCTTAAAAAACTCTCCTCCTCCACTAGAGATATATGTAGTTGATATTGGCAAAGAATTAGATCAGGCCCGTACAGAGGCCATAAAAGCTCTTTATGCGGGTGAGAGTGTTGATCCTAAAGAATTTATTAAAGGAGTTAGAGACCGTATAAGAGAGCGTCTAGCCATGCTCCCTCCGAATGTCATTGTTCTTGATAGGTCAGTAGTTTTAAAGGGCGCTGTGCCCGTAGAAGCTGCCCTATTAGGCAAGGGAGCCAAAAAATGACCAGATACAAGTTTTTTATGGTGGCGATTTTGCCAGGGATAGTTCTCTATCCCATAGTGACACATTTGGCCATCAGTTTCACTGATTCAGTAGGTGGTCATATTTTTTGGAGAAAAGATTGTAATGAAGTGTTTCACAGATGGGATCTTGTAGAAGTTGTTCCTGATCCCGAAGATCCTTTTCTGCCTAATTCCCATGGTCAACCGATTCGGCTCATAAAAAAAATAGCCTGTTTCCCTGGAGAAACGGTTCTAAGAGAGGGACTACGATTTTGGTGTAAGGGAAAAGATACAACATATGACTTAGGTCTGACCAAACTCAAAACCAGAGATGGGAAACCTATTCAGCCTTTCTCTTTTACAAAAGGAGAAAGGTATGAATTTATGGTTCCTGAAGATACTTACTTTCTTTTAGGCAAACCGGATCCAGGCTCTTATGACAGCCGGTATTTCGGTCCAGTGGAAAAAGAGAGGATAACAGGATGTTTCAAACAGCTTTTTTAGTTTTCATATCTCTGGCCTGGTTGTCTAGCGGGTATTGTGCTGACTTTTACAGTGATCCGCAATCAGGAAAAGAGGGTTGGTATGGCTATCAACTCTATGAGCAAGAAGACAATGAAGAAGCTGAAGTTCAGGAGGCCCAAAAGCCTGAAATCTATGTATGGCCTGCATTGGAAGAAGTTAAAAAACTTGGCGCAAAAGCCCTTGGAGAGTTGATAGATAGGGCTACTGACGTAGCAGTTGGAAACCCAACCGAAGCAAATGTCTTACGTTGGGTGCAGTATATGGACATTGCTCGTGAAAAGTCTAAAAATTTTGCAAATGTAGCTGCCTGGGTGAAACAAAATCACCCTGAATTTAATACAGTGATCCAGAGTCCTTATAATTATTCTGGAAGGCAGGTAGCAGCCAAGGCAAGGTTGGCTGCTATGAAAGAATATATAAAAAATAGGGCCAGGAAGATTGCCATTCTCCTTTTTGTTGCTGACACTGCTCCCTTGTCAACTCCAGCTAAGAAGATTTTAAAGGATTTCTGCCAAAAAAGAGGAATCCCTTTAAAGATTTATGATGTAGGAACTGATTATGGACAGATTTTAGCCCAGTCGATAGGAGTAAATGCTGTTCCACAGGCCTGGGTTATTTCTAAAGAGGGCTATCGTCCTTTTCCTGTCATGACAGGAAGTGCTTCAAAAAATCAAATAGAAGCTGCCCTTTATAGGGGACTTAGAATTGTTTCTGGGAAAACCGATCCCCAGAAATATGCAGATCCACTACCCATAACAATGCTATCTAAGGGGGTTGAATGATGAGACAGATATTTTTGACATTTTTGTTTTTGATCCTATTCACATCATCCGCAAAAGCGGATTGGGTTGATAGTTGGGTGGAAGGCTCTGTTATGAATTATACTGGCCCCTCCTTTTATGAATCAAGCCAAAGGGGTTATGTCTCCTTTGGTAGTTTATCTGTCAGGAATCCCATGATAACTGATCAATTAATAGCCTTTCAGCCTCCCCGCCTGTCTATAGGTTGTGGCGGTATTGATCTATTCCTTGGTGGGTTTCATTTTATGGACTTTGATTATTTAGTCCAGCAGGCTCAAAATATAATCTCTGCTGCCCCTTATTTTGCGTTTCAATACGCACTGCGAGCTATTTCAAAAGAAGCTGGCTCAATAGTTGATATTGGTAAATCTATATCTGATTTGCTTAATCAAACTCAATATAACTCATGTGCTATGTCTCAAAGATTAGGTTATGCCATAGCCAGCCTAGTGCCTGATGATACTTATAAAAGCGCTGGACATCTGCTTAGAGACAACATTCCTAAAGCCAAGTTTTTAGAGGATGACGATTCTCTTTTCTATAGAACCCTTGAAACTGTCTTTAGCAATCCAAACTCGAGACCGACTCAAGCCGATAACGCCCAAATCAATGAAGGCTGTCCGGGGTATCTTTTGGCCATGCTTAACAGTGGCAGTTTGTTAAAATACATCCATGACACTTATTTCCCTGGAAGCAGCTCTGATAGCCTTGAGCACCTTCTAAGAGGCTACCTTGGAGACATCATATTTGAAAAACAGGACAATTTCTGGTTTGCCAGAATAATGCCTTCGTGCGGTTCTACCAATGAAGCCGATTCTTTTAAGGCTTTTGTGGAAGGACGTGCAAACGAAAAATCCCTTCTGGGAGCATGTAGTATCTCGTCTGTAACATCAATAAAAAGCAAGGTTTCAACCGTTTTAAAAAATGCGTATCAATCTCTCATGGCGGGATCGGCACTTACCTCCAATGAAGTGAATTGGTTGAAGGTATTACCCTTACCAATCCTTAACTATATGAAACAGTTATATATTTACCAGGCAAATCCAACAGCTATTCAGGGTCTTGTTGATCCTGCAGCTTATGGCTTTGGCTATTCAATTATTCAAGTTTTATATGCTGAAGTTGTAAAAGCAATACGCTTTATACAAGAAAATAAGGTAAAGGCATGTAGTGGAAATGTTACCCCTGGGAAAAGTTGCTACCTATGTGAACAGGACAGTTCGATCAACACTGCTTTAGCTGAATTCCAGCAAAGGGTTCTCTATGCTGCTGAAAGAGCAAACGAAGTTTGGACACAGGAACAGCAGAACCTTGCAAGCACCAATGATCTTATAATGATTCTTCAAGAGATAAACGACAATGCAATAAGGACCAGCTTGTCTGGAAAGAATAAAATATAGGACGAAGAATTATGGAAATTGTAGTTCACGGGGCTTTTGAATTAATAAGAGATGTCTGGATATTTATTTCTACGATTGTTGCCAGTTCAGATTATAAGAGCCTCTTAACTGCTGTATTCATCTTTGCTATTACCCTTTCCGCTGTAGCAGGCACCTGGGGATGGGTGTTGGGAGGAAACCCAACCAATATTGGGTTTTGGGCAAGGGCTGGGGTAATAGCGATACTCCTTCATGCGATCTTTCTAAGTGGGTCATCTCAGGTGACGATTAAAGATGATGTAACCCAGCGATTTCACACGCAAGGCAACGTACCCGCTGCTATGGCTTATATGGCGGGTGCGATGAATAAAGTAGCTATAGGGCTTGAAAGCTTGATACAGACTTGTCTAACTAGCCCGTTCCCGCCAACAAATGTTGGCTACGATAGAGGAACTACAATGCTGCGGGAAGCCTTTGTGGGGTCAATGGGGGCTGTTCTGGCTACACAGATTGATCCTCAGATGCAGTTTTCAGCGCAAAGATATGCTAGTGATTGTGTGGCAGTAGAAGCTGCTGCTAAAGCATCTTATAAAGCTACTCTTGAACGAACCTCCAACCAGGTTGCAGCCTGGTCACAAGCAGCTCATCCTTCTTTGTTTACCTGGACAGGACTTGATGGTTCAGGCAGTCCTCTGTCTGGTGGCACACCAAATCAAAATGTATCGTGTCAAGAAGCCTGGTCCAGGATGCAGTCCTATTTGAGCAATCCAAGCTGGACAAATACAGTAGCGAAATTTTGTCAAATTATGGAGTTTGACGCAAATGATGCAAATAGCCTTAATGCTTGCAGGAGAATTTTCTCTAATGCCGTAAACTCATGGATCCTTGGAGGTGGATCCATGAATCCTGAAAATATTACCCAGAATCTCTTTTTCGCCCGCACCTGGAACGATTTCCTGGCAGGCTTAGGAAATAGGGAAGCAGCTTTAGCTCAAAGTTATGCTAAGGCAGGGCAAAGAAGCGCTGCAATGAGCCTGATGCTCAATGAATTTATGCCAACGGTGAAAACAGTAGTATTTGCGATATTGTGTGCCATGATGCCTTTGGTTGTTCTTTTAATGATGACATCGGCAGGTTTGGATGCTGTTAAGTTTATGTTCGGGATTTTTATATGGTGGGTGATGTGGTGTGCTGTGGATATGATTTGTTATGTCACCTGGCTCAACCGCCTGAATGGAGTGTTTGAAATAATTTATTCAGGAGGTCAGATGGGCATAAAGGGCCTGGCGCAATGCTGGCCTATAGCAGACAGAGCTTTAACCCAATTAGGCACCATGCGGGGGTTTGCCATGCTTCTGTCTTCAGCAATCATTTTTGGCGTACTTAAATTGGGTGGAAGCGCAATGGCCCATCTTGCCAGCGGTCTTACCCGTTCTCTTATGGCAGGAGCTGAAGCAGGCGCACCGCGTATGGGACCAACGGCAGGCGAAGAACAGTCTCGACAGTTGGTGAGTTCTGAGGCTGTGTCCAAGATGTATGCCCGGACTGCAATGGCGCAAAGACGTGGGGGCTGGAGTGCATATACAGCTGAAAAAGGCCTGCAGGAGGCAGCCAGGGAAACAAGAGATTTCACTTCAATGTCTGAAATGGCCACCAGAAGTGGTGGAAGGAGTGGTAGTGGGTATTTAGGCCTTGGGGAAAAGATGGGACAGGCTCAAGCAGCACAGGGCTTAAACAATCTGAGCAGTGTCCAGGCTAGAGGTGGCACCGATGCTATGAGATGGCAAGGCGGTGTCACCGGCACACAGACTAAAGCCCGGACACAAGCTGCTATGCAGGAGTATCAGGCTTTAACTTCTGCAGGCCTTTTGGCCCCTGGAACATCTTTTGAAGATTACCAAACAGGTAAGGCCAGAATTTCCGGTATCAGGACTGGAGCCGGCGCTCTAGCTTATGAAGATGCTGCTGGCAAGACAGGCAAGACGGTCTCTGGTGCTGCGTACAGCACATCTAAATTTGATGCTACCCGGAAGATCTCTGAAGTAGATAACACTAACAAGCTTCTTGGCCCTGATGCTGCCAATATGGTTGGGTGGACTGGGAGCAGAAAACATCTGAATGAAGCAACGAAAATGGTAGCCAATAATGCAGTGTCCTCTTACCTGGATAAGGGGAGGATACCTGCTGGTACGGCGTC
>Ga0256835_1001072_pt1 | contig 17363 bp, 16 predicted proteins | sample PIR30metaG_FD_185972 | JGI IMG/M metagenome (GOLD analysis project Ga0256835, IMG submission 185972) | Hydrothermal vent microbial communities from East Pacific Rise, Pacific Ocean - PIR-30 | ecosystem: Environmental > Aquatic > Marine > Hydrothermal vents | place: Pacific Ocean: East Pacific...
AATCACGAAAGAAGATATTTCAATCCCCTTGCGAGGTTTTCGGCGTTTGCTACTGGTGTTTTTTTATTTGTTTTGCGTTTTCTAAACCCATTTTAAGAATCGGTTTAGGGTACAATCTAGGGTTTGCAAGCTCATTTATAAACATTGTCAAAACCCACTTAGAACACTTAACAACCCAAAAAACAAAGGGCAAAAAAATCAAAAAATAAAAACATAAGTTGAAAAGGGATAATCTTAAATTGTTGGAAGTGGATAAACTTTTTTCAAGACGTTGTCTAATTCGGGATCGTCGGGAGGACCCGTCCACACAATAGACTTATTCAAACATACAATTCTAGTTGAATTCTCTTTCAACAATCTCAAATCATGATGAATATATGTTTGATATAAAAAACAAAACATTCTTTGAGTCAAATTTATTTTTCTCTAATTATCTAGAAAAATAAAATATGAACAACAATCTTCCATTTTCATGACCTAATACAAAAATAATAGTTACTCAAACAACTCATAGGAAGGATTTTAGAAGGAGGAAACATTAATTGGGAAGACGAAAAAAACATCCGCCTGAAGACTTAGAATCCTGCGCAATGGTCTGCACACTAAGACTAATAGACAAAAAATGGGCATTACTTGTAATTGCGGAATTACTGGAACATGAGGAGGGGTTAACATTTTCAGAGATTCAAAGAAAAATCTTAGAACGAACTGGAGAAAAGATTTCACCAAGCGTACTATCCTCCACCTTGGTACATCTAGAAAATAATTCTGTTGTACACAGAAGAGTCCTTGCTGAACAAAGACCGATAAGAGTAAATTACACCCTCACAGACTTAGGAAACAAACTAATCTATGTATTGGCTCTCTTAAAATCATGGGGTCTTCACTGGGGACAAAAAACTAACAAATTTTGTAAGGCAGGGGAATGTAAACACAAGCAAATCCCGTTAATTCCTATTGAGAAGATACAGCACTTATTTGACGAGTTCAATAGTACTCACGAACACGAGTCTTAAGAATATTTAAGAAGATCTAGTTTTTTTATATTCGTATTAGGATAAAACCATTTTAGCAACAAAGACTCTGCAGCATGTTTTTGAGCGTCTTTTAGTTTTTTTGCAAATTTTCCAACAGTATAATCAATAATTTCTTCAGTATCTTTTTGACGGACAACAAGAGTGACTTGATATAGTGGGATATTCTCAGTACCTAAATTTATAGAAGTATATTCAACCGAAAAATTATTTTTGTATTTTTTCTGCAAAATCTCATAAAGAAAGCTTTTAGGATCCTTATCCCCCCATGGACTACTTTCTATTTCTTGGACTTTATTTTCAACAGCAAAAAACATACACAGATCTTTTTTAACAGCCTCAAAATCATCTCTATCTATAAATAAAGCTCCGACAACAGCCTCAAACATATCTGCAATTTGATTATCATTAAGCAAGCCCATGTTTAAAATATTTCCAATTTCTCCCATTCCCATTTTTCTACCTATAATTGCCAAATTCTTATTTCTAACAAGAATTGATCTTAGACGAGTTAATTTTTCTGGGGGAAAACTCGGAAATTTCTCAAATAATAATGAACCAATTAGTGCTTGTAAAATACTATCTCCTAAATATTCAAGTCGTTCAAACTCGTTACTGGGAATTAATGAACCTCTTACGGCAAGTGCAATATAAAGGAGCTCATTATTATTGAAAAAGATCTGATTTTTAGTTTGAAATCTAGTAGCAAATTCCTTGAACTCTTCCCAACTTGTTTTTCCATATTTCTGTATAAATAAAGATGCAATTTTCAAGTCTTACCCTCCTCTTAATTCTGTCAACAGGAAATGCTCTTTCAAAGAGATAGGGAATGAGAGCTGATAATCTCATATTTTTATATGGGCGGTTGCATTAAAACATATTGAAGAAAGATAAGGTTAGAGTTGCCAGTAACAACTCTTGTGGAGAGAAAACACCTACTGAGACTGTTATGCATCATTTGGGCAGGTATAGACGTTAGTGGTTATGGAGCGATACTATGCTTTAAAAGAGGCTCCTAAAATCCTAAAAGTATCGGTTAAAACCCTACAATGGAACAAAACAGGAAAAAGCAAGTGCTTCAGAGCAATAGAAGAAAAAACAGAACAAAAGACTTCATCAACAAACTGGTTTCCTAACTATCTAAGCTCTTCCTCAAAGCAATCTTCTTCTTTGAAGACTTGGGTAAACACAACATGTATAACAATAACCCGTTTTTCAACATGAGGCTGGACAGGACGGACTGGAAAAAATAGCGAGAAAACTTTTATTAAGTATTATAAGAGCGTTATTCTCTACGTTAACCGCATTACACGTCTAAGATCTGCCCCGCGGCTGGAACAAAATGAATTCCCAAGAGGGACAGGAAATAAAGTTACGGGTGAAAAACATTGTGTTTTCAACAGGCAATTCGTCGGTTGCTACAACGTTTTTAAAAGAGGAAACAACAAGCTGGTCAGCACTAATCATCTTTTAGGCGGAGACGGGTTCCCCATCATAAATAGGACTAAGGTCAATGACTTGCTTTTCGATGAATTTAGAGGAGAGAAGAGACTGATGAAGCCCTATCCAAGCGTGGTCTACCGCATAGAGTTGAACGGTAAAAAGCTTAAAACCTATAACCGACCACTAACCACCACACAAAGAAGAACCCATGAAGATCCTTATTTTTTATAATAAGAAGCCAATTTACGTGAGTACACTCTATTTTCGTAAGTTGCTTCCTGCTCCATCAAGCGCACGTGCCCCGAAACTATTTCCTTACAAAGGCAGAAGAAAATGATCTGGTGATCACAAATCATGGATAGAGGTCTTTTCTCCACAAACTTTACAAGACAGACTATTCTAGCCATGCTGATATATTTGATTCTAGTATGAATATAAAAAACAATTAGTATTTATTATTGGCTTTTATTTCCCGCACCCACCTTTCCAGAAGGAATAAAACTTCACGCAGATAAAGTTAAAAGATCAAAAGTATCTTGATATATTTTAACGAGTTTTCTTAAAGAGGATATAGATACCCATTCTAATGGTCCATGAGCATTTCTTCCCGAAGGACCAAGTTCAGCACAAGGAATTCCTAATTCTGAGAAATATCTTGAATCAGAAGCACCACCTAATTTTTCTCCGATTCTTAAAACATGGACTCCATGTTTTTCAGCGGTTTGTTTTAATGCTAATACAACCTTAGAATCTGGTGGGCTAAACATTGAGTTCACAGCGGCACCTACTTTTACTTCAACATCTTCCAGGAATTGCTTGAAATGTTCCTCTACTTTTCTTCTTATCTCTTTATGTCTTGTTCCGTCTCTTAACATTGCCCTAAGGTCAATAACTATTTCACCGACATCATTTTTATCGTCTAAAATAACTATGTTCGGAGCGACACTAATACCATAAGTACTTTTCTCAGCTTCCCAGTCTATACTTGGTAAAGAAACTAATCCTTCAAGAACTTTCGTTAATCCCTCGTAGTAATAATATTCTTTTCTCTCGATTTCTTCTTCCTTCTCAGGAAACTCATCGATATATGAAATTTTTACACTTTTAGGAACAGAATTCCACTTTTTAGAACTAGACTCTAAATAATTAATTTTCCACCCTACAGTCATTTTAGCCGCTGTTAGAAGAGCGTGGCTATCTGCCCCAAGTACGTATAGAGCAGAATGTAGTGTCTCATTTCCATCTCCTTGAAAACTTTCGTATTCTTCTTCTCTTAATACACCCATAACTTTTTTCTTGTATAATGGAAATACTATTCTCAATTTTGTGGATGCTCTTCTCTTGGTAACAATAACTGGAACAGTACTTGGTTCTCCATTAATGACATAGTTTGGCATTAAATTTTTCTCTTCTAAAAAAGAGATGATTTTAGGCATAGATATAAAACCGCCCACTTCTTCATCTCCGGAAAATGCAATTACAACCGTTCCTTTTTCTATTTCTTTCAAGGAAAAGGCTGTTATAAAAGCGGCATCCCCCCCTTTCATATCAAATGCTCCTCTTCCATAAATCCTATCTCCTTCGATTTTACCGCTAAAAGGATCAATTTGTTTCCAAAATTTTTTTTCCTTCTCAGTAACAGGGACTACGTCCAAATGCCCTAAGAATAATACAATCGGACGTTCATAGGTTTGTTTAGTTTTAGTTTTAGACTTAACAAGCACGATTGGATATATACTTGCATTACCACCCCATGAAGGAGGAACTTTTATTGGACCCAAAGAATAAACGTCAAAACCGTATTTCTTTCCTATTTTTGCAACATAGTCATGTGCTTCTTTCTTGGGAAAAATCCTAGAAAAAATATTAATACTAGTATCTTTTTTTACCAAGTTAGAAGTAATGTTTACAACCAATTCATCTTCGTCCATATCTGTAAAGATTTTTTAATAACATGGTATAAACAAGTTGTTATAACAAGAATTTCATAATTCCTAAAAAACACTTTAAAAAAAGTAAATCCAACATATACCTTTCTCAAAGATTATAATATTAAAACACTAGAAAAAAATAGTGGAGATATCAAAACGAAAATTCATTGCCATACTAATAGTTATTTCAGGTATAGTCTTCATGTTCATGCTTTTCTATATTGGATATTTAATACATGTTCATTTTGACGAGAATTTCCAAGAAGCACTAAACCAAGAAAGCCAATTTGCTCCCCCATGGTTTGTAAGAATATCATTTCCAATATTTATTTTTGCATTAGGCTTATTTTTTGGTCTATTAGGAATATGGTATTACTATCCTGAGATTCGCCCAAGCCAAAAAAAAGATGAATTAGGCCCCCAAGCAACACCATACGAAGTATTAATTTACATAAGTACTCCTGATGAAGTCAAAGTAATTGAAGCTATAAAAAAATTAGAAAATAAAGCATATCAATTCGAAATTGCTAGATATACTGGCCTTTCAAAAATGAAAGTTCATAGAATAATTCAAAGATTGGCAGAAAGAGGTATTATTGATATTGAAAAAAGAGGGAAGTATAACCGAATTTCTCTCAAAAAGTGGGTAATATCAAATAACAAAACAAATAAAAATTAAGTCTTAGTATTTCTTAACTTTATTCTTTGATTTTTCTAACAGCTTGTTTTCTATAAAATATATCAATAATAGAAGGTACCAAGAATAAGGAAATTAATGTTAAGAAAAGCCATGAATAAGCAATTCTTAGTCCTTTCCAGTCTCCTACTGGAGGACTAAGGACTTCAAATGTAAACACGTAATTGCTTAGAGGGATTTTTACTAATGTACTTGTCAAGATCGTAGTAAAAGTGTATTGACCGAATTTAGCTATGAAATAACCTGTATAAACGTAAACGCTATTAGCTGGTATGACTGGCAGAGTAACATTTGTAATTGTTACAGGTTTCTCCTCTTCTGTTTGTCCGTGAGGATTAACCAGTACTATTTGTTGTATGGTTGCAAGCAAAACTAAACCACCAACTGAATAATTATCATGATTGACAATTATTACTGAGAAAGTAACGTTTTGTCCTTCTTCCGGTAAATCATCTGATAATGTAACATTTGAAATTTCTAGTTTTGGTAAAGTCAAATCTTGATTTAATGTAGGGAAATTGTCAAACCCACTTACTTGTGAATTAATTGACAAGTTAAACAACATAATTACTGCCAATAATCCAATAACAAATATTTTCTTTGAATCGCTTTCCATTTTTATCATGCCTCCTTATTAAGTTCTAATCCAAAAGCAGCCAGAAAGAATATTATTGCACTTGTTGTTACTACTTTTATGGCCTTGTAAAATTCGTCTTCGGTTATTGCTGTAGCAACACCAAACTGACCAGATGGAAAACGGAAAATACTGGTAATAATTGTAGAGTAATTAGTAAAAATCCATGAAGAATCAATTCCAATAATATCAAGAAGTCTTACTGTTATTGGAAGAAAAATCATCACACCAAAGAAAGTCAAAGTCATACTTGCCCCAGGACTCTTTAACCAAGCGCTTAAGAAATAAGCTACAGATAGTACTGCACTAAGATAAAGAGCTGCAAATAAATAAGACTTTATCATTTCTTCAGGAATCTCAGAAAAACCATATTGTAAGGCAACACTAACAGCTGTAAATAAATAATAAATAAAAAGAGCAAACCAAGAGGAAAACAAAGAAACTACATATTTTGAAATAAGAATATTAGTTCTCCTTTGTGGCAAAGGATATAATATTAATGCGGTCTTATTGGAATGCTCTTTATTAATAATGTCTCCCGCTAGAAGCATTGCTGTAAAAACGATTATTAAACTAACAAAATTCATATTTTGAGAGATAAAATCACCAGCATTATCTGGAAAACCACCACCGCTTAATAGAGGTATGAAATAAAAAAGTAGCGGTAATACTGCTGCAAGACCGATAGCCAGCAATAACTTAGAAGATCTACGAATTTTCAAAAATTCAAATTTTAAATTAATCCATAGCTCATAAGCATCTTTTTTCCATTCTACTAATAATGAACCCTGTTCCATAACGATCACCTTTTTGTATTAATTTCCCTCATTTTGTGAATATAAACGCAAATAGTAGTCTTCAAGAGTCATGTGTCTTGGATTAAATGTAATTATTGGAAGATTAAGATTTACTATCTCTTTTAATATAGCGTGTACTGTTTTTTTATCACCAGAATACTCTAAAATAAAGGAATGGTTTGTGTCCTTTTTAACATCAACAACACCAGAAATGCGTCTAACCAAGTCTATTTTATCTGGAGAGACATCTTTGTAAAATTCTACTTCAATAATAGATTCTCCAAGAATGCTCTCGATTTTTTCAATTGATTCATCTGAAATCAACTTTCCTTTATCTAAGAAAATAAATCTCTGGTTTATCTCGTAAGCTTCTGTTAGGTTATGTGAAGTTAAAAAAATAGTTTTTCCTTCCTTATTTATTCCTTTAATAATGTCTCTAATTTCACGTATTCCTTTAGGATCTAAGCCAAGAGTAGGTTCGTCTAAAATAATTAGTTCCGGATCATGAACAAGAACTTGGGCAATCCCTAACCTTCTTTTCATTCCTGTGCTAAAGGTCCCTATTTTTTTAAAACGAACATCACTTAACCTTACTTCTTCAAGTACTTCTTTTATTCTTAGAGTTGTTGTTCTTTTATCCATCCGGTAAGATTGACAAATATATTCTAACAAGTCATTAGGAGTTAAGTTATTGTAATACCCTGGTTCTCCTACTAATGCTCCAACTCGAGATAGAAGTTCTCTAGCCCTACCTTTCATTGGTTCTTCAAAAAGATATACTTCTCCGCTAGTAGGATGAATAAGATTCAATAATATCTGTATGGTTGTTGTTTTACCAGCACCATTGGGGCCTAGGAAACCTACTGATTCACCAGCCTTTATTTTCATGTTCAAACCTTTTAAGGCTTGAACTCCGCCTGAATATGTTTTACTAAGTTCGACTGTTTCTATTACGTAACTCACAAATAATGCTAGTTCATAATCTCTTAAGACATTTTTTTGAAACAATAGTTCAAGAAACTGTTCTATTAATGTTACAATAGTAACAAAAAACGTTACTGAATAAAAAAGAAAAGAAAAAAAGAAAAAAATAATTTTTCAGGATTACTTCACGAATTCAGCAATTATGTAAAAGATCCCACCTAAAAGCACAAGGAATCCTGCGCCTATAAAGAACAGGACCACATACACAATTCCGCGGATTAGATGGGATGGGAAATTAATGTAGTCAAGCTCAAATAGCAATATTAAAATGCCTAATAACAGCTCAATTATGAAGAAGACGATGCCGGAGAGACTAATGAATGCATAGGTTCCCGGAATTACACCATATCCGAGAAAACCGAAAATCGCCGCTAAGATAATTAGTATGGCACCAATTATTGCAAGAATCTGTCCTATTTTTGCCCATGTGTTTCTATTTACACTGTATTTCTTCATTTCTTGTCACCCTTGTTGTTCTTTTTAAATGAGGTGAACATTGATCAATACTTGCAATTATTTATAAACTTATGGTGGAAAATTGTTCTACACATAAAAAATTACATGTTCATAAACTATTTCATAATGAAAAATATATGTAAAGACTAGCAAAGAAGAGAAATGAATTTGTTTCAATCGTAGGTTCGTTATTCACATAAGAATCAAAAGTAGGGTAAAAAACAGCTTTATCTGTTTGAAAAATACTTAGAGGATCATTGGTGGGTAACGGAATATTATTTGATTTTACCACATCAATATTTGTTCCACCTAAAGCAAAAGCACCAATGATTGGTTTATTTAGTAAATAGCTAATTTGATGATGATGAATAGTAGGATAGCGCCACCCATAACCAGTAATGAAAGAATAACCCCATGGATTAATTCCCCAATTATAATTCCATCCATCTACACTAAGACGTTTAAGCCCTTTATTATCTAAAGAAGTAATGTTTAATGATGATAACATTAAAGCATATATACTCATTTTCATACTTGTTGGACCGGACCCCCAGAAATAATAATCCCAAATATAATGAAAAGAGTCCTTTTTAGAATTGCTAAGCATCCATATCAAGTCATAATATAATTTAGAAACAAGTTCATCGATGCTTACATTAGTTAAGGAATTAACAAAAGAAGCATTGATTAAATACTCTTTAGCCAAAAAGTAAGTCGCTAATGAAAATCCACTAGAATCATAATCTCCTTTAGAGATCTCCTTGAAATAGCTTAGTATATTACTAAATGCTTCTTTAAGATAAGTATCATTTTTCGTAGTGATATATAAAAAGTATCCAGTTAGTGCTAAGTCATCAATAAAACTAGCTTCAGGATAAAAATCGTTGGTAATAAGAGTTGGGTTTCTGAGGGAAAAATTATAAAGCCATTCTGAAGTCTTAATAAGATAGCTCCGATTTAAACCAATACTTTCAACTGGTAAGTTTTCTTCTAAAGAAGCTATTGCGAAAACAGTACCAATCTTTGCAGCAATATTGGCACCTTCACCATCTTCAGTTAAATATACTGGCCGATCATGAAATGGATCATCTTCTGGCATTCTTGGAGGATAGGCATGATCAGAAGCATTTGCCACCATTATAACTAATCTTTCAGGAGCCACGTTAACGCAACGATAAAGGTATTCTAAACCAAACAGTACTTGTTTTGTATAAATTGAGCTAAATGGGATATTAGACCAAGCTTTTCCATAAGAATAATTATATATGAAAATGTCAGGATATAAATAACCTGCCATTAATAACCAAATCATTGTCTCAGAAATTGTTTTTGTAAATTTAATATAATCTCCAGCATCAACCCAACCTTTAGTCATATTAACATGTACACCCTTTTTATCAGTATTTGCAATAATTCCATCATCCAAATGACCCGCACCATGCCATCCAGGTACAATTGTACCATCTTGATTAATCCATAAAAAGTTAAGAGAATCTTCTGCAACATCAAGCAAACTAGAATAATTACCAATAGTAAATGAAGGCCCTTTAACTCCTAGAATCTCAAAATAATAAGTACCATCTGCCTCATAAGAGCTAAAATCAATGAAATAAACATGGTCAAATCCATATCCAGGGACATCATTTGCACTTGACAAAGAAAAAGAAGAAACAACGTTTTCTGTAATAAAATCTTTTAATAAAATTTGTTCTCCATCTAAATTTAAATTGGTTTGAATAAAAACGTATTTTGGTAATTCATTAAAATAACCAAATTGATTGACACGAATATATGGATAATCTTTAGTTCCTGGTTTTAACTCATTTATTGTATTATTTATATTATCACCTAAAAAGAAGGTACAAATATTTAGACCTCCAAAAAAGCAAAGAATACCTGTTAAACCTCCAATAATAACAATAAATAACAAGATGCCAGTAGCTTTAGATTTTCCACTCATAAAACAAAGAACGTCATTATTATAAAAAACATTTAACTCTCTTGGCTTGAAGTCCATACCCCGAAAATAAAAGATGAATACAAGCCGATAGTCTTGTAATTATATATAATTCAAATTTGCCTTAAATAAAAAAATGTATTTTATTGATTCTAAGCCAAAAAGATAATTTTTTAATTATTAAGTAAGTATGAATAGATACAGTATGGATGAGAAATATAAACATTTAGCCGAAATTATTAAAAAAAGAAGATCTATCCGGACATTTCTCCAAAAAAAAGTAGAAAAAGAAAAAATTACAAAAATAATTCATTCGGCAAGGTATGCACCTTCCGCCGGAAATTTGCAACCGCTTGAAATAATAATAGTTGATGACCCTTTAATAAAACAAGAAATTTTTTATGCCGCACTACAACAGGAAAGTATTCAATCTGCACCAGTTGTTTTAGTCATATGTGGTGATGTTGATAGAACTGCTTCTAAATATGGAAAAAGGGGTAGAGAATTATACGTAATCCAAGATATAGCTACTGCAACCCAGAATATTTTACTAACCGCTACGAGCTTGGGTTTAGGCACCGTTTGGGTGGGTGCTTTTGATGAAGATAAGATAAGAAGAATTCTTCAATTGCCAAAAAACGTAAGACCGTTTGCAATAATTCCAATAGGGTATTATGAAAAAGAACCAGAAGTACCATATAAAAGATCAATTGAGGAAATAATTCACTATAACACTTGGTAAAAACTTTGAATTAAAAGCATATTTTAAATTTCATTATTTTGCTTCTCCTTTCTTTAAATAGAATGGTAATGCTTTATCTTTTTCTTTCAAATAAAGTAATAAATTCTTAATAATCACCCATCCAATTCCTAAGGAAGACAAAAATATTAATGCTCCTCCTGAGAGTATTATCCATGATTCTGATGAAATAAAGCCCCAAACTAAAAGTAGAGTCGATGAATTTAAAAAAACAATGAATTTTTTAATTAACTCATCATTAAGGAGCGATGATTCTGTTACTTCAACATCTTTTCTTTTTCCAGTATATAACAACGTGAATATCTGGAAGGTCGTAATTCTATGGAGAGCACCTAACATTAATAGACTGATGCCTGCAACCAACGTTAAGTGAACATGCACAGGTTTAACTTCAAAATCAAAAGAGATACCAGAGATACTCATCATACCAAGTATTGCACCAATCGCAGACCAAAATAGACCTGGTAGCATAAAACCTAAAGTTACGCCATGAATAAACTTTCTTCCTGGTCGTGGTTTAAAACTAGCAGCAAGAACAATAAGCACAAAAACCCATGATAAAATCCAAAGGATTCCACCTATTGAATAGAATAACATGTCTTCTAAAAAGAAACCACTTAAAAGCAAGATGGATGATAAAACTGAAAACAAATGATGTATGTTTAGATAAGGCTTAAACTTAGGATGAATTCCAAAGCCAATAAACATTGGTAATGCACGTATTAACGCACCTTGTAAGACAAGACTTATCCAGCCAATTGTAAATATATGAGTGATTGAGCGGAAACTAAAAGCTTTCACCCCTAAAAAATAGAAAAATAGGAATAAAACACCTGTCAAATGAAATATTTGGGCAGAAAGAAAATAGTTCAAAGGAAATTTGTACAGCTTCCTCAACCTTATAATAATAAGCCATCGGAAGTGGAGCAATATACCAACAAAATAAAAAATTAATCCAGTAAGAATAAGGGGATAAGAAATAAATGGCCCAATAGTAACTAAAATTACACCTAAAAACAACGAGATAACAAATAATTTTCTATGTAATTCTTTTTCAAATTTACGTATTCCACTTATTGCTCGATAAAATTGTAACTCTGAACCAAGTACTACTAAGCCAATCCAGCCAAAAAACACTAACATATAGTGAGCAAGTTCAATTACTGAGAGAAAATTTCCAGTAGAATGGACAATTCCCATTCCCATTATTAATACAAAGAAATAACTCAGAAATCCACTGATTATAACCCAATAAGAAATAGGTTCTCCACGGAACAAGTTTGATCACCATAAAACCGTTGAATATTAAGCAAATAGATGTTATAACATGAAAATATAAAGGTTAGTGAATTACTTATTGCTTCATAAATAGCATACTACTTATCATGAAAGCTTGCCACAGAACCATGTCCATGTAGGACATGGTCAAGTAATTTTATGGTCTATTCTCCATAGATGCTACAAAATGGTCTCCCCCAGTCTTAAATAAATTATTGTATTATTCCCTGCTCTGAGATATTAATTTTATTCGCTATCATTTTCCATATTCGCCTTTTAGAAGGGAGGGGACTTTCGTTGATAGAATTAACTAATGAAGAAACGAAGAAAAAATCTAATGCACCTAATGTAATATTATATTACTGAAATTGAACTAAATGCTAATTTCACTTCAGAAGTAAAGTCTACATTTTCATATTGGGGAATATGAGTTCTTTTTGACACTAAATATGAAAAATATGTTAGTGCTGCAAGAATAGAACGGTCATAACCCGTTGCTAACAAATAGATACTTAATTTCATAGAAGGGACTTTTTGTTGTATTACGATCTTATTTTCTAGCTGATAGATCTTTCTGTCGCTTTCCTCACCTAATATTTCAGCAGTTGCTGTAGACAATGCAGATAATAACATTCCAGCTAATTCTTGGTTATATTCGATTTCAGAATTTTTCTCAAAGACATAATTAAAAATTGTTGTTGATGTCTCATCATATGTAATTAATAAAGATAGGGGTCTAGAAGAAGAGAAGCTTAACAATAAAGGATATTTAGATGCCCCCAAAGCCCAAATTAGCCAGCCGAAAGGAAGTAAGAATGGGCGAACATATCGAATAAATGGAATAAAAGTAAAAATTGCTAATATCCCCCAGAACAAAATAAGTCCTAAACCAATAGCCATGATATAAAGCACTCTTCTTTCCTCAGAAGTATTAATAAGCTTAGCTTTCCGAATAAGGGGATTAACAATTTCAAACAGAGAAATAATAATTAATGGTCCAATAAATAAAAAGAAATACATGGGATAAGCAGCATTCCAATTACCAAATCCTTCGTCATAATATACTTTAATGTCTTTTGAAAATACAAACGCAGCAGTAGTAAAACCCCCTAAAAACGCGATCAAAACAGCGTGAAATGGTAACCGGTCAAATCGGAAAAAAATAAATCCAATTACCCAAGCGATAATTCCAGGAAGTAAAAAAGCATTAAGAAACCTGTAACCATTTAATGCATAAACTGGATCTTTTGTAAATATTAAGCTAAATCTAAAAATAGAAGAAATAATCACTAATAAAAATCCTAATATTAGAATCAAATACGGTAAATAACGGGTTTTTCGGTATTGCTTAGCAGCTAAGAAAATTGAAACAATATAAGCTCCGATTTCTAACAAAAATAGAACACTAGGAATTAATAGATCAGCCATTTCTCAATCACCTAATTTTTTCCAAAAAAATAGATTGCCTAATTAATTATAAGAGTATCACCAAATAAAATAGAAACTAATAATAAGCAAAAGAGTTAAAGAGAAGAATCAAAAAATTCTGCTAGTTTTTTGTATAATATTTTTTGATTTTTAGGTTTGAATATTCCATGACCTTCGTCCTCAAATACTAATTTTTCGTAAGGAATACCATATTCTTTTAATTTTTTTTCTACAACCTTGACATTTTCAGGAGTAACATTTGGATCTTGAAGGCCTTGTACAATCAATAATTTGCCTTTAATATTTTGAATAAAATTAATCGGTGAACGTTCATAATACTTTTCAGGTATTTCATCTGGGCTACCTCCCATCATTTCTTCTGAATAAATACGTAGATCAGGTCTAGTTGTATTATAATCAACTATTAGATCAGTCATGCCACAGATAGGTGCCGCAGCAGCAACTATTTCTAACGGAAAATGAGTGATTGCCCACCAACTAGAATAACCCCCATAACTAGTACCCGTTATGCCAACTTTAAATTTATGAGCAAAATTTTTCTTTATTAAAGACTCTATGCCTGTTCTAATATCTTCTTGTTCTTTACCACCCCAACCATCTTCTTTTATTAACTCCCTAAAATGAATACCATATCCAGTACTTCCTCGATAATTAGGATCAAAAACGTTGAATCCTAAAGAACAAACGTATTGTATGAATGGATTAATGGCGTCTTCAGAATGACTAGTTGGCCCTCCATGAACATAAACGATGGTCTTCCCATTAGGTGTTTTAGATTGGTATATCCAGCCATGAATCATTAATCCATCTACAGATTCCCACCAATATCCTTCTGCTTGAACTAGATCCTCTCTTTCTATTTTACTATGTGAAAGTACATCAGTGATGTTAAAAAAGTCCTTCTCAGGTGAAATAATGTCCTGTTTAAAAGGAATAATAAACAAGTCTGCAGGATATTTAGAACTATAAAAAAGCCCAACCCATTTATCATCTTGTATAGGACCTAATGGATAAAGATTACCAAATTCTACTTCTAAATTTATCATTTCTTTTCTTTTTAAATCAATAATATAAGGAATTACTCTAGCATTTCTAACTTCTATTGCAACCATATAAGGAGCGTTTAGAACCGTTCTTACGTTCTCAAAAAACATTGTTTTTTTATGTGCATTGACAATCCACTCAATATCACCTTTAGAAATTTCTAGCAGACCAATACTACCACCTTCTTGTAGAACGCCTTCCAGCGTATCAGTAACAAACCCAACTCGTCCATCAAATAGCCAAGTAGCCTCAATTTTTCCTTTATCACCAAAATTCAATACTTCCCTATTGTCACTACCGTCTATATTTACTACCCACCATTGCAACCCCGAGGGATCACGATCGCTACTACTGTATAGAATGGTTTTACCATCGGGACTTAGTTTAGGAATAACAAAACCCGGACGTTTTGTGCGAGCTACTTCTAAGATATCACCGGTCTCAAGATCATGAACAATAATACTAAATTCTTCTAAAACCTTTTTCCGCTCAAAATCATAATTGACCGCATAAACCAAAAAATTATTACTTGGAGAAATTGAACCACCACGTAAAAAGTAGGGAGGATCTTTCATTGTCAACGGATGTAGATTATTAGGTTCATCTAAAAAGACTTGATATAAAACATCTCTTTCATTCCCATTTTTATCTTCAACAACAATTATAGACTTTGAATCTTTAGACCAATCCTTAAATCTAGTGGCTTCTTTAGTATTTGTCAACTCACTAAATCCTTTACGATCAGTACTACTTATAAAAACATCTAGATTTTCATGGTAACGATGAATCATCAATGCTATTTTTTCTCCGTCAGGTGAGAGAAAACCACCATAAATTGTAGGCAACCGCATTAATTCGTCTAAATCTAATTTACTCATTACAAATTTGATGGAAAACACAGATAATTACTTTTTCTAAGTTTTTTAAAAATAGAATTAAAAATTTGTAATAAAAACCAAAAATAGTACAACTAAGATAGATAAAATTAATTATAGAACCTTCATTTATCATTAAATAATTACCTATTAAAATTGAGAATAAAAAAACGATAATAATTAAGATAATATATTGAGAATAAATTAAATAAATGTACAACATCATCTTTTATAACTCTTAGATTAGATTCTCCATTCTCATTCCCAAGAGATCCTTTGATAGAATATTATCAAGTATTAAGTAAATATTATAAAGACTTAAAAACCATCACAATTTCTCTATCAAAATAATATACAATATCCTCTTAGATTTAGAGAAATAAATAAGATTAAAAGGCAACTTAAGAAAAATTCTTAATTTTTTGAAAAAGTTAAGTTTTACTATGTTATTTTTTAATTAATTTTTATATTTAAAAGTTTAATAAAGATTGGTAATGAATTATCCCCCGAATAAAAAGTTTACTAAAGATAATAACATTAAATTATTAAACAAACGCAATAAACGTTTCGATGCGTTACTAAAAAGAATAATGGAAGACTTTTCTCAAGATATGTTTAAGGCATTGTTAGGGTTAGAACCTTTATCAATAAAACTTGTAGAACGAGAATTCCCTAGAGTTCAGGTTAGTAGTCGCCATGTTGATTTTCTTGCGAGAACTAGGTATAAAATGGGTATCGCACAGGAAAGAGAGGAGATTTTTCATATAGAATTCCAGACCAACAATGATCTCTCTATGCCTCAAAGAATGCTTAGGTATGCATTAGATATTTATGAAAGAGAAAAGGAATTTCCTTCTCAAGTAGTTATCTATATTGGAAATGAAGAATTAAAGATGAAAGAAAGTTTTAACGAAATAAAAAGTTTTTCTCATCTAAATTATTCTTTTAAAATTATAGATGTTTCAAAAATTTCTGCAGATACTTTTTTGATCAATAATAATCCCAATATTGCGATCCTAGCCGTACTTGGCCATTTTGATGATGCTGAAACATTGGTTACAAAAATTCTTAAATTATTAAGTAATTATTACGGTTTTTCGGAAAAATTAAGAATTTCAATTTCCAAATTAGAAATAGTTTGTCAATTAAGGGGGTTAACTCCTTTATTATATAAAAAGGTGAACGAAATGTTGGGAATCGATATTACAGAACTAGAATCATATAAAGAAGGAATGAAAGAAGGAAAAAAAGAAGGAATGAAAGAAGGAATCATTACGCTTGGATTATCATTATTAGAAAAAAAATTTAATCTTGATTCCGATGAATTGTCTCAATTAAAGAAACAATTATTGGAGATCTCAGACATTATAATCCTCCAAGAAATTCTTAAATCAATGTTAGAACAAAATAATTATAACGAAGCTTTAAAAATACTACGGATAAAATATAAAAAGTGAGATCAAATTGCGAATATTGGGAATCGATATTACAGAACTAGAATCATATAAAGAAGGAATGAAAGAAGGAAAAAAAGAAGGAAAAAAAGAAGGAATGAAAGAAGGAATCATTACGCTTGGATTATCATTATTAGAAAAAAAATTTAAAATAGGTCCCTCGCAAAAGATATCCCTTAGAAATCATTTCATGAATTTTTCTGATCCCATGATGATACAAAAAGTTATTATTAACATGTTAAAACAAGAAAATTATGAAAATGCACAAAAAATATTTAAATTAAATAGAAATTAAAGAAATTATTATTTTAAATTTAAATTTTTTAATCATTTTGGGTTTATAACTTACGTTACTGGCTACTTCCATGGCTAAAATCGTGTGGTTCGGCATATTGTGTAATTATGTGTAAGGTACATGCTATTTCGTGCTTGTATTCACTGTGCCCCTACGATAATACCGCCCGCTCCTATTAACTCAATTATATGGGTTCTATTAATTTTCATGATGTGTATTTATCCCACCACTTCTATTGGTGGGTTTCCTGCCAAATTTTCATTGCATGAACTACT
>Ga0256835_1001073_pt1 | contig 17356 bp, 18 predicted proteins | sample PIR30metaG_FD_185972 | JGI IMG/M metagenome (GOLD analysis project Ga0256835, IMG submission 185972) | Hydrothermal vent microbial communities from East Pacific Rise, Pacific Ocean - PIR-30 | ecosystem: Environmental > Aquatic > Marine > Hydrothermal vents | place: Pacific Ocean: East Pacific...
TCGCCGCGCCGCCCAGAGAATACCCACCCCGTCCGGGGTTACCAGCTCAGCGGCTTTGATGGCCTGGGCTAGGGAGGCGTCGGTGCGACTGCGAACGACAATTTCTGGGTTGAGGGTGACGATCTGGGATGGTGATTGCGCGGTTATTCGTCTGCTTACCCAGGCGACGGCGGCATCCATGTTTACTGGGTCCAGCGGTAGCCCTAATATTTTGAATCGTTCGTTCATGCGTGGCGGATGAAACGGTAGAGGGGGAGACCCTCGAGCTTGCGAACCCTGTCGAGTACCGGTAGGGTTCGGCTAACGTCTATTAGGCTGGCTACCGCCAGATCATCGCCGTAGCCGAGGCGGTTGAGAAAGCGACCCGAGGCGGAGGCCCAGAGACCGTCGACCGGGTTAGCGTAGGCGTCGAGTAGTGAGGCGGCCAGCCGGGCGGCGTCTCCCAGGCGCAGGTTGGAGCGTAGTTTAAGGCGTAGACTGCGGGTGATGAAACCTGCCGCCAAGGCGTCGTCGAGGGCTTCGGCGCCGCGGAAGCCAGCGCAGACCACGGCCACGCTCTCGACTTCCTCCCGGATAATGTGATCAAGTAGAACGGCGGCGTTGCGAAAGCCGGCCAGATAGACCCGGCCCCGGTAAGCGATCTTCTCGAGAGCCAGCGGAAGGTTATCGCTGGTATAGATTATGCGTTTGCCAGAAACGTTTATCTTTTCCAGCTCCACTGGTGATGTGCCATAGTGGAAACCCTCAGGTGGAATACCTTCTCGTTCGCCGAGGAGAAGGTCGCCGTCCTTTGCGAACTGGCGAGCGGTGCTGACTCTTGGGGTTACCCAGACCTCACGCGCTCCTCTTTCCAGCAGAATGGTGATCGACGTGGTAGCCCTAAGCACGTCTATCAGGACCACGGCAGATTCTCCGTAGGGGGGACGGGGGATGAGGTCTACGCGCAGGCGCATGGCAATGTGATTGTAAACCAGTTAGGGCTAGTTGCGTAGTAGCAAGCGCGGCCCTTCTTCGAGCGGCGGCAACTCGGCCAGGTTGGTCAGGCCAAAGACCTCCAGGAATTTCTGGGTGGTGCCGTAGAGCCGGGGACGGCCGACGACCGGTTTTTCGCCGACCACCTGGACCAGGCCGCGTTCTTGTAACCCTTCGAGTACGGCGTCGGAGTTCTTGCCGCGCATGGCTTCGATTTCGGGGCGGGTGATTGGTTGGTGGTAGGCGACTATCGCTAAAACCTCTAGCGCCGCAGCCGATAGTCGCGGCGGCCGGGGTTTGAGAACCCGTTGCACCAGCTCGACCCGGCGCGGATGAACTATCAAGCGCCAGCCGCCGGCCACTTCCTCCAGGGCGACGCCGAAAAAGCCGTCATCGAGCAGCTTGCTCAACTTTTGCACCCGGCGAACGACGGCCTCTTCCTCTTCTTCTAGTCCGCGTGCCAACTCCGCTGCCGAAAGTGGTTTGCCGGCGGCGAAGAGGATGGCCAGCAGTTCGCTTAGCTTTTCGTCCACGACTCCTCCAGGGCGGCTGCTATTTGATGGGGCGGTATGGCCCCGCTTCTCAACAAGCGCCCTTCAGGTAGTTCGAAGACGCTAGAGGCGGTATTGCCAGACTGCCCGGGGTGTATGTAGGCCACCTCTTCTGCAAAGGCAACTGCTTCTTGGTAACTACGAACCGGCGCCTGATTGCTGCGATTCAAACTCGTTGCTGCCAGCCAGCCACCAGCCGCCGCAAGCAACTGGCGGAGTTGATCATCGGCCGGTAGCCGCAAGCCTATTTTGCCAGAGAAAGTGAGTTCTGCTGGGGCATACGGCGTCGCGGGGACGACTAAGGTCAGGGCGCCGGGCCAAAAGCGGCTGGTAAGCAGGCTCCAGGCCGGCTCTAGACTGCTGGTATCTGCTAGTTTAGCAGCCACGTCTAGACTCGATACAAGCAACTGCAGCGGTTTGCCGCGAGGCCGCCCCTTAAGCGAGTAAATCTTCTCGAGAGCCGCCGGTTGCCCGGCGGCCAAAAGCCCCCAGGTGGTATCGGTTGGCCAGGCTACCAGACCACCTCGCGATAAAATGTTGAGTATTTTCTGAAGATTAGAATCCATGGCCGCTCTCTAAGGTATACTAACCTTAAGATGCCGTTGTTTCACTACCGAGCCAAGGATCGCCAGGGACGTTCTATCGCCGCCACCATCGAAGCTGAGGACATTCGTTCCGCGGCGAGAGTTTTGCGTGAAAAAGGTTATTTCATATCCGAGCTAAAAGAGCCGGGAAAAGGCCTGCAAGCCGAGGTTAGCATTCCGGCGCTGGAGCGCGGCCCCAGCCTAAAAGACATCGCTATTTTCAGCCGCCAGCTAGCCACCATGCTTTCGGCCGGCCTGCCCATAGTTCAAGCGATAGCCATTCTCGAGCGCCAGACCGAGAACAAAAAGTTCAAGAATATCCTCAAAGAAATACGTTCTGACGTCGAAGGCGGATCAAGTTTTAGCGACGCCCTAGACAAGCACAAATCTTTTAGTCGCCTCTACGTTAACCTGGTGCGGGCAGGCGAAACTTCGGGTACTCTCGACAGCGTCCTCGACCGCCTGGCAACCTTCCTCGAAAAAGACCTTGAGCTGCGCGGCAAGATAAAATCGGCCATGACGTATCCGGTCATCGTGCTAGTATTCGCTTTTATCATCACTTACTTTTTGATGGTTGGCATCGTGCCGATGTTTGCCGGAATCCTGACTGACCTTGGTTCGGAACTGCCTTTGCTGACGCGCGTCTTGATTATTATTGCCGATTTTTTGCAGCACGGAATCCTTTACATCATTGGTTTTGCCTTAATCTCTTATTTTGCATTCCGCTACTACTACGCTACCGAGCGCGGCCGCCGGGTTATCGACAGCCTAAAACTGCGGATGCCGGTCTTCGGCAACCTCAATAAGAAGAGCGCCATCGCCCGATTCAGCCGCACTTTCGGCCTACTGGTTTCCAGCGGCGTCAACGTCATCGAGGCCATGGACATTACCCGCGGAACCGCTGGCAACGCCGTCGTTGAGGACATCCTTGGTGAAACAAAAGAGTCAATTCAAGTGGGTGAGCCGATTCACTCCACCCTGTTGCGCTACCCGCAGGTCTTTCCGCCGATGGTTTCGTCCATGATTGCTATCGGCGAAGAAACCGGCGCCCTGGATACGATGCTGCAAAAAGTAGCCGACTTTTACGAGCGCGAGGTCGACGAGGCGGTTAGCAGCTTGACGGCGGCCATTGAGCCGGTGATGATCATCGTTCTCGGTGCCATCGTCGGTGCCATTGTTGCTGGTATGTTCCTTCCCCTCTTCCAGATCATCGGTACCTTGTCGGCTGGCTAAACAGCTTTGGGTAGCTGAGGCGCGCCCCGCGGGGCGCGCCTTTTTGCGTGCGGGCATAGGTTAAGATGAACCCCGGAATGTACGCGACCGAGACTGCCGAAAACGTGCGCCGCGGCGAGCTTGATCCGCCGGCGGCTTTGGAAAGATCACTAGCGACCATCTCGCGTCTTAACGAGCAGGTCCACGCCTTCTTGCATCTCAATCCAGATGCGGCGGCCGCGGCTGCGCGGGTTAGTCGCCGCTTGCGGGATGGTGACGACCTGCCGCTGGCTGGAGTGCCGGTGGCGGTTAAAGACAACATCAGCACCAAGGGCCTCAAAACTACCTGCGGCTCCGCCATTTTGCGCGACTTCGTGCCGCCGTACGACGCGGCCGTCGTCGAAAAGCTGCGTCGCGCCGGGGCGGTAATAGTCGGCAAGACCAACCTCGACGAGTTTGCCATGGGTTCTTCCACTGAATTCTCCCACTTCGGCCCGACCCGCAACCCCTGGGACCTAGAACGGGCTCCGGGTGGTTCCTCGGGTGGCTCGGCGGCGGCGGTCGCCGCCGGCATGGTGCCGGTGGCGCTGGGTTCCGATACCGGCGGTTCGGTCCGACAGCCGGCTTCGTTTACCGGCACCCTGGGTTTCAAGCCCACCTACGGTCGTATTTCACGTTATGGCTTGGTGGCTTTTGCCTCGAGCCTGGATCAAATAGGCACCTTTGCTCGCTCGACCGCCGACCTGGCCTTGATTAGCAACGTTTTGTTCGGCCACGACCCGCGCGACGCTACCAGCCTGAGCGAGCCAGTTCCCCAGCTCCAACCCGACGCCGCGGCGGCCCGCGGGCTAAAAGTCGGCGTTGTTAGCGAAACCCTGGAAGAAGGCAACAGCCCCGGGGTGCTAGCGGCGGTGGTCGCCTTTCGCGAGCGGCTGGGCGACGCCGGGGTTGAATTCGTCGAGGTATCGCTCCCCAGCCTGCGCTACGCGCTGGCGGCCTACTATCTGGTGGCGACGGCCGAAGCCAGCAGCAACCTGGCCCGCTACGATGGGGTTCACTACGGCAGCCGCGTGGTCGCCGCCGACGTGCGCCAGTTGATGAAAGAAACTCGTGAGCGCGGCTTCGGTCCCGAGGTCAAACGCCGTATCTTGATGGGCACCTTCTCGCTTTCCTCCGGCTATTACGACGCCTACTACGGCCGCGCTCTCAAGGTACGGCGGCTGATAGCCAACGAGTTTGCCCGCGCCTTCGAGCAGGTTGACCTGCTTTTGACGCCGACCAGCCCATCCCCGGCCTTCCCCCTAGGCTCCAAGGTGGATGACCCAATGGAGATGTATCTTTCCGACGTCGATACCGTAGCCGTGAATCTAGCCGGTCTGCCGGCGCTTTCGATTCCAGCCGGTTTTGAGGCCGGTCTGCCGATCGGCGTGCAACTAATCGCGCCACCATTGGCCGAGGCGCGCCTTTTTGACGTTTCGCAGCTTTTTGAGGAAATTACCGAGGGCGCTTACCTGCAGTTAGCGCCGTTGGAGTAGCGGCTTGGTTCCGGTCGAGTACAAGATGGCGGCTCGAATCGCCCGCGAACTGCGGGCGGCAGGCAGGCCGAAGGCGGCACGCGAGCTAGCCTACGTTGCCCTGTCGTTGGCCTCACAACCAGGGATTGACCTTGAACGGGCGGTTGAGCCGGTTCTCGACGGTCGTTTCTCGCGAGAAGAGGCGGGAGTTGGTTTGTGGGAGTGGCATTATGATTTTGCGCGGCCGGACGACCCGCTGCTGGTTCTTGACCTAGAAACGACCGGGCTTTCCCCCTCAGCGCACGAGATAATCGAAATAGCATTAATGCGAATCGAAGGGCAACGCGTAGACAAGTTGAGCCGCTTGGTAAATCCGGGGGTGCCGATACCCCCATTCATCACCGGTTTGACGGGTATAAGAAACGCCGACGTCAATGGCGCTCCTGACGTTTATCAAGTTTTGCAAGACCTGCTGCCCTACTTCGAAGGAACAACTTTGATAATCCAAAATGCTCCCTTCGATTTAGGTTTTTTACGGCCCCGAATGCGTAGGCTAGGTGTTAAGATACATAACGAAGTAATTGATACCGTGCAGTGGGCCCGCAGGGCGCTGCCGCGGATGAGACGAAGGGGATTAGACTACTTGATTAGGGCTTTTGAGGTATCTATTGACGCCAAGGCCCGACACCGGGCGTTGGGCGACGTCGAGGCCACTTGGGAAGTCGCGCGGGAGATGTATTACATTCTTACCGCGGGCGAACCTAGAAGGCCGGCGGAGGTATAAATGCGGGCACGTTACGTGGTTACTACTACCTGCTTGGAGTCTGGCACTATCAGCCTGACTCGGTCTTTGCGCGAAATGTTTTCTGGCAAGGAGCGGGTGCAGTGCGTTGACGAAGACGGCGAAACCCTGGAATGTAACGTCAACTGGGTAAGTAGCGTTCTCGAGGGACTGGCTCCGTATTTCGAAAAACGCCGTTTGCAGGTCAACGACGTTATCTGGCTGACCTACGAAGACGAAAAAGTCAGCCTCGAAGCCGCCGCCGCCCGCAAGGTTCGTCCGCGGCCAATGCAGCAACCGGTGCAGCAACCAGCTCCGCCTCAGCAGGTTGAGGAAAAAGTCCCTGTTTCTCAGCGGCAAAACGTTCCCGATAGTTCGGATGCCGGCAACCCGGCGCCCCCTAAACGGGTACGCGTAACCGGTCATAGCGAGCGGCGCGTTGCAACCCGTCCCGGTTTTGTTCAAGCCCTGGAAAAATTGGAACTCAAGCACCAGCCAGCCGAAAACTATTATATTTTTCGCGCTTACTTGGGCCGACGCGAGTACACGCTGGTCCTCGGTCGTTACGGGGACGCTGAGCCGGCGGATATGCTCGAGCTGCATCGGACCGGCAAGGCAGATTATGCTGCGCTGCTAGTACCGGAAGCGCAGCGGGCCCGCGCTCAGGAAGAAGTTGGCGGCCTGCGGGTAGTCCTGATAACGCCGGAGGCGCTGGAGCGGTTGGTAGCGCTTAAAAAGCTCTTCCCGGTTGGCCCGGTAGAACTCGAACGCCTGCTAAAGAGCGGTCGCGTTGACCTGCAAACAGTCGCCGAGCTGGCCGAAGAAGTCCGCCGCTGGGTAGGCGAAAGGGCCGCCTTCTCGGCAGTTTTACTAGCTTTAGTGGAGTACAACCGACAGCAGGTCTTCTTTACCGAAGACGTGTTGGCTAATCTGGGCGAGGGCAGCTGGGAGCCTGAGCAGGTGCGAACGGTGCTCGAGGCGCTCACCGGCCCGCCGTTCTTGCTGCTCGAAAAAACCGGCCCCGGGGAGTACCTGTTGCGCGAGCCGGTAGCCGACAACCTGGCCCACCTGGCCGAGTACGCCTTGTCACTGCGGAACCGAATCGTAGCTAATTAATAAAAAGAAGCCGAGTGGGAAAGACGCGCGTCTTTCCCACTCATTATTTGTCGCTGGCGGGCACTTCACTCGGTGAGTCTAGAGGCGCGGTTGCGTCTGGCCCAACGTCTGTTTGGTCACGCCGAGGGCTTTCCCCAGATCCGGTTGAACCCCTCGGCGGCGCGGACGCGTAGGTCGCGCAGGGCGCTTTTGTTGGGGCCGGCGCGGTGCAGCGCCACCCGCAGCATCGCCTCCGGGTCACCTGGCAGCTCCCAGTAAGGAGCGCCGCTCTCTTCACAAAAGGCCTTTACCTTAGGGTCGTAGCTGCCGCCGGCGTAGGGGGTGCCGGCGGCCGCCGCCAGAATCAGGCCGTGCAGGCGCAGCGAGAGAACGTAGCCCGACTGGGCGATCAGGTAAAAAACGCGGCGCGGATCGCCGCTCAGTTCGCGTTCGAAGCCGTCGAAGAGGTCGAGCGCTTCTTCGTCGTAATCAGGCTGAAAGCCGAGCACCAGCACCTCGTAGCCCAGCTCGCGCAGGCGCAGGCCGACCTCGCGTAGGCGCAGGTTGGCCTCGTCGGGAAGGTTGCCTCGTGGCACGATCGTCACCAACCACTCCTCGCGGCTGACCCGCGGCGGCTCCAGCAGCAGCGCCGCGTCGGCCCCCAGCATCAAGCGCCCGCCCGGCACGCCCATTTTTACAGCCAGATCGAACGAGGCGCGGTCACGGACGACGACCGCCCGGCTGCGGCGCAGCGCCGGGGCCGTCAGCCTGCGGCCGGTTGCGTCTAGCGGTCCCAGCGACTGGCCGAAGACCCAGGTCGGTTTTCGCAACAACTGCTCCAGGTAGATCAAGGAAAGGTAGTAGAGCAGGCTCTTGTTTGAGGTCTTGTTTTGCAGCAGCCCGCCGCCGCCCGAAAGTAATCCCTCGGAGCGAACGACCGTGCCCAGGGCGGCCGTATTCATGCGCCCAACCGCCGCTACTCCGTGTAATGCTTCGGTGGCGGCCGGATTGGCCGAAAGAACGATTGGCTCAACACCACGCCTGCGCGCTTCGCGAACGATGGCCATCAAGATCGCCTCGTCGCCGGCATTACCAAAGCCGTAGTAGCCACTCAGCGTGACAGCCATTTACGCACCATCCAAACCCCGCCAGCCAACAAGAATCCGAGCGCCAACCCTACCACCGCCCCATTGACGGTCCGGGCAAAGGAGATAAAGAGAGGGGTATGGTAATGGCTAAAAGTATTTAAAATTGAAGCTTCGGCAAGGGTGGCAAAGCCAAGCAGGCCGGCCCTAACCCAGCGCGGCCAGGCTTGAGTAAGCGCCAGCACCGCTAGAGAGTGGCCAAACATCTCTTTAAAGCGAGGGCGGACCATCCAACCCTGTAGTACCGCTCGCAGCTGTAGCTCTAGCCCGGGAACCAGGCTGGTATTACCGCGGCGTAGTAGTACGACCGCCAGAGCCAGTAGAGCGGCCAACGCCAGGGCGACCTCACCTAGGCGAATTCGGTGATCCCAAGCAACGAAAAGCAGTTCTTTGAGCGGTTTCTCCTTGGGAAGATGGGCCAGCATAACCAGTAACGGCGGCAGCGCCAGCGTTAGCAGGACGCCCTTAAAAGGAACCACCCCGTTGATGGTCAGCGTATTAGAACCGAGCGCGGTCAGAAAGACGGCCCCCGCCAGAGCGAAGCCGACGGCGATCAGCCAGTCGCGCATACCTCTGACTGGCCGGGAGAAGCCGAGGCTGGCGAAAACTATCGCCGCCAGCAGAGGACCGGCTTGTGAGCCGGCGTAGGCAGAAGAACCAAGTAGCAGCGCCAGCGCTAGCAGCCAGCCTAACGGCTGTGGGTAAGCCATGGCCAGCAGCGCCAGGCCGGCTAGGATACCCAGCCAAGCAAAATATTTGCATACACAAAGTTTTAAGTTACGCGGTTTTGGTTCTCCGAGAGCAATGCGGCTTGTTTGCAGCCCCTTGACGACCGCCTTGATAAAACGTTCGGTTTTCTCCGGTTCTGGATAAGGACGAAAGTAAAGAATTTGTTGGCCGCGCTCCCGGGCCGCAAGCAAGTATTTTTGAGCGGCGGCTTCTGGGCGTAGCTTGAGCTGCCACTCGGCTTGCAGGCTGAAGACGCGTAACACCGGTAGTTGCTGGGCCAGCGATTTGACGCCCTTTTGGTCGGCGCCTTCGACCAGGCCAATTGGCGATTTGAGCATCTTCGCCGTTTCTATCAGGTGGTCAGGCCATCCCAATGCTTCGTCGCCAGCAAAAACGAAGGCCTGCACTGGCTCGGGCAGCGGCGGGGGCCAGGAACGGTACGGTTCGTTATAGGGTCGGTAGACGATGTAGTTGCCCTGGCGGTAGCGTTCCAATATAAAGTTTTGGTCGGGCCCAACCGGCATGCTCAATACATCTTTCGGGAAGCCGATCCAAACGCGCTCCAGCCAGGCGACGCGGTGTTGCGGTAGAATCCACGATCGCGCGAATACCTCGAGATCGGCGGGGTCGCGGGGGGAAAGATAGTACCAGCCCGGCTCGAAGCCGCCGCCTGGATGAATTAAGCGCAAAAGATTGCCATCGGCGTAAACCGCTTGACCGCGGTTGACCCAGCTACTGGCGCGCATTTCATAAACTCCTAGGCCGCGGGCACCCAGGTCGCGATAGTGATTAAGTAGCTGGTCGAGGTCGACCCCGCGCAAACGAGCTTCGTCACGGACGGCTAGTTCGTCTATGGTCAGGACTACCGGACCGGGTTTCTCGACCGCCACCCGTTGCTTGAGGGCGAGTAGCGAAGGCAGTAGCGCTAAAACTATCAGAGCGGTTAGTAATTTTTTCATTCGGTCCCCAAGATCCGGTGGATCCGACTGGTCAGCATGTCGAGGGCTGGGTCGTTATGGCCCCCGTGGGGGATTATCACGTCGGCGTAGCGCTTGCTTGGCTCGACGAAGGCGATATGCATGGGGCGGACGAAGTTCAAATACTGCTCGATGACCGATTCGGGGCTGCGGCCGCGCTCGTCGACGTCGCGTCGTAGGCGGCGGATGAAGCGGACGTCGGGGTCGGCGTCGACAAATACCTTGAGATGCATGCGGCGACGCAGGTCGGGGTCGTAAAGAGCAAAAATCCCTTCGAGCACCACCACCGGGGCTGGTTTGACCGGTTTGGTGTCACGCGAGCGGGTGTGTTCAACAAAGGAGTAAAGCGGGCTTTCGACCTCCTGGCCGTCAATCAGGGCGTCGAGATGCTCCATCAAAAGCGGCATGTCGAAGGCGTCGGGGTGGTCGTAGTTGATCCGGGTCCGCTCTTCAAAGGTCAGATGATCTTGATTTTTATAGTAGTTATCCATCTGTAACAGCGCCACCCGGTCTGCCCCGACCACTTCGATCACCCGGCGGGTAACGGTGGTCTTGCCGCTGCCGGTGCCGCCCGCAATACCGATTACGAATCGTCCCATGCTGTTCCTCTTTATACCAGGAGGCTGGGGGTGGAAAGTATAAATTGGACTGGCAATAAATAAGCTGTGGCTACTTGGCCATTGCACTTTTCCCGAACCTAGGTTCTAGGCAGTATTCAACCGGGCAGACGGTCCCGCCCTTAACAAGTGCAAGACCGATTACACCGCCTTGCCCGCTTTTCGGGCCCGTGTTACAATCGCCGTTGCGTAGGGGCCGCTAGCTCAACTGGCAGAGCACCGGTCTCCAAAACCGGGGGTTGGGGGTTCGAGTCCTCCGCGGCCCGCCAAGCGCGCTCCGGCAGCCGCCGGAGCGTTTTTTTATTGCTGCCGGGCCTGGCCAGAATTAGGATCAATCATGAGCCGAGAGGTATCCACGACCTCAAAGTCGGATCCGTGAATACGGTACAGGCTGTGTAAATCTTCGTTATCCCAGCGTTCATCGGGGACACCACTAAGAAACCAGGCGCTGCCGTTGTCGGCCAGGACGATGCCGTACTTTTTCATCGCCTCAAGAACCACCCTTGTTTGCGGCGGAAAATCGCTGGTATCGTAGTCAGCCCGCAGCCGTAGCCGTAAGCCCATCGGCGGTAAATCGGGGCTGGCGTCATATGAGGCATAATGCCGGGCCGGCCAGATGTAGGCCTGCTGCGTTCTGGGAGCGGTAAAACGAATGGCGTGTTTAATCTCGCCGGCGGCCACCTCTTCGTAACGCACCAGGCCGGGCAGAATTGGCAGACCGGCGGCGTCGGCCGAGGTCCAGCCTGCGGGGCGCAGCCGGTAGTCGTTCAAGTCGAAGATCGCGCCGCTGCCGGCGCGCCAGCCGCTAACGGTTTTTTGCACGTCATAGAGCTCATAAAGCACGCAGCCGTCGGTTTGTAAAACTAGCAGATGATGATCGGAACCTTCTTCTATCAGGGGGTTTGCGGGTATCGGGTAGGGACCCTGGTCACTTTCGTCGGCGTAATAAAAGCTAACTTGCTGGTAGGGCACGTTGGAGTCAGCCAAGTTGAAGGGGATGCCAATGCGTTTGCCTTCCCAGGTGCCAGATCCAAAGTCGGGGTGAAAACCAGTGTCGGCGCCAATGCTGTTTATGTAGGTGCTGGAATGCGGGTCTACTGGCAGTTTGTCGACTGGCGTATTCCAATAATGATCAGCCGGAAAGACTGGACAACCACCCAGTTGCGGCCCGTTGCTTACGGGGTCTGGTTTGGCGGCGACGCAGGCAGATAACAGTAAAGCTGTAACTAACAGCAGGATTAGTTTGCGCATGGGTTATTCTAGCAAAACTCGGCGACTGCAAGGCAGTCGCCGAGTTTTGCTAAGACCGGTTACTTGGCTTCGTACTCTTCCATTGCCTGGCCCAGGTTCTTAGCCAGAGTCAGCAAGAAGCCCAGACCCTTTTGCACTCCCGGGTCGCCCAGATATTTGAGGGCTCCAAACATACTAACTTTGGGAGCGGCTTTGGGGTCGGTTTTGGCCAGCGCTTCGAGCAGCGGGCCCATTAAATAAACCAAATTATGACGGATTTTGGGGATTTGGTTAGGATCCATGTTTTTAATTGGATCCATCGCCGCTTCGGCCAAGGCGGCACCGCGAATGACCTCGCGCTCACCGGCGATATGCTCGAGCAGCAGGTCGCCGTTGGTGGTCATCTCGGTAAAGATACCCAGGTACCCCCCCACCTTTAATTGCCGTGCCAGCCGGATAAGCTCCTCTACGGTCTTGGCGTCTTCTTCGGTGATAGTAATTTCGGCCATGGCTTCCTCCTTACCTCAGGGCGTCGAGCCAGCCCCGGTAGAACGAGTCTTTCATCAACCTGACCATCGGTCCGGTCGCCACCGTATAGCACGCGTGGCCCCATTTGCCCTCTTCTGGCATCCACCAGTACTCACAGTTTCCGGCAAAACCAGACTCGAAACTGTGCCCCATGCAGAGGGTGTCGCCGTAAGAGGGAATCATATACCCCCCTAGGGCATCGTTCAAGATGCTGGCTCCAGCGATGACCGCAGCATTGTGAATGGGTACGCCGGCGGTGAGTAGACCGACCGGGGGCATGGCGTGCTCTCCCACCAGGTAAACCTCGGGGTAGTCGGGGTGTTGGAAGCGGGGACCGCTGACTACCGACCAGCGTGGATCACCAGGGTGGGCCAGGCCATTATCGGCCAGCACTTTGGGCAGGCGCGAAGGGGGCGCCTTGATGAGCAGGTCGTATTCGAATTCGCCGTTCTTGGTAATAACCTTGTTTTCGGTTACCTCGATTAGCTTCTCGAAATTGTTTATGTAGTTAATGCCTGTGCGCTTGAAGCGGCGCCGGAAGAAGCCATCGAGACCCTCACCCAGCGCCATGCGGATGGCGTCGGCGGGGTAGAGGACCGTGATTTCTGGGTGTATGCCGCGAGGTTCAAAGTAGGCGCGCACGTTCATCGCCATTTCTGGCGGGTAAATACCGCAGCGGAAGGGTAGCTCAGGCACTAAGAAAACAATTTTTTTGCCGTTAAAGTTGGCGAGCTGCTGCTTCAGCTCGAGCGCGCCCTCCTCGCTGTAATTGTGATAACCGTACTTGTCCAGTCCCTTATAATCACTCCAGCCATAAGCGGTGCCAAGAGCAATAACCAGATAGTCGTAGTCGAAGGTCTGACCACCTTCAGTTATCACCTTGCGCCCTTTGAGGTCAAAAGTTTTGACCGGATCGACGACTACTTTATAGCCGTAGGCTTTCTCGGCACCCTTAATAGGAGCCCAGGTTTCTTCGGGGCTGGCAGTACCCAGGGCCACTTCGGACCAGAGCGGTGGCATATAGTGCTTTTCGCTGGCGGAGATTAGCGTAACGTCGATCTCCTGGCTTAGGCGCCGGGCCTCGGTCTGCACCATACGCGCGGCAACCAGGCCACCGCTACCGCCGCCTACCACTACAACTTTCTTTGCCATAACCTTCCTCCTTGGCGCGATATGCGCCCACAATCACTTTGATTTTATAATTTCACAACGGGCAATATAGGTACGATTGTCTTTTGCGCCTTCCTGGGGAAGTTCCTGGCCGGCGGCAAGGCTAGAATGTAATTCATGAAGCTTGCTTCTTGGAACGTCAACGGCTTGCGGGCCGCGATTAAGAAGGGATTTTGGGAAACGGTGCGCGGCCTGGAGGCTGACGTATTGGGCCTTCAAGAAACCCGGGCCGAGGAGCCGCCGCCCTTGCCGCTGGAGTTCGCCGAATACCGCTGGTACTGGAACCCGGGCCAGCGTAAGGGCTATGCCGGCGTCGGCGTGTTGGTCCGGGGGGAGCCGCTCTCGGTCGCTTATGGCATGGGGCGGGACGAGTTCGACGAAGAAGGAAGGGTAATAACCCTGGAGTACGAGCACTATTACGTAGTCAACGCCTATTTTCCCAACGCCGGCCGCGGTCTGCCCCGGCTGGGTTACAAGTTGGCCTTCAACAAGGCCATCGAAGAATACCTGGAAGGCTTGCGGCGTAAGAAGGGCGTGGTGCTGATGGGTGACTTGAACGTCGCCCACCGCGAAATAGACATTGCCCGGCCCAAGCAGAATGTCAAGAACGCCGGTTTTACCCCAGAAGAGCGCGCTTGGCTCGACCAATTTCTAAAGAAGGGTTGGATAGACACCTTCCGCCACCTGCACCCCAACGAAACCGGCGCCTACACCTGGTGGAGCTACCGCTTTAACGCCCGCGAAAAGAACATTGGCTGGCGTCTCGACTACATCATCATCTCCGAAGACCTGCTGCCCCACCTGCAAGACGCCTACATCTACTACGAAACCTACGCCTCCGACCACGTGCCGGCGGTGGCGGTGCTCGACGTTTAGACTGCCCTAAGGAGGAGGAATGCCCGATTTTAGCTATGCCGATCGCACCCGGCGCATGGAAAACCCGATTATCCGTCAGCTCTTGCGACTGGGCCAGCGCGAAGGGGTCATCTCGCTGGCCGGCGGCATTCCCGCCGCCGAGACCTTTCCGGTTCCCGAAATCGCCGAGGCTTCGCAGCGGGCGCTGGACCGCTGGGGCAGCCGCGCCTTGCAGTACAGCCCGACCGAAGGTCTGGCGCCGCTGCGGGAGTACATAGCCCGCCGCAAGGGGGTTCGCCCCGAGCAGGTACTGGTTACCTCCGGTTCGCAGCAGGGCCTCGACCTGGTCGGCCGGATATTCCTCGACGAGGGCGACGAGGTGCTGGTGGAAAGCCCGACCTATATGGGCGCTCTGCAGGCCTGGAACGTTTGCGACGCTCGATACGTCGAAGTACCCACCGACGCTGAGGGGCTGGTTCCGGCCAGTCTCCCCGACGCCGAGCCCAAGCTGGCCTACGTTCTGCCCAACTTCCAGAACCCGACCGGCAGCATGCTGCCCGCTGACCGGCGTCAGGATGTCGTAGACTGGGCCCGCCACCGGACGTTGCTGGTCGAAGATGATCCTTACGGCCACCTCTATTTCGAAAGCGAGCCGCCAGCCAGCCTGCAAAAGCTCTGTCCCGACCGGGTCGTTTACCTGGGCACCTTTTCCAAAATCGTTGCCCCGGGGTTGCGCATGGGCTACGTTATCGCCCCCGACGAGGTAATCAACATGCTGGCCCAGGCCAAGCAGGCGGCCGATTTGCACAGCCAGGCCTACGGTCAGGCGATTTTGGCCGAGCTGGCCGAGATGGGGGTTATCGAGCGGCAGGAGAAGCGCACCCGCAACCTCTACCGCCGCCGCGCCGAAATGATGCTGGGCCTGCTCAAGCGCTACATGCCGCCAGCAGTGGAGTGGAGCCCGCCAAAAGGCGGCATGTTCGTCTGGCTGACGCTGCCGGCGGGAATAGACACCCTCGACCTCTTCGAGTACGCGGTGGAAAAGGGCGTGGCCTACGTTCCCGGGCCGGTCTTCTCGGCCTCCGGCGGCCTGGCCAACTCGCTGCGGCTGACCTTCGTTAGCGTGCCCGAAGAGCAGATGGAAGAGGGCGTGCGACGGCTGGCGGTGGTGCTGCGCGAGGCCCTGGCCGGGCTGGATTGAGCGTTTTTACGTTGCAAACATGGGCGGGTGTTAAAACCCGCCCATGTTAATTTTCGGAATGACAAAGCTCTACTCAATATCCGAACAATCCCCCGGGTCCCCAAGCTGGCACCACTCGTCCCAGTCGAAGATGCTAGGCGCGGGCGAAGTCACCTCCGAATACCCGGCGTACGTCGAAGTATCCGGATCGGCGCTCATGTCGCGGATGGTGAAGGTGGCTACCAAAACATGAGTTGAATTCCATATGTATTTGTTTAAATCAAATGTTCTTTCGCTCTTCCCCGGCGCCTGCCCGCCGGTGCGCATGCACCAAGCGGTGATGGCTAACGGTCCACTTGGCAAGATACGGTCGTAGGGATCGTCGATCCAACCAATATAGGCCACCTTCCCAGGCTTGACCCATAGCCAGTTCGAACCTCCCCCATAAACGTATTCGCTTTCTGGTATGCTCTCCGGCGGCCCCTGGGAAAGGCCGGCCGTGTTTAAATCGACCTCCACCTTAATCCCGTTGTCGCAGCGGTCGGTGTTGGTGGCGCGGATTTCAATCCGGAGATGTCCCGGCGCCTTGCTCGGGCACCCAGCCAGCAAGCCCGCGAGCACGATGATCAGCACCAGCCCGGCAAGTGCCCGCAGAGCACTCGGACGTCTCACCCAACTGCGTTTACTTGAGCGCATACACCCCTCCCGCCATGTCCTTGGCGCGATAGGTTATGTTGATGAACTTGCCGTTTGACGAAGCGCCATCATTCTCACTCCACGGCGCTCGCACCGGCATTTCGGCGGTTGTGCGCCTTTTGGAGCCTGGTTTCCATCGCGCTTACCCCAGACCTGCCTTCACTCACATTAAAACCTCCCGTTTTGAGGGCTGGACCGAGGTTGGTCCAGCCCTCAGCTCAAGACCTAAGTTATCTACCAGCTGTTGGCCTCGATAGTCAAACCCGGCGGGGTGACTGTATAGATAGGGTCAGCTCCGCTATCATGCACCTGCACGCGCATCTTTAACACGTTGTTGCAAGCCGTTTGCACGTAATCTTTCAGCTCGAACTCACGCTGGCTCAGTCCGGGCTCGGCGTTCTGGCGCATGCAGTAGGCTTTAACTGTGATAAGTTTTCCCTGAGGTTGCTTAACGGCGGGGGATATACTGCTGCCGACATCCCACTGAAGTACACCCGTATGGCCTGGTTCGACCCAGACCCAGTTCGGCCCACTGTCGCGAGCGTCCATCCCAACAAAAGGTTCACCAAACTCCCAATCCTCCTGAATACCCTCCACTACCACCTTTATCCCGTCGTCACAGCGGGCGGTTTCCCTGGCATCGATGCGGATTGAAAGAACACTGTTAGGTGGTGAAGTAATGCAACACCCGGAAATCAGCCCGAGAAGTACGAGCCAAAGCGAAAGCAAGACCCACTTACCTGAGCGCATATACAGAAACCTCCGTGTCTTGGCAGGGGAGCCCCGAAGGACTCCCCCGGTATCCGCTCCGAAAAACTACTGCCCGTTACACAGGTTATTCATCACGTCCTCGTTTTCAATGTGCAGGCCGGGAGAGGTAACGGTGTAGCTAGGGTCGCCGCCGCAGTCGGCAACAACCTTGGATAACTCAAGTACATTGCGACAACTCCTTATCACTATGTAATCTTCAAGATTGAGGATTAGTTGGCTCAGGCCGGGCTCGGCGTTCTGGCGCATGCAGTAGGCTTTGACAGTAATATTTTTTCCTTGAGGCTGCTTAACGGCGGGGGACAAGCTGCCGACATCCCACTGAAGGGTACCCCAGCGCCCTGGTTCGACCCATGCCCAGTTAGATCCGCTATCTCGAATATTGGAGCCAAGGATTAATTCTCCAAACTCCCAATCCTCCTGGATGCCCTCCACCACCACCTTTATCCCATCGTCGCAACGTGCAGTATTCCTAGCGTCGATGTCCAAACTTAAACCACCAAGCGGGGGCGAGGTAATGCAACACCCTGAAAGTAACCCAAGAAATGCCAGCCAAAACAAAAGCCAAATTTTCTTACCTGAGAGCATAGAACCCTCCTGCAATATTGCCAAGCGAGGAAATGTTCACAAACTTTCCGTCCAACGGACTATCTTCGGCCCAGCTGATGCGAACTAGTATTAAGGCTTTCGTACGCAAGTTGATCAGCCTGGCTTCCAGTGTCGGGCTGTAGTGATACTGCCCGTCGCCAAAA
>Ga0256835_1001074_pt1 | contig 17349 bp, 11 predicted proteins | sample PIR30metaG_FD_185972 | JGI IMG/M metagenome (GOLD analysis project Ga0256835, IMG submission 185972) | Hydrothermal vent microbial communities from East Pacific Rise, Pacific Ocean - PIR-30 | ecosystem: Environmental > Aquatic > Marine > Hydrothermal vents | place: Pacific Ocean: East Pacific...
CATTTGCGATGGAAAGCCCCGCTCTTGCGGGGCAGGAATTACTCTTCTTTCTTTTCTTCTTTCGGGGACGAAGTCTTCTGCTTCTTCTGGAGGTACATGAGGGCCAGTATGAGCAGTATGGCTGCAATGGCCACGAAGACGTACTTATATTTGGAGAATAGATCCGAGACACCTCCCGCTCCACCGGTGGAGGCTTCGAGGGTGAAGGGGGAGTTTCCTCCGTACATTATGAGGGTTACATTACCCATGGGCTGCTCGCCCTGAGGGGTCAGACCGGTAACCTTGTGCTTCAGTCTCTTGGGAACTGCGAGGGAGTACTGTATGGATCCGAAATCCCTGTGCATCTTCAGTTTCTTGCTTACCGCATACACGAATCCCACTATGTTGTTGGCATTGGGGACCACGAATGGGCGAATGTAAAGGGTGTCTCCCACTATTTCCACTGTATCGGTGGGGAGGCCGGTGTATCTGAATCCGGTGTAGCCTTTAGGCAATACCACCTTTATGATGGGCTGATCGGGAATTGCAGCCTCGTTGCCCTGTTTTGCCAGGTATATGTTCTCCGAGACCACTATTAGGGTGTCCTGATCCACAACGAATGCATCGTATCCGATTATGGAGACGTCGTCGGCTTTGTTGGTGACGTTATATACCAGTATTTTCTCATCGCCCTTCAGGGGGAGGGACAGAACCGGGCTGAAGAAATCGTATCCCCTGTACTTCACCTGGACACCGATGTTCTTTATGGTGGTATCCTGTATCTCTATGTTCAGCTTCCCGTCTCTGACCACCCCGCTGTCTATAACCATTGCCCTGCCATCGGGGTATATACCATATACGATGGCGTAGGCGCTATCAACGGGTTGCCCCGTCGTTGCGTTCTCGACGGGCAGTGTCAAACCTGCAAGCAGATAAATTATCATCATCTTCACTCTATCCCTGCTATGATCTCACCACCATCTATATGGATGATGTTTCCTGTCATCCAGTCGAAGTCTCTCGAGGTGAAGCCCGCTATGGCCTTTGCCACGTCCTCCGGTGTGGTGAGCCTGCCGGAGGGATTCCTCTTGAGGGTAAATTCCACTATGTTCTCATGCCCCGGGATCTTCCTGAGGGCCGGGGTGTCAGTGACGCCTGCCATTATGGCATTGGCGGTAATTCCATACGGGGCCAGTTCCAGTGCCAGCTGACGGATGTGGCTCTCTATCAGGGCTTTGGCTCCCGAAACCGCTCCGTAGTGCTTGGTGACCCTCAGGCTTCCCTCACTGGTCATGGCGAATATGCGCCCTCCGGGAGAGAGGAACAGGTTCCTGTAGAAGACTTCCTGCGTCCAGTAAACGAGGGTATTGGCCATCAGGTGAAGGGTCATCTCCAGTTGCTTGCGCTTTATCGCCTCCTCCCTCTTTTCCGCGATGAATGGAACGAGGGTTCCGAAGGCTATGGAGTGCATCAGCACGCGGATTTTGGCATCGGGATATTTATTCTGGAATTCGTCCAGTACCTGATTCATCTTCTTCTCATCGCCTGCGTTTATGTTGAAGAATTCGGCCTTTACACCGTTCTTCTCCACTTCTTCCTTCGTCTTTATGGCATTCTCGATGGTGGCTTTCGTGTCGAAATGAATTCCAAGGATATGAAAACCTCTGCGGGACAGCTCTATGGCTGTCGCCCTTCCAAAACCACTGGATGCACCGAGAATTAATGCCCAATCTTTCATAAGGGAAAGTTTAAAGTGATGAGAAATTTATCCGTTTTTCTTCTCTATGGTCCGTATGATACGGGCCGGTACCCCTGCCACTATCGTATTGGGTGGTACATCTTTGTTCACAAGTGACATTGCTCCCACGATTGCCCCTTCCCCGATGGTGACACCCGGAAGGATTACGCTGTGCACTCCGATGAATGCATTCTTCTTTATTACCACCTTGGCGAATCGAACATCTTCTCCGTGGGCATAGTACATGGAATTGTCATGGGCCAGTATTATGGACATGGCGGCTATTGTAACGTTGTCCTCTATCTCCACCATATTGGGATGTACGTTATCTATTATGCAGAAGTACCCGATTTCCACATTCTTGCCTATCTTGACTCCCCTGAGCCTGTGGAAGAAGACTCTCAGGCTCTTGTGGGGGGCGAACCATGCGAGCCCCTGAACCAGTACCGAAATAATCCTTCGCCATATATTACCCCTGGCCAGTTTCTCCTTATCACCCATCGCGCTAAATTTTAATTCCGGTGCCGATCAGTTCCACCTATTTCTTCGGATTCTTCATTCTGTCCGTACGGATGGGGGAGCTATTAGCCCTGACCCTTATGATTTTCCCATCTATCTCGATGGAGGCATCGTCCAGGTGCTTCAGAAGGATGTCATATATTCGACCGGCGTTGTCGGCGGAAACTATCTCCAGCTCTCCGTATCCCTCTCTGTATCGCTTCAGGGTCATGGATTCCAGATCCCTCACGTTGGTTCGGAGAATATCCTTCAACCTTTTTAGGAATTTATCATCGCCACCCTTGATGATAATTACGGTCAGTTCCCTTCCAGAAGACCATTCCTCGAGCAGGGTTCCCTTTATCTCCCTGTATGCATCCTCCAGAAATTCGTTCCTTATCCGGGTATTCATGTTGGGATATGTCCTCTGATCCGTGTAAGATGCCACCACTTCCCCCGTCCGGGGATCCATTATCCTGGCCGCTATGTGGAGGGTGAAGAGCCTGATGGCCGCATCGTATCCCGTACCCTGATCCTCCCATTCCTCACCGAAATCCACCTTCAGAATGAGATCCGGTTTCCTCCGGGTGGTGTCTTCGATCACGGAGAATCCGTCCTGTTTCAGGTGGGTTATGAAGTAGTTCCTGACGAATGGAACCTTACTTTCCACATATATGAGGGGTCTTCCCTTCCGCAGGACCATATTCTTTATGGTTTCTGCGTCCTCTTCCAATTTCCCCTTCCTGACCTCTGCCAGAATGCGTACCCTGTAGAGGCTGTCCTCTATTTCTTCCGATACGATTCTGTAGCTGGAGACGTATCCTTCCGCTCTGGACAGGATTCTGTCCTCTATCAGGCGATAGTTTTTCACTATGGTCTCGGAGGATACGAAGGTTCCGAGAGCCTGTTCCACCGCCCTTCGAAGGGCGTCGTCTATAGCTCTGTCCCTTGCAACATCCTCGGAATAATGGATGGATGCCACCCCCTCCGACAGGACTGTTATGGAGGAATCCCCTGCCATGAATACTATCCATATCATTGTTCTGGCCTCCTGTGTTCAAATTCGATCCATTAAAATAGGGCTGTTACCACCTTCTTGCCCAGTTCCCATAGTATCTTCAGCCACTTGAGCCTGCTCGCGGATTTTCTGTCCACCACTATATCCCTTTCGTTCAGTGCCCCGATGACTTTAAGGATGATGGGATTCTTCTTCAGTTCCGGATCCTGAAGTATCTCGTTGAGATCATCGACGAATTTCATAATCTTCATGGTCTTTGGATTATCCGGATCCACCAGATCGGATAGATCCAGAAGCAGGTTTCCGTTCTCATCGTATATCCTGGGGAGCATGGAGGGCTTTACACCGGTTCCGCTCGCGTCCAATATTACGGCTGATGGTATCTTTCGTTCATCTTTCAGGGAGGCTTTATCCCTCGATTTCGATCCCTTTTTCCCTTTTCCGATCTCCTTCAGGATGGGTTCTGCCACTTTTTCGAGCGGTGCTATCAATTCCACTTCCACGATCCCGTTTTCCCTGTCTATCTTTTCCCCGATCAGTCTTGCATTCTTCACCACACCCTCCACATGGGTCACCACCAGATCGCTCTTCAGCATATAATCTTTCACAACGGTGGTCGAATTAACGTGAACCCCTTTGATGGTCTCGAGAAGGTTCCTCTGGGCCACCACCGTGGCCACCCTTCTGGCTTTCAATATATCTTCCGGATTGGCCTTTCCGGGATCGAATACGCCGTATCCCTTTGCCAGGACGTAGCCTTCCGTCCAGTTTATGAGGCCGTCCCCACTCACCTCTATTGCCCCGGAGGCCAATACTATGATCAGCATATTCTTAACCTCCTATTTCTTCTTTTTGCCTGTCATTTCGTATAGGGATTTGAGGGCTCCCTTCACCGCATTTTCCATGGCTTCTCCCTTCGTGGCACCATATCCCGTTCCCCTTCCGAAGTAGATTATCTCGCCGGTCTTCGTATCCACGAGTTTTACCACTATCTCCAGCATATACGCTCTGCCGAAGCCGTCTTCCCTCATGCGGGCTGTAAGGATATCGTACATGGCCACCACATCTGCGCCCAGAAGCTTTCCGAATTCCACGGCCGTATTTTCATCCACCAGCCCCGAATATTGAAATTGCTGCTCCTTCAGAACGTCTTTGATACGCTGTCTCTCCACGACCTTGAATAGACCGGCTTTCAGAAGGCCCATTGCGAGCATGTCATAAAGGGCCTGCAGGTCCTTTTCCTTGACATATTGGGATTTTTCCAGAGGAATTACTGCAACAGTGTACGTTTTGCTCACGTCGAAAGTGGGGGAATAGGTGCCCGTTCCGCTGGATGTGGCCGATGCACATCCCAGAATAAGGGATAGGATCAAACTAATCCCAGCCCTCTTTCCATTCACCCCAGTCATCTTCCTCATCATATCCACCTTCCTCCTGCTGTTCTATCCACTTGCGAAGTTCTTCACGGGAGGATGAGTAGGTGAGAGTCGAGAATACCACGAAGAAGTTCTCCCTGTCCACCACTCTCGGATATAGTATCTTGGCTGCTTTTACCTTGTAGTCATCGAACTGGAACGTTTCCATGATCCTCTTTACCTGTTCGCTGGTGAAGAAGTTGTCCTTGGCTGCCGTCCTTACTATTTCCAGTTTCCCCGATTCGAAGGCTTCCTTCTGGAGCATGTTGAGAAGTTCCTGGAACTTGTCTTCGGGCATCGGTTCTATGCGGTTCCTGATCCGGGGCCAGATGTAGAGCCTGTTCTTATGATTGCGCCATACCTCGATGGTTCCCCGCCATACTGTAACCGGGCCCCTTCTGACTATAACCCTGTATATTCCACCGCTGGAGAGGATCCACCTGACCGGGGTTATACCTGTGCGTATAATCTGGCTCCCCTTCCTAATTTCGACCCTGTACCCCTCCGGTTTGCGCACCTCCAGTACAGTCCTGTAATATGGCTCCCTGATCATGAGATAATCCCTTCCCTCTTCTATATCCGTACTCTCGAAGCAGTCCTCATCTTCATCGTAGAAATTCCCTTCCCTGATCTTCACGATATTGTCCATCCCCTTCCTTACGTAGAGCGTTATCTCTCCGACACCCTCCACATCTATTATATATCGGCCGGTAAGTCCCACGAACACCGTCAGGGGAATATGGCCCCTCTTTATGACGCGACCTCTGCTGTTGGTGATAATTACCCGTCTTCCCGATGGCCCCTGAATCTTTATGGTGGTCCGGCCATCGTATCTATGCCTTCGCACTATAACGTAACTTTCGTCGCTTGTGGACAGGTATGCGTACTGGAATGCGTTCATGAGGATATCCTCGACCGGATTGCTCCCCTGAATTATCTGGCTTAAAAGTATCATCAACGTCATCATTGTAAATTATAATGGGCAAAGAGTTTATGTAAATTCGGGCCTTTGTGGTAAAACGGGGGAGGGCTTCCCCCGAAGCGAAGTCATCGGATCAGTAGAGGATCACCTTCTTCCGCAGGATCTCGTCTCCAATTCTAATCTTCAGGATATACACTCCTGTTGCGTATTTTTCGAGGGGTATTTCCACTGTACCCGCATTGACCACTCCTACGGAGATCCTGTCCATAAGCCTTCCGGCGATATTATAGAGATCGAGTCCCACGTATGCGGTGGATGGGATGGTGAGTTTGAGGGTTCTGCTTTCGGGGAGGAATGCGATAGTACTATTGAGGGTTTCATCTTTATCAACCGGCGTCAGGCTGAGATTGAAACTCGTTATCGCTATATCGGATCCTGCTCTTATCAGAGAGGAATCTTCCACGGTAACGGGGTAATCGGAAGATAGGGTGCTACCTATCACATAAACCCGGCTGGAGGTGACTTCCAGATTCGCAATGTTATCATCGGTACTGCCACCTACGTAAGTGGAGTAGAGGAGATCGTCCAGATCCCTGGTCAGCTTAACTACGATTCCATCTCTGCCGCCATTGTAATCGCTATCGAATGCATTGGATTGCACGGGAAAATCGTTCGAAAGAGTCACTCCGGCGAAGTAAATTCCATCCGAAACCGGTTCGATCCTCGTTCCTCTATCCGTCCGGGCGAAGGTTTCTGCAGAACCACCTCCCAGATAGGTTCCCGAGATCAGGGTACCGAGATCTCCAGAGATCTTGTAAACCACAAAATCATAATCTCCAGTTCTGGTGGAACTGTATCCATTGGACATGGCCGCATAGTTGCCTGTATCGGGTATGTCCTGATTGAGCGATGTCAGGGCGTATATCGTGTCGCCCGATGCAGCCAGACCATAAGGGATTCCATATACGTGAGTTCCACCCTGCAACTGGTCGAGTCCCAGGGAGAACCTGGCTATAAATCCACTGTGGGTCTCATCCTGATCGAATCCTCCGCTGTAGGTGAAGTTGTCTGCGCTTCCTCCAACGTACACCGCGTTGTCCGTGACAGCCAGGGAATAACCAGCATCATCACCATCGCCTCCCAGGAAAGTGCTGGCTGTAAGATCCTGGAGATCGTGGGTCAGCCTGGCCACGAACATGTCACGGGTTCCATTGAGGGTGTTATCATATCCATTTTCTATTGGAAAATCGCTCGATCTCGTCATTCCGGTCAGGAATACGCCGTCGGATGTTATGACCATGGAACCCAGCTGTTCCGAAGTGTCGGAGGTCTCGGATCCCCCAATCAGGGTACTGGCGTCCAGATCGGAGAGATCCTCCGGCAATCTGCTCACGAATATATCCTTGGAACCCTTCAGGCTGGTGCTGTATGCACCGGAGGTGGTGGGGAAGTCGCTGGATTCGGTCTCTCCGGCAACGTAAATGTATCCTGAATAGTATCCAATTGCGTATGCATTGTCGTCCTCCGAACCTCCCAGGAACGTGGCCTGTGTCAATTCCAGATCGCTGGATAATTTCATAATGACGATGTCTGTTCTGCCATTGTGGGTGGAATCGTAAGTTCCAGACACGTAGGGGAAATCCGGGCTGCTGGTATTCCCGACGGCATAGATGCCTGAAGATGTGGATACTATATCATAACCTTTTTCATCCCCTCCTCCATGCTCGAATGCCTGATCGAGGAGCGTGGATGCGGTTATAGTCAGATTGGAATCCAGGCGTACAACGAAGGCATCATATTGACCCATGTAGGTGGAGTCGTATGCCGGTGACAGGGTGGGGAAATCGGAGGATTCCGTATAGCCTGTTACATAGAGGCCCCGCATCGTATAATCTCCGCCTGGATCCACGTACAGAGAGTAGCCTTCTTCATCCTTGGATCCCCCAACGAATGTACAGGCTTCCAGACCTGTGAGTTCATAAGGGAACTTGAGAACTATGAGATCTTTACCTCCCGAAGGCGAGTTACTGCATGATACATTGGAAATACTGGAAGAATTGGTGACTCCCAGAACATAAACGTAGTTTCTCTCGTATAGATCATGTGACTTGGGCGGGAATACGAGATCGTAATAAAGATCCACGAGTTTATCATCACCGGACCCCCCGATGAAGCTTCCTGCATAAAGGGAATCCAGTTCGTAGGTAAGGCGTACAACGAATCCATCTTCACCCCCGTTAAATGTCGAATCCAATCCGGATGATCCAATGGGAAGATCGGCCGATCTGGTGGATCCCACTATGTATATACCGTAATACTCCACATATACCTGGTGGATGTAATCGAAATCGCTTCCTCCGAAGTATGTGCTATGCCTGAGCGTGTCCAGATTTAAGGAAAGGCGAGCAATAAATCCTTCGTACTCGTCGGAAGCAGCGCTGGCAAAGGAGGTATCATAAGCGCTATCGCTTACAGGGAACTGGATCTGACCACCTTCTGTTTTTTGAACCCCACCGACCACATAGATCCCCTCGTAACCATCTGCGTATAATCCGGTAGCGATTTCCGTTCCGTCACCTCCCAGATAGGTGGCTGCTTTTAGAGTATCCAGGTTCCTGGATAGCTGCCCCACGTAGATATCCACACCGAAACTGTTTAAGGTATTATCGAATCCATTGGGAGTGGGTATATCGGAGGAGGAAGTGGTTGTTGTGAAATATACTGTTTTATTGTCGTAAAGATACATGATCTTGCCATTCTTATGGTTTCTGTCCAGTACTCCGTCCTCGCCGCTTCCGCCCACATAGGTGCTGGCAATCAGATCGTTCAGGGTTGTATCGAGCTTTGCCACGAATATGTCCCCGTTTCCATGGTATGTATCATCATATGAATTGATCATGGGAATATCATCCGAATATGTGCCTCCAAGAACGTAAACATATTCATCAACATCCATCGCCAGTGCCCAGTCATCCATGGATCCACCGAGTATTGCTCCAGAGACCACATCGTCGAGCGTGGCATTTATCTTCAGGATGGCGATATCCTTACCTCCTGTGGCCGATGATTCGTATCCCTTTGGATCGGCCAGTGTGCTTGCATCTATTTCCAGCAGGAGATAAACGTAATCTCCCCCCGTGTGCCTTACTTCCACGCCTTTGATATTGGCACTTCCGGATCCACCAATTACTATCGAGGGATCTATTACCAGCGTGAATCGGGGATCGTGGTTCTTTACCTGGATAGAGAAGACATTGTTATTCGTGGAGATGTACTTTACTTCTATCTCTCTGGTGCCCTGGAAAGCTCTGGGTTTTTCCATAATGGCATTCCCTATTGCCAGCGAACCATCATCCAGAATTCGGGCTTCTCCCTTAATGGCAAATCGAATACGGTCCGGATCTGCACCGGGATTAACTATCCACTGGAGTTCCACGTTGCCATCCGTAAGGCCCTTTACCTGAAGATCGATGCCAGGATAGAGGTTCCTGTAAATAAGAGAACGGTAGAGGGGAAGACTCTTCTTCCAGAGGGAGGGGTTGTTTCCTTTGAATACGCTGAAAGTGGCCCTGGCCTTTTCACCGGGTATAAGTTGAACGTTCTCGCTGATATTCAGGAATTGTATTAGTGCTCCGTCCAGTACTATTCCATCCTTCATGAAGAATACCTTGCCTGATACCTCTCTGTAGAGGATTCCATCAGGCTCCGAGTTTACCGCTTCCATGAAGTAGCTCTTGACCGACAATGTTATCACAAATGCCAGCATATCTTAATTTTAAGGTTATGTGAATTGACATATTAAGTAAATCAGAAAAATTCCTGCAGTAAAGCAATATGCTTTTATGTTCAAGAGATATAATTAATTCGAACCTCGGGATTCGGATAGTGAATATTAACGTAACTTTTCATTCGGATTCTTTTGGATAAGGCTTTTATATGCAGCAATTTTCATGGGTTAATGTTTGGTAATTTAATCCGTGAATTACAAAAGTATTGTTTAAGAATGCGTTAAATTGACATAAAATGGTGTACGAAATTTGCCGGGAAAAATTCTTTAGCTTCAATCTGTTTACCAGTGACGAATTTTCTGGAGTCTAATGGCTATGGAGGGGAAAACCCCCTCCAATCAGAATTTCAGACCGAAGCCTGCTGTCGCTTCTGCCCATCCGGTATATCCGCCGGAGAAGGAGCCCAGACTTTCGCTCGTTCCCTCTGCAAAGAGGTAGAAGTGCTCGGTGACGTTGTACATGACGAAAGCGCTCAAAAAGAGGGATGGAGAGAATTTGGGAGGTGCGTGGCTTCCACTTCCTATGATATTGCTTCCGGAAACGGCGTATTCGTTGAGAAGTCCCATGGATATGGAGGTTCCATAGGAGAGCGAACCCTCGCTATTGAAAATTACCTTGCTTCCGAGACCGATGTATAGCATGTTCCCGCTTGTCAGGGTGTCGCCGTCCTGAACTTCCCATACGCTTTCTTTCAACTGGTTCCAAGTATGATACACTTCGACGAACGGAGCCACTTTCGTTCCTTCCTGTATGAAGGGGAGCATATCTATGGCCCAATCGGGAGGGGTAATCCAGAGTCCTGCTCTGATCTTGGCCTGTATTCCTATGTTATGATTGGTATTGAAAGCGCCGAAAAAGGGGATCCAGGGTCCCGCTCCGGTTTCCATCCATACCTGTGCCCCCGCATAAGCGGGCGCAAGGATAATCGCTCCATAAATCAAGTTCCTCATGTGAAAAGTGTAAAGGCCCGCATATAGTATGGAATATTAGTGAAATAGTTCTATATTCAGGTAAATAGATATGAACAAAGTAATGCTTTCCAGTATTTTAGTTTTTTTAATAATTTTGGAAATTCAATCGGTGTCTTATTTATTAAAGCAAGGAGGTACAAGGGATGAACAGGTGGTTAAACGTAATTTTTGCTATAACGCTTTCATCTGTGCAATTATTTGGTGCTGTGGACACGGTGAAGCTTATACCACCCATTGAACCGCGAAACCTAACGATATACCGTGGGGATAAAGTTCTCTTCAAGGCTTATGATTTATTTAAACTGAAAGCTGACGATGGATCTTGGGAAACACCTTTAATGCACCCTGGAGAGTCCTACTTACTTGATACTCGTAATCTAAGTATAGGTTTCAATAGTTACTATGATTCTGTTAGAAATGCTGCTGTTAGGGGTACATTAAATGTTGTTACTTATCCGGCGATTACCGTTACTCGACCAAATTCTGAGGATGTATGGTATACCGGCCGAAGTTACAATATCCGATGGGATGCAGCAAGTACGATCAGGTTTCTGAAAATTTATCTATACCGGGGTAATAGTTATGTGAAAACCATTACGCAGGGAACTTCCAATGATGGAAATTATACCTGGACGGTTGATGATAATTTGGAGGATGGAACGAATTACAGAATATTGATAGTTGATAAAACTAATAGTAGAATTAGAGATTTTTCTGATTATTTTACTATAAGAGGTGAGGGAACTATTACCATTACCAGTCCCAGTTCGGGTGACATATGGTATACAGGAGGTCAGTATACGATTCGTTGGAATAGCACGGGTTCCATTAGCAGGGTAAGGATAGAATTGTATCGAGGTAGCAGTTATGTTAAGACCATTGCGAGTAGTACTTCCAATGAAGGTAGTTATACTTGGACGGTTGACGATAATTTGAGTGAGAGCAGCAGCTATCGAATAAAGATAAGCGATGCAAACAACTCCAGTGTTTATGACTATTCCGATTATTTTGAGATAAAGAGACCGAGTATTACAGTTACGAGCCCAAGTTCTGGAGATATATGGTATACAGGTCAAAGTTATACGATTCGGTGGAATAGCGAAGGGCCAATTACGAACGTAAAGATCGAACTGTATAGAGGAAGTAGTCGTGTTAAAACTATAACGAGTAGCACATCCAATGATGGAAGTTATTCATGGACGGTGGATGATGATTTAAGTGAAGACGATAATTATCGGATAAAGATTAGCGATGTGAATAATTCTGATATTTATGATTATTCCGATTACTTTGAAATACAGGAGAGCGAACAGCCGAGCATAACAGTTACAAGACCGAGATCTGGAGATATTTGGTATATGGGAGAATCTTATAGTATTAGATGGACAAGTACTGGTTCTATCAGCAGGGTAAAGATAGATCTGTACAGAGGTAGTTCTTTTGTAAAAAACATAACCAGCAGTACTCGAAACGATGGTGATTATGATTGGACTGTGGATAATGATCTTTCTCCGGGAAATAATTACAAAATAAGGATAAGTGATAAATACAATTCCAGTGTATATGGGGAATCAGACTATTTTACGATCGATGAACGTCCAACTATTACTGTTACACGGCCACAATCGGGAGATGTCTGGTATGTTGGGCAATCTTATGATATTGAGTGGAATAGTACAGGATCTATAAGCAGGGTAAAAATAGAGTTGTACAAATCGGGAAGCAGAGTAAAGACCATTACAAGTAGCACTTCTAACGATGGAAGATATACTTGGACTGTGAGTAACGACCTTAACGATGGTAACGATTATAAGATCAAGGTTAGCGATGTGAATAATTCTAATATCTATGCTTATTCCGGTACTTTCGAAATAAGGAGTTCTTCTAATGAATGTGATACCATGCTGGTTGTAAATAGTTATATCACGTTATATGCGGGTTGTATCCAGAACGATCCTTCGGGAGGGTATTATGTCCTGGCGGGTAATCCAAATGTGAATCATATCTTGTATTTTACCGATACGATTTACTATGATGGTTCTGTGTTATGGGGAGACTCGGATGCTCGTATAGGCGATGTATATATTAATTTCCCGGAGGGAGGCTTCAGATTAGAATACTCTGGAGATACCTTGAGTTTTGCTCATGATTCTGGAAATATATGGCTTGCAGGGTGTATCGTGCATATATCCAAATTCAAAATCAGTCATGACTATGTTGAAGTTATGGGTTCTTTATTTTTGCCATTTACCAGTGTATATGTGGATTCTTTAATAGTAGATAAAGATGAAGGCATCACTTTGGACATCAGGTTAACGGGATATTATGTCCATGAAGGATGGAAACTAGCTAACATAGAGTTGTATTATTCACAACCCACGAACAGTTTTATCGGTGGAATGGAATTAAGTATCCCATTATTTATTTCTATAAGTTCGGGCTTGAAGATAATTGAGGGTGAAATAGATAGTATATATTTTGGACTTGGGGGATTGAAAGTGCCTATTGATCTTACAGGGTTATTCCTTACAGATATTGGAGGTGGTATTTCTAATATAAGAAAAGGTCCATGGCGAATGATCGTATGTGGAGGTATCACGGGAGGTCCAGAAGTCGCCGAGATTTCCATTATAAAAGCTGAGGGCTGTTTTATAAGTGCACCATTTTCATTTTTTAAAGCTACAGAATTGACCTTGAAGCTATTGGAAACATATGACCTTGCATCGGCCTATCTCGTATATGATTTGCGTGCCTTAGATCTCGAATTCGCCATGAATCTATTTGTTGTGGGAGGAGAGTTCGAAGCAAGTATGCAGAGCACTATCATAAATGGGCAATTCGAGGGACATATAGGATTGGATTCTGCGAGAATAGTGGCCTGGCCAATCATTTTGTTTATTCCCAGTATAAAAATCGCTGGGGTAAATGGAACCTTTACTAATAACACCATACAGGGAATGTTCGTCTATACTCCTTACAATCTTGGCTTTTATAGAGATATTACCCTTGCTTATCGAGTAGAATTTTATCCCGGAAATATAGATCTTTACGTTGGTACAAACTATGATAATTTGATACAGGTTACCAAGACGGCTGATTCTGTGGTATATTTCAATGTAGATGCTTATACTCCCCGGATTCTGGTGTTCGTGGGAGATATAGGTAATAGAGAAGTGCCTATCAGCAGGGTGATTTCTCCCAGCGGTCAGGTTTATGATTCTTCGTATCAGTATTATGCGGAGAAGGATGGGCTGGGAATATATATCATAGATGCTCCCGAATATGGAAGGTGGAGAGTGGAAGTGGAGGAAGGAACCAACTATAACGTATACACGCTGGCAGAAAGACCTCCTCTTCTGGTAGATTTCGTGGATACCTCATCCGGCGTTATAGATGCAGGTAATCCTATCGAGATTTGGGCTCCTAAAGACAGTACCTGTATAAACCTGTACCTGGCCGAGGATAAGGAAGATCTGGGAACCTTCGTTGGTTCGACATGTCTGGACAAAGGAGTTAATCGAGTAAATATTCCTCTTTTTGAAAGTGGCGAGTATTATGTACGTGCTCAAACCACAACTGATCCATATGCATTTTCAGTGTACTCACCTTTTAGGTTGAGATTCAGTCAGGAGGATCCCACTCCTTGTCCTGGTTCCATAACAGTGGAGTCTCAAGATAGCGGTATTCTGGTAATGTGGGATACCAGTGGTATTGATACTTCAGAGATATTAGGTTATAGCGTGTATTTCAAGTCTTCGAGGGACAAATACTGGACCTCTTACGGTGTATCCAGAGATAGTAATAAGGTATTTCTTACAGATCTGCGAGGGGGAAGAAATTATGTATTTAAAGTTGGGACATACGATGTGGTTGGGAACAAGAGTCCTGAAACCTGTATGCCTGTGGATTCAATTATATATTCGCAGAGCACCAATAATCCTCCGTACATTGCAGATTATCCGAAAAAGATCAGGGCTCAGGTGGGTAGCACTTATCAGTATGATTTAACTGTTGGTGATATAGATGGGGATGCCTTCAGTCTGTATCTCATGCACGCTCCTGTGGGAATGTATACCTATGGAAATAAACTGATGTGGAATGTACCTGATTCTATTATGTCTGGCAGGGTTCTCCTGATTGCCCATGATGAGAATGGGGCAGAGGATTCCGTGGAGATTTTCTATAGTACGGTGGATACTGCCATATTTAAACCCAGACTCCTTCTGGATAGGAATGTATATGATACCTATGATTCGAAGGCCGTAATTCAGTATGTCCATTTCTCCAAGACGATCGAAAATACTAAGAAAACCAAAACATATCTTATTGAGGATACCATCCTTCTGCGGGTCTATTCCAAATCCGATCCAACGGGCTTGAATGTACCGCTGTATGAAGTTTCTCCCGGCTCCGGATTGTATAAGGCTGTTATTGGATTTACATCGGATCCCAGTTCTGGAACGAATCTGCATGTAGAGGGCAATGACACTATTTTCGTCAGATATGAGACTTTGGAGGCCAGAGCAATATTCACTGAAGATCCCCTTACACCGGTTGATTATGGAGAAAAGCCTGCACCGGGTTCTGAGAAGATCGTATTTGGCTTTGAACTCGTGGATCTTGAGCGGGGCAAAGAACTCGTGGCAAGGTTGTCTATGCCTGAGAAGGAAAAGATAAAGATAGAGATTTATAGCATCAATGGAAGGAAGATCCTGACACCCGTTGATGGAATATACGATAGGGGGCTTCATATAATTCGGATGGATGTTTCCAGCTTGACAACAGGGGTTTATGTGTTGCGTGTGTATACAGAATCCGGAGAGAGTGTTTACAGAAAGTTCATAATGCTGAGATAAACCTTAATGGAGGGGGATCCCCCTCCATCTTTAATAATTCATAAATTCGTGAAACTTAGAGCAGATCCCGGTAAAATGGGAAGGCTTCCACCAGCTGCCTTACCTCGCCCCTTGCCCATTCCTTCGTTTCATCAGTCGGATTCTTGAGGACTCTGGCTATTATCTGTCCAACACGGCGCATTTCGTCTTCCTTCATACCCCTCGTGGTCAGGATGGGGGTACCGATGCGGATTCCGCTGGTTACGGTGGGTTTCTCCGGGTCGAAGGGGATGGTGTTCTTGTTGACGGTTATGCCCACCTCTTCGAGGATTTTCTCAGCCTCGTTTCCCTTCATGCCGATGGATCTCAGGTCCACGAGCATCAGATGATTGTCCGTCCCGCCGGATACCAGACGCAGCCCCTGTCTCATAAGCTCTTCCGCAAGGGCTTTCGCATTGTTTACCACCTGCCGGGCGTAATCCCTGAACTGGGGGGAAAGGGCTTCTTTGAATGCCACCGCCTTGGCGGCTATGACGTGCATCAGCGGACCCCCCTGAATGCCGGGGAACACGGTCTTGTCTATCTTCTTGGCGATATCCTCGTGGTCCGTCATAACCATACCGCCCCTCGGTCCCCTGAGGGTCTTGTGGGTGGTGGTCGTGGTGGCATGCACGTACGGGATGGGGGATGGATGGACTCCTCCCGCCACCAGCCCCGCAATATGGGCTATATCAGCCATCACGTATGCTCCCACCTCGTCGGCGATTTCCCTGAACTTATCCCATTCGATTATACGTGGATATGCGGAGTATCCCGTGACGATTATGGCTGGCCTGTGCTCCTTTGCCAGTTTCCTGACGAGGTCGAAGTCTATGCGCTCAGTCTCCGGATGCACGGTGTAATGGACCACGTTATATAGTTTTCCGGAGAAATTCACCTTATGGCCGTGGGTCAGGTGTCCCCCGTGGGAAAGTTCCATCGAGAGAATTGTGTCCCCCGGTTTGATGAGGGCGAAGTATACGGCCATGTTGGCCTGGGAACCGCTGTGGGGCTGGACATTTACGAATTTCACGTTGAAGAGCTGCTTTGCCCTTTCTATTGCAAGGTTTTCGGCTATATCCACGAACTGACATCCCCCGTAGTATCTCCTTCCCGGATACCCTTCGGCGTATTTGTTGTTCAGGACAGTGGCCATCGTCTCCAGAACGGCCTTCGATGCGTAATTTTCCGATGCAATCATCTCTAACGTGAATTCCTGACGCTCCGTTTCCTTTTTTATAACGTCGAAGATCTCGGGATCTGTTGCCCTTACTGATTCATACTTCATGGGCAAATGTTAAAGGTGTATGCACCGACAGGGAAATGACGGGAACCAGTTAAAAATCTTATCGAAGGTGGCAAAAATGTGAATTCAGGCTCCAGGAGATTGATTATCAAGATCGTAAGATGGGGCTTAAATACCCGGCCTTTTGCAGAATTCCAGCAGGAGGGAACCATGGGATATGCATTGATTTTACTGCTCGTTGGACAGGAGGGAAGCGTTCTCTGGTCGAGAACGTACGGTGGTGATGATTACGACTGGTTCGAAAGGGTGGCTGTGGACGAAGGTGGAAGGTACATAGTGGTAGGGCCTTCCTGGCTTTCTGGTAACTTCGATCCGGATCTGTGGATACTGGTTGTGGATTCTGCGTCAGGGGATACGGTGAGGAGTTTCCTCATCGGGGAGCCCAACGTCTTCGAATGGCCCCATGATATTCTTGTTCACGATGGGAGCTACGTGATAGCCGGACAGAAGGATACCCTGATCTGGGCCATCAGGGTGGACACCTCGGGGAATGTCCTGTGGGAGAATACCTATGGGAAGGGGGATGCATCGGCTGTGGCTCTGTCCCCCGATGGGTATTACCTGCTCGGCGCCACCGTTTCCACCGATACCAAGAGCAAGGAATTCGCCATCGTGAAAGTGGATCCGGTGGATGGGATGCTGATCGATAGCAGGACGTATGGGACCTCTTCCTGGGATATACTGGTAGATCTCGCTGTGGATGAAGAGGGCAACTGCGTGGCTTCGGGCGCCACATGGGATGGCACCTATGAGAATTACCTGCTGAAGTTTTCCTGTACCTCCGGCGATAGTCTGTGGGCTGTTTCTTTCGGTGATGCGGGCTCCAACTTTGCCACCGGC
>Ga0256835_1001075_pt1 | contig 17342 bp, 11 predicted proteins | sample PIR30metaG_FD_185972 | JGI IMG/M metagenome (GOLD analysis project Ga0256835, IMG submission 185972) | Hydrothermal vent microbial communities from East Pacific Rise, Pacific Ocean - PIR-30 | ecosystem: Environmental > Aquatic > Marine > Hydrothermal vents | place: Pacific Ocean: East Pacific...
GTATAACCAAAAGTTTTATGATAAAAAATTAAGCTGGGATAGGGCAAAGCTAAGCGAGTACAAAAGCTTTTTTAATAATAAAGAGTGCTTTTATGCCATAGAGCTTTTAGTGGATACTACTCCTCCACTTTGTTTTAAACTCATAGATCACCATAATCAGTTTCAGCATAAAAAAAGCGCTCTAGAGCAAGTAGCAGATATTTTAAATCTAAATCTAACACGCTATGGAAAGCTAGTAGCCTTAAATGATACAGGCTATATTAAAGCGATGCAAAAATATGGAGCAACTCAAAAAGAGATAGAGAAAATAAGAAAAAGAGATAGAGCCGCACAAGGTGTCACTAAAGAGGATGAAGAGTTAGCCAAAAAAGCTATTAAAAATGCTAAAGAGATAGACGATATTATAGTCATAAAGTCCCAAACTAATAAATTTAGCCCAATTGTTGATAGATTATATGGTAAAAATCTACTTATTTATAGTGATACTACTCTAAGCTATTATGGCAGAGATATTAAAAAATTAGTAGAGCATTTTAATAAAGAGATACAAGAGCAAAAAGCTTACTATGGTGGCAATTATGGCTATTTTGGCATAAGTCAAAGCCAAGATATAAAAAAAGAAAAAGAGAAAATATTAAAAATTTTAGGAGTAAATAAATGAGTCAAAAAACACCTTATAGCTTCCACTATTTTATGTTTCCATTTCGATTTGATATGATTATCAAACAGCCCTTGAGAAATAAATATGAATACTACCAAAAATATAGTTTTGACCAGAGAGTTAAACAACCTTTGTCCACTATAAAGAAAAAACTCCAAAAAGATAATTGGGAGTATAAAAAGTTTGATGTTAAAACTCCATCTGATTATAATGAGTTAGCATACTTTTATGATTTTACTAAAGAGGCGCTTTTTAATACTCAAGATTTTAAAGAAGATAACACCTCTTACTATTTTGAAAAAAAACTTGCAAATAATAAGAAAAACTACACAATTGAGATAGTAAGAAAAGAGAATGAAGTAAATCTTAGCAAGATGAAATTTAAGTATCTTCCTGAAAAATCACTCAATTATCTTTCCGTGGAAAATTATAAAAATCCTAAAACTACTTTTAAGAGAAGATATAACCTCTACTTAGATAGTATCACTCTTAGAATTTTTGATACAGGAATAGCGATATTAGCCTATGAGGTGCTCAATTTTGATTATAAAGATACCGAAGATATTTTAAAAATAAATGATTTTGGCAGAAGAATCTATCCGCAGTTTTTAGGAGATGATTTTAATCTGCAAAATCCTAAAAATGCTTTTTTGCCAAATTTTATTAAAGTAGCAGGCAGTAAAGAGGATTTTAAAAAAAAGTATCAGCATATTAACCATATTCAGCTCCCAAGATTTATTACAGAGATTTTAGGAGAAAACACCTTTACTACTAAAAAAGATGAACTAGGTAAATTCTTTATCCAACCAGTACTTGATGATAGAATGTTTGTCATCTCTTGGTATGGTAATGATGAATTTAGCGCTGATTTAAAAAATATAGATTTTTACCACCCAGCTAAAGTAAAAGCTTATGATAACTGGTATAGATATATTTTTGTAGATGGAGGCGATATAACAGTTCAAAATGAGCATATGCAAAAAGAGCTCACTCTAAAAGCAAGCTATCTTAGATGGCAAAACTATGGGACATTTTATGGAATGAGCAGATACTCTTTTGTTTGTTTAACAAGTAGAGACTCTTTTAGTATAGATTATATTTTAACTCATATCAAAACTATCTATTTTCAACTCTTTACTATTTTGCTAGCGCAAAGAGCCTCTATTATTAGATTCTCAGATGAAATCACAGCAGTTATTAATGAAAAAAATAGCAATGAGCTAGCAAATAATGTCTCATCGCTTTATAAAAACTATCTTCAATTTAGAAGCAAGCTCTTTTTTAAAGAGGTAACTGCTCAAGAGCAAGGCATAGAGATTTATCAACAAGCCAAAGAGATTATGGAGATAGAAAATCACTTAAATGAAACCGATAGTGAGATAAAAAGTCTTAATGAGTATGCAAAACTTGAAATTGAGAAAAAAGAGAATAAAGAGATGAAAACCTTGAGTTGGATAGCAGCAATTTTTGTCCCAGGAACATTTGTAGCAGGGCTTGCTGGAATGAATGTATTTAATGGAGAGGAGAAAGGAAAGAGCCTACATATTGATAACTATGAATGGATGTGGGGAACTTTTGGAGTAATGTTTATCCTTACAGCGATAGTTATTTTTCTCTTGTATTATTTTAATAAAAAAGATGACTAAACTCAACCTCTCACTCCAAGAGCTTTTTAGCCTCACTAATATGCAAAATGCCTATGAGCAAATCAATAAAAGCTCAAGTGGTATTGATAATATTAGCTACCAAAGTTTTGAAGCCTCTTTGAGAGAAAATCTTTTAGCACTTCAAAAAGAGATTTTAAATAATACATACGCTCCAGAGCCCCTTTTGGGCTTTGAAATAAAAAAGCCAAACTCAAACGAAAAACGCCCAATTACCATAGCAGCCATTAAAGATAAGATAGTCCAACGAGTGTTATATAATGCTTTATCTCCATATTTTGAAGAGATCTTTTCAAATAAATCATATGCCTATCGCCCCAATAAATCGCCTCTAAAAGCAATCAATAGAGTAAAAGATTTTATATGCAAAGGCGATAGATTTGTGCTAAAAAGTGATATAGATGAGTTTTTTGAGTCTATTAATCAAGAAAACCTCATAGCGCTTTTGCAAAAATATATTCCTAATAAAGATATTATTCATCTTCTAACACTCTTTATTAAAATTGGAAAAATCCAAAAGCTTGACTATTTTGAGCATACAGCAGGAGTCTATCAAGGAGATATTCTAAGCCCGCTTCTTTCAAACATATATCTTCATAGCTTTGATAGCTTTTTAGAGCAAGAGGGCTTTGATTTTGTTCGTTTTGCAGATGATTTTGTAATTCTCTCAAAGGAACAAAGTGCTCTAAAACTTCTTTTGCCAAAACTAGAGAGCTTTTTAGAGAGCCTATCTCTTAAACTAAATAGAGAAAAAACCTATATCAAACCAACCAAAGATGGATTTATCTTCTTAGGAGTCTTTTTTAGAGATACCACTACAGCAATAGAAAATACTCGCTTTCAAAAAACCATCTCAAAACTCCACTCCTTTGCCAAAGAGCCACTAACCCTAGAGCAGTTTATTAAAAAATTTAACCAATATTTAGAGATTTTAGAGCACTACTACTTTAAACTCATAAGCCCAAAACAAAAAGAGCTTTTAAAAAATCACGCCATATCTTCTATAGCCCAAAAGCTCTACTATCTTAAAAAAGCCAAAAAAATCAATAAAGCTACCATGATAAAAGAGCTTAGTAAATTTAAACTCTCTTCTCTTTTTACCAATCCTAAAATGGCTAAACATCAAATAGTTCAAGAGGTTTATACAAAACTCAAGCTTCAAAATCCAGCCCAAAAAATCAAATCTAAAAAGCAAGAGTACTCTAAAAAATTATCAATCGCTTCTACTTTACATATCTCTAAATTTGCCACTTCTCTTGGTGTCTCAAAAGGAAAATTTGTTATAAAACATAAAGGTAAAATAGTCCATACACAACCTATTTCTAAAACTTCTCATATTATAATAGAAACCCCTATCTACTCAATTAGCTCTAAAGTTATTCAAGAAGCTGCTAAAAATAGTATTCATATAGATTTTATTGATAAAAATCTCTTGCCCTATGCCCAATTAACCACCTATAATAGCACCTTTAGCCAAATTATACAAAAACAAGCCTCTCTTTTAAATACTCCTTTTCATTTTGAATTAGCTAAAGAGTTTATTCACTCTAAAGCCAAAAATCAAATAAACTATCTTAAATATGAAAATAGATACTTTAAAAATCTTACTCAAGAGATAGCTAAAATGCAAACAACCCTAAAAGCTTTGAATAAAAAAGCTGCCACTATTAATGAATTAATGGGTTATGAGGGGCAAATATCATCAATCTATTGGAGTGCTATTGCTAAAAATCTAGATGCTCCTTTCGAAAAAAGAGTAACTCAAGGAGCAAGAGATATAGTAAATAGCTCTTTAAACTACGCATATGCTATTATTTATAATAAAGTGCAATACTATCTTTTAAACGCTGGTTTATCACTTCATATATCATTTTTACACTCTATTGATGGTACGAAGCCAACCTTAACTTATGACCTTATAGAAGAATTTAGAACTTTTATAGCAGAGCGTACAATTTTTGCAATGATTAATAAAAATGAACCTTTAAAATTAGATAAAAATGCTCTTTTAACTAAAGAGAGCCGTATATTAATTGCTAAAAATATAAAAGAACGCTTAGGAACTTATACAACTTGGAGAAAAGAGCATATTAAAATAGAAAATATTATAAAAGCCCAAGCCTATAATCTCAAAGATGCTATTTTAAATAAAACTAAATATAAAGGTTTTATTGGAAAATATTAATATTTAAAAGGATAAAAATGTATTATCTTATTACTTATGATATTGCAAATACTAAAAGAAGAAATAAACTAAGTGAGCTTTTAGAAAAATATGGCTTAAGAGTAAACTATTCTGTATTTGAATTAGATATTTCTAAAAAAGAGCTAAAAGAGATAATAGCTACTATTAAAAAAAAGAAACTCCTTAAGAAAAAAGTAGATAGCATACGCTTTTATGCTCTTTGTGTAGATAATATTGATAAATCTTTTGAATTAGGTAATCGAAATAAACCATTTGAGGTAAATTATAATGCAATTTAAAAAAACGATTCTCGAACTTTTTTTGCCTCTTTTTAGCTAAATTTGGCTAAAATAGCTTATAAAAAGTTCGTAAGTTAAGTTTTTTGAGCTTGATAAAAAACGATTCTCGAACTTTAAGTTTTCTTTAAGATTAAGAAGTCCATAAAATGGCTCTTTCTAAACTTAAATTTTCCTTAAAGTTCGTAAATCACTTATTTTTTTTAAAATCAAAAATGATTCTCGAACTTTTTTAGAGTGACTTTTACCCATAAATTGGGCTTTCTTTAACAATTTATTGTCAAAAGTAGGCAGTTGAGAATGAAAAAAAACAATCGATTCTCGAACTTTTTTGCCAAAAAGCTTGCAAATACCCATAAAAAGGTGGCTTTTTTCTTTAATTTTAGATACAATACCCTTTGTCTATTTTTTGCAAAAACCCAAAAATAGACAGTTAGCCCCAAACCATTTGGGGCAGTTATTTTGAGACCAGCTGTTCTTTTTTTGCAAGTTTGGCAGCTTTTCTGCCAAGTTAGCCCCAAACCATTTGGGGCAGTTATTTTGAGACCTTATTAGAAGCTTCCTTATGGAAGTCTATGAAGTCAGTTAGCCCCAAACCATTTGGGGCAGTTATTTTGAGACATATGCCACCGCTCCGATGGCAAATGGACTCCCCCAGAGAGTTAGCCCCAAACCATTTGGGGCAGTTATTTTGAGACTATCCTTGTATTCTATAATTTTGCGAACCATTCTTGCTCCGGTTAGCCCCAAACCATTTGGGGCAGTTATTTTGAGACGGGACGCCATTTACATACCCCATCACCCCTGATATGGTGTTAGCCCCAAACCATTTGGGGCAGTTATTTTGAGACACCAGAAATTTACTTGCTTTTAAAGAAGGTCTTGTTAGAGTTAGCCCCAAACCATTTGGGGCAGTTATTTTGAGACGAATATTCTAAAATATATTCATCACCACCGTCAATATGTACGTTAGCCCCAAACCATTTGGGGCAGTTATTTTGAGACGGTATTCCAGAAGGTATTTGACATTTACCTGGATTAAATTCGTTAGCCCCAAACCATTTGGGGCAGTTATTTTGAGACTTTTACCAAAAAGAGTTAGGTCGATAAAAAGAGTTTCCTCTTTTATGTTAGCCCCAAACCATTGGTCCTCGGGGCTTATAGCCCCTGCGGGATTCCGCTTCGCTCCATGGGGCAGTTATTTTGAGACATTGCAATCCCAATTAAAATCATTACGAGTATGATTTCGTTAGCCCCAAACCATTGGTTTTTGAGGTTAATGTTTGTGTGGGATTTGGAAGTGTTTTAAGGAGATTTTTTTCAACTACTATTTTGCTAATTTTGTAAAATTTAATAAAATTATTCTTTCTTTTTACTTCTAAAGGCTCTTTTTTTAATAAATTTTATTTTTATCTCTAAATTAAGTTATTTTTTTCTCTTCTAGTGTAAAATATATTCAAAAATTGGTATTTAAATAGCCAAAGAGAGGATATAATGCCACTAGTTACTATTCCCCAGCATATTACTATGAATAAATCAGAGAAATATATTTTAAATAAATTAAAACTTTTATATATGTCTCAAAGTGAGATAAGTTATCTATACTTAGAGCCAAAAATTAATAATCTTTTGCCTGATTTTATTCTTATTGACCCTATGCGAGGAGTAATGGTTATTGAAGTAAAGGCGTGGGATATAAACTATATTCAAACTATTACTCCTAAAGAGGTAGAGACTTATAAACAAGAGAAGCTAGAGAATCCTGCTTATAAAACTAGAAGATATTTTAATACTTTGCAAAATATTTTTAAGGCTAAAAAAGAGTTAATAGATAAGCAAAATAATCTTAAGTTTTCTCTTTTTGCGACACTTTGTTTTACTGAATTAAAAAAAGAAGATGTAATTTTTTATAACTTTAAAGAGCTATTAGATTACTATCCAATTAAAGTATTTTATAAAAATGATTTAGCCTCTTTAACTCTAAAAACTCTTTTTAAAAATCCTCAACCTATTGAAAAGTCGATACTAGATATTATTAGAACCACTATTTTCCCTGAAATTAAGATTATAAAAAAGAAAAATAGTTTAATAGATTCTAAAATTATAGCATTAGATATAGAACAAGAGAGGTTTGCAAAAAATATCCCTTTTGGGCATTATATGGTTACAGGGCTTCCTGGAAGTGGTAAGAGTGTAGTTTTGCTCTCAAGGGCTATACATTTAGCTAAAATGTTTCCTAATTGGAATATTTTGATTTTAACTTATAATAAAGCTCTAAAATCTGAGTTAGAGCATAAAATTAATAATATTAAAGAGGATTTAGCTCTATTAGAGATAGAGATAAACAATATTGAGATAACTACTTTTCATAAAAAAGCTTTTAGGATAAGTAAAATAGACTCTAGAGAGTATCCAAATAAAGATGATAATTTTTGGCAAAACATTGTAGTAAATAACGCTTTAGAGAGTGTTAAAGAGGAGTATGATGCTATTTTAATAGATGAGTATCAAGACTTTTATAAAAGCTGGTTTGAATTGGTTATTAAGATGACTAAAGAGCACTATTATGAAGATAAAAAGGTAAAAAATATATTTTTAGCTGGAGATAGACTTCAAAGTATTTATAATCCAAAAGATATTAACTGGAAACAAGATATAGGCTTAGATATGAGAGGGCGTTCTAAGCTTTTAAAAAAATCTTATCGGTTACATCAAGAACATATGAAATTAGGCCTTTTTATTCTCTCAAAAAGTAAAAAATATCAAGATGAGATTAAAAAATTTTATGAATTAGAGAGCAATAATAATTTTACTTATGCTAAAGATGGCTCTATTGAGCTTTTAAAAGGAGAAGATAAAGATATAGCTCATAAATTAAAAGAGCTTTTTAAGGTATATAATTTTGAAGATATTTTACTCTTAGCTCCTAGCTGGGATAGGATAAGAGAGATTAAAAAGGCTTTAGGAGCATCTTTTAATGCTTTAATTTGTTCTAGTAAAGATTTAGATAACACTAAGGCTATATTTACTACTTATTACTCTGCTAAAGGTATAGAGGCAAAGATTGTATTAGTAATAGATATGCAAGAGATAAAAGAAAGAAAGCTTTTTTATGTCGCATTAACTAGAGCATCTAATAAAGTAATTTTGCATGCATCTACTTTTGAAGCAAATGATATTACAAAAGATGTTATATCTTATGTATCGTAAGCATTTGCTATGCTATAATTAGTGAAAAAATAAAGGATAGTTTTTGAAATCAATTTTTTTATCGCTTTTGTTTATTTTTTCTCTTAATGCTTTAGAGTTACAATTAAATGATAAAGAAGCAAAAATTATTGCTAATAAAATTTGGCAAAATGAAGGAAGTGGCAAGAAGAGTTATTTAGTTTGGTGGAATAAAGGTGAAGAGTTTGCCTCACTTGGGATTGGGCATTTTATCTGGTTTACTAAAGATAAGCCTATGTGGTTTTTTGAAGCTTTTCCTGATATGCTAAAGTTTATTATCAAAGAGGGAGCAAAACCACCAAAGTGGCTTACCCCAAATACTCATTGCGTATGGAACAACTACCAAGAGTGGCAATATGCTAAAAAGCATAACACTAAAAAAATGAGAGAGCTAACAGAGTTTTTAAATAATACTAAAGCCCTGCAAGCAAAATATATGGTTCATAGGCTCAATAATGCGTATACTAAACTCCTAAACTATGCTAAAACTCCCCAGCAAAAAGCTAAAATAAAAAGAGAATTCAAAAAGATGCTCTTTAAAAATGGCAAAGTAGATATGCAAGGGGCGTACTGTTTAATAGATTATACCAACTTCAAAGGTGATGGCACGCTTGAGAGTGAGCGTTATCAAGGCTATGGCTGGGGGCTTTACCAAGTTTTAATGCATATGGATGACACTAATCCAAATAAATATAATGCCTTTGCAAACTCTGTGAGATATATTTTAGATAGACTCATTAAAGTATCCCCACCCAAGCGTCGCTTATATCGCTTTCGCAAGGGGTGGTTTAATAGAGCTAAGACTTATGAGGAGTTTTAAAAGATTTAGAGGCATCTAAAAGGAGTTTTTGAACTTTTTTTATTTCATCAAGAGGAGCATAAGGATTAAATTTTTCTACAAGAGTGATAAATTGTTGAATTTGTCTTTGTGTTCTTTGGAGCATATCTTGGCTAGGTTGTAAACTCTCTATTGCTAGTCCGAACTCTCTTTTTATCTCTTTATGAGGATAAAGAAGCATTTGTATTTCTAATTTGGTAATATATGCATAGTATCTATTTGCTTTCTTTGTGCTTTTCATATCTTTTTTTAAAGAGTTAAGAGTTGTTTTTTCTATTTCAAAAGGATTCATAAAAAGCAGTTGTGATTCTTTTCCAAAAATAAATTCTACTATTTTTAAAAGATAGAGTAAATTGATAGCTGGATAGTAGTGGTATTCATTCTCAAAAACATAAAGCTCATAGTAGTGGCGTATGAGTGTGGCTAAAGGGGTTTGAAGATTCTCTTTTGTAATATTTGCTTCTGAAAAATAGTATCGTTTTATATTTGATATAGCTGCAGTTTTGATATCTATCTCTTGTAAATTATTAGTAGGTGTTATACTATTAAGAAGCCTTGCAGACTCTTCAAATCTAGGAGTAGACAAACTTCCTAATGTATGGGCTTCTATGATTCTAACTGTATTGCTACAGCGGTTATCGGGTAAAAGAGCTTTAAAGATATATTCTTCTAATAAATCATAGCAAGCAAGTCTATATAAGTAGTTTAAAAGCTCTAAAATATAGCTTTGATTAGATATTCTTTGTTCTAAAAAGTGGGGATATTGCAAGAGGTGTTTTTTTATCTCTTGACAAGAGAAGATATTTTTTATCTTTTTTAAAAGCTCCTCTTGCTCTTTAGTCATAGGAGAATCTTTTGGCAAAATAGAACTTATATCAACATTTTTACTCTTTTTTAAAAATTTTATACTATTTTGCAAAGCTTTCATTTTTTCAAATGAGCTAGCATTCCAAACAGAACTATCAAACTGAAGAGTTTTTGCAATTGCTTCTTTAATATCTTTTGACTTACGAAGAGATTTTACATACTCATTTCTCCAATGATACCAACTCTTTTTATATTTTTGCCACGACTTATTAGGAATTAAAAAAGCAAAAAGCTCTTTTTCACTTTTATTTTCTACTAATTTCTCTTTTTGGAGTCGCATTATAATATAATTTAAAAAGGCAGTATCATTATCTAAATTAAAGTGCTTCATCCCTTTATAGTAGCACAATTAAGCTAAAAAGTTCATTTAGAATAGAGTCTAAATAAAAATGGATATACTATAAAAAATAAGATAAAAAAGGAGAAAAAATGTTAGGAGCAATTACTGGAGATATAGCAGGTTCTATTTATGAGTTTAGTCCAATTAAGCATAAAAATTTTGAACTTTTTTCACCAAAGAGTCATTTTACAGATGATACTGTTTTAACAGTAGCTATTGCAAAATCGATTATAGATAATGAATCCTATCTAAAAAATATAATAAATTTTGCTAGGAAATATCCCAATGCTGGCTATGGAGGTTTTTTTAGAGAGTGGATACATGGGGATACGCATAACCCTTATAACTCTTGGGGAAATGGTTCGGCTATGAGAGTTTCTCCTATTGGATTTGCATTTGATACTAAAGAAAAAGTCTTAAAAGAGGCTAAAAAGAGTGCAGAGATTACACACAACCATCCAGAAGGAATTAAAGGAGCTCAAGCAGTTGCTTTAGCAATTTATTTAGCTAGGAATAAAGCAAGCAAAGAAGAGATACGACAAGAGATTAGCACAAGATTTGGATATGATTTAAATAGAAGTGTAGATGAAATTAGACCTTTTTATCGCTTTGAAGTAAGCTGCCAAAAGTCTGTGCCAGAATCTATTATTTGTTTTTTAGATTCTACTTCTTTTGAAGATGCTATTAAGAATGCTATCTCTTTAGGGGGTGATGCAGACACCATGGGAGCAATAGCTGGCTCTATTGCAGAAGCTTATTATGGCATACCAGAAAGTATCAAAAAACAGACTCTAAGCTACTTGCCAATAGAGTTTAGAGAGACAATAGATAGATTTTATAGCTATATAAAGGCTAAATAGTGTAATTTTTGTAAAAATTTTATCTCGGTTTTATCGATAAGGTAAAATAAAAGTCAAAATAGAGGGATAAAAGTCTAAATAGAATATGCTACACTATTAATACACAAATCATACTAAAGGAGAGAAGATGAGAACATTTGCTGAGGATTTAGAATTTTTTGTAAATTCAATTGATTTTATTGAGGATGATTTTTTTAAAGATGTAATGAATTTAATTAAGAGATATGTAAATGCAAGATGGGGTATAGAGCTTGTAAGTATTATGCAATATACCACTATTGAGCAGAAAAAGAGAGATGGTAAAGTAAGTGAAGTGAGTCTTTTAGAGAAATTTTCTTTAGAAAATAGAAACTCTAATAAAATTTATTGGGATACAGATGCAGTAGAAAAAAGAGCTATAAAAGAACAAATGCCTTTTATTGTTACTCAGAAAAAGCCTGCTTGGATAGTATGTGAAGATAAAAAAACACTCAAAGATTGTAAAGAAGGAAAATATAAAGATTTATGGTCAGGAATAGAAGATATTCCAAAATATGCAAGACCTCAAAAGGAGATGAATACTAGAACCTCTATTATTATTCCTTTCTTTAAAAAGAAATATCTTCCTAGTGATAAAAAAGATATGTTAGGGGTTGTTAATTTTGAAAGTTCAAAGTATCTTAATGCTGATGCCGAAAGTAAAAAAGAGTTAAAGCTTTTAACAGAAGTAATCAAAGAGATGTTATATTTAAATTATCTCTATCATAGAAATCATTTTAATACAAGTTTAGCTATTGAAAAATTAGAAGATAGACTTTTTAATAATCTTTATTATAAGCCAGAAGATAAAATTTTTTTAGCATATCCTAAAAATTGTGATAGAGAAGTAATAAATCTAATAAAAAAAACTATTGAAGAAGAAAATGAACACTTAGAATTAAACGTAGAGATAGTTGATTGGGAAGCCATAGAAGGAACAGAGTATATTACTCCTCGATTGTTTGAAAAAATTTATGATTGTAAATATGGGATTTGTTATCTTTCAGAGTTAAATGAAGATAGTACTCCTAGATTTAAAGACAACTCTAATGTATTGATAGAAGCTGCATTTATGCACTCTAAGTTTCATAATGCAAGAGGAAGAAGACCTAAATGGATTTTAATAAGAGAAGAAGATTCTCCACCAATGACTTTTGATTTTAAAGATATCAGAAGAGTAGTAATAGAAAGAAAAAATGAAAAAATTAAAGAAGAAGAGTTTAAAAAAGATTTAACAGGTTTTTTAGAAAAAATGTATTTAGAATAATCAAAAAGGAGTAATCATGCAAAAAGAAGAAAAAATAAGTATACCACTTATAGTAGCAGTTACAGGCCATAGAGATATTATTCCCGAAGATGAAAAGAAGCTTCGAGATAGTGTAAGGAATTTTTTTACTATTCTTAAGCAAGAAAATCCAAATACTCCCATTGTTCTTTTGAGTGGTTTAGCTGAAGGAGCTGATATGCTTGTTGCTCAAGAGGCTTTAAAATTAGGGATAGATTTAATAGCCATTTTACCCTATGAAAAAGAGAAGTATCTACAAAGCTTTAGTGATAAAGATAATATTCCAAAATTTGAAGAGCTTTTAAGTCAAGCAAAAGAGAGAAAAATTTTAGAAAAAACTAATGAGGGAGCATATGTAGAGCTTGCAAAGTATCTAGCAAAGCACTCAAATATCTTGCTTGCTCTTTGGGATGGCGATAGAAGCAAAATAAAAAAAGGTGGTACAGCTGATGTTATAAGAAGAAAAGAGGAGTATGAAGTAGAAAACAAGTTAGATATTAATGAAGATGAGATTATTGTTCATATTGTAACACCTAGAAAGCCTAAAGAGGGAGAAGAAAAAAAGAAACTTTCTAAAGATGCTTATACTATCAAAAAAATTTTTATGGGAAGAGGCAATGAGAAGACTCATAAAAATATTTTAAAGCATATAGATAACCTTAATGCTAATCTTGCTAATAAAAATATAGATAAGAAAAAAGGCTATTTAGATAACCTAAAAAATATATTCTCAAATATGGCTGATAAGTTTCAAGAAGAGTTTAATGACTCTTCTTTAAAAATGCTTCTTGCTGCATTTTTGGCTGTATTATTTGTAGAGATAATGCATAATTTTGGGCCTTTGGGAAAAGTTGGATATGTCTTAGAGGCTATTGTTGGGATTTTATATTTCTTTATTGTAGCTTTGATGTTTCTTTATTATTTCTTGCTTAAAGATAAAGAGTTAAAAAACCACTATGCTCACTCAAGAGGTCTTTCGGAGGCTCTGAGAATTCAAAAAAACTGGTTTTATGTAGATAGAGAGCCTCAAAGAGCAGGAGATTATTATCTCATGGATGAGATAGGAGAGTATGTATGGATTAAAACCGTACTAAAAAATATCTATTTCAAAGAGCTTTTTAATAATGAAATAAAAGTTGATTTAAATAAAGCAATCGAGTGGATAGAGGGGCAAATAGACTACTACAAAGGCCTCAAAGAGAAAAAAGAGAAAAATCAACTCTCTTCAAAAGAGTTAGAAGAGCTAGAGAGACTAAAAGTAAAAGATTATGAAAAGTATAAAAAGAAAATGGTAGGAGCAATTAATTATCGAAAAGAGCCGTATCATAAATGGGAAAAAATAGAAAAAACACTCTATATCTTTGGTGGTGTTACAACATTTTTATTATTTATTGTATTTGTTATGAAGTTTTTTATCCATTATTACGGAAGTATCTTAGGAGTTGATATAAAAGTATGGTTTCATACTCTCTTTTTCTTATCTGGTATCTCATTTGCTGCTGCAGCATTTATTGGAGAGAAGTTTTTAGCTATTCAAGGCTATAAAGAGAATATAAAAGATTTTGAACTTATGCTTTATAACTTTGAAAAAGCAAAAAAACTTTTAGATAGAGTAGATGAGTTTGAAAAAGAAGAAGAGCAAAAAGAAAAGAAGAAAAAAGCAATTATCTACGACTTAGGCGAAAAAGCTCTCAAAGAGAATAGCAAATGGCTTATGTATCACTCTAAGTATAAAATTAAGCCTATTGTAGAGTAAATATAAAAAGGAGGAGAGATGGAGGATAAAAAGTATAAATATCTAGCTTTTATTAGCTATTCACATAAAGATATGAGCTTTGCTAGATGGTTGCATAGAAAAATTGAAAATTATAAGATTCCAAAATCTTTACGAGCAAAGTATCCACACCTGCCAAAAGATTTAAAACGCTCTATCTTTAGGGATGAAGAAGAACTCCCAACTGCTGGGAGCTTGCCTTTTAATTTAGAAGAGAGCTTGCAACTAAGTCAAAAGCTTATCGTTATATGTTCTCCAAACTCTGCTGGAGTTGATAAGAAAGAGGGTGAGAAAAATTGGGTAGATGAAGAGATAAAATACTTCAAAAGCTATCATAAAGATGGTGATAAAAAAATACTACCAATTATGATTAGCGGTATCCCTCACGCAAGTGAACTAGCAGTTTATGATAGCAAAGAGGAGTGCTTTCCTAAAGCTTTGCGTTACAAAGTAGATAAAAATGGTAATCTAACAAACGAAAAAGAGGAAGTCTTAGCAGCAGATGCAAGAGTAAAATGGTATGAGTTTACTAAAAAAAGAAAAGCTCTTATAAAAGTTATTGCAGGAGTTTTAGGCGTAGATTTTGCTGATTTGTGGGAGAGAGATAAGAGGGAGCAGAGAAAAAAGATAGCTTTTAGAGCCTTTATAGCAGCAGGAGTTGTAGCTCTTGGAGTATATGCCTATCAAGTAAAATATACCACAGATAAATTCCAAGAGTTAGAAGATATTAAAACTCAAATAGTAAATATTGAACATAAACTAAGAGCAGATGATATTAATGAAACTTTAGCAATAAAACTAAACCAAACACTTGAAAAACTAAAAAAGAAAAAAGAGCAATTAGAAGATACCTTAAAGTGGTTAGGAAAATATAACACTCCTACTTTACAAAAAGCTAAAGAGATATTAAAAAAAGAAGGAACCTATAAAGCAATAGCATTTTTAGAATCTGATGATAAAAAAGCCCTAAGAATAAGAAAAGAAAAAGAAAACTCTAAAGAGTATATTGCCCTAGCTAAAATGTATGCTCAAATAGATAATTTTAATAAAGCAAAACTCTATTATCAAAAAGCAATAAACTCCTATTTTGATTATGAAAATGCAATTGTATATGCTGATTTTTTAAGGAGACAAAATGAGCTAAAAGAGGCAGAAAAAATCTATAAAAAGCTTTTAACAATAAAGCTAAATAGTTATGAATATGGAACAGTTTTAAATAGTTTGGCTCTGTTACAAGTAAAGATAAATCAAAATGAAGATGCATTAAAAAATTATAAAGAAGCTTTAAAAATAGCAAAAGAGTTAGCAAAGAAAAATACAGATTTTTTAGATGATGTAGCTGCAACTTTAAATAATATAGCTGGATTACAAGGAAAGATAAATCAAAACGAAGATGCATTAAAAAATTATAAAGAAGCTTTAAAGATAAGTAGAGAATTGGCAACTAAAAATCCTAATGCTTTTAATTATTATGTGGCTGGAACTTTAAATAATATAGCTGGATTACAAGAAAAGATAAATCAAAATCAAAAGGCATTAAAAAATTATAAAGAGGCTTTAGAGATAAGAAGAGAGTTAGTAAAAAAGAATCCAAATGCTTTTTTAGATGATGTAGCTGGAACTTTAAATAATTTAGCTAATTTACAAGTAAAACTAAATCAAAATCAAAAGGCATTGAAAAATTATAAAGAGGCTTTAGAGATAAGAAGAGAGTTAGTAAAAAAGAATCCAAATGCTTTTTTAGATGATGTTGCTATGACTTTAAATAATTTAGCTAATTTACAAGTAAAACTAAATCAAAATCAAAAGGCATTGAAAAATTATAAAGAGGCTTTAGAGATAAGAAGAGAGTTATCAAAAAAGAATCCTAATGTATTTTTAGCCGATTTAGCTCAAACTTTAAATAACTTAGCTTTTTTACAATATGATATAAATCAAAGCCAAGAGGCATTGAAAAATTATAAAGAGGCTTTAAAGATAAGAAGAGAGTTAGCAAAGAAAAATCCTAATGCATTTTTAGTTGATTTAGCTATGACTTTAAATAATTTAGCTGCTTTACAAGAAAAGTTAAATCAAAAACGAAAGGCTTTAAAAACCTTTAAAGAGGCTTTAGAAATATATAAGGAATTAGCAAAGAAGAATCCAAATGCATTTTTAGCTGATTTAGCTATGACTTTAAATAATTTAGCTGTTTTACAAGCCAAGATAAATCAAAATAAGGAAGCATTAAAAAATTATAAAGAGGCTTTAGAAATATATAAGGAATTAGCAAAGAAGAATTCTAATGCATTTTTAGCTGATGTTGCACATACTTTAAATAACTTATCTATTTTTTATTTTGAAAAGTTAGATAATTATGATAAAGCAAAAAAGGCTTATTTAGAAGCAAAAAAGATTTATAAAAATCTTTATAAAAAGCATCCAAGAGCTTATGGTGTATATTATGCTTATTCTATCTATATAGGAGTAAATTATTTTAATGAAAATAGTAGTAATTTACAAAAAGCAAAAGAGATTTTGCAAAACTTTAGAGGTATTTCAAAAGCTGAGTATGTTTTAGAAGAGATTAGGGCGATAGAAGAGTAATAAAAGGAATTACTATGAAATTACTTAAAAAAATAAAAGAGTTTATTTTTACTTTTCAAGCTTCTGAAAACAAAACCTATTTCATTCTAAAGCATAGCAAGATTTTTATGATAAGTTTTGCTCTGCTTGGGTTTTTTTTAGCTTTTGTTGGATTTTTAGTAGCTATGAAAAAGGGTGACTCTTTTTTGAGTGTTTTGAATAATAGTGTGGCTCTTTTTTTGATGCAGTGGGAGAAGAGTCCTAATTTGTTAGTAGAGAGTGGGAAGTTTTTTGCACTTTTGACGATACTTTTTGGAGGTGGGGCTTACTATTTTTATAGGTTTTATAACTCTTTAAAGGTAAAAAATATTCAAACAAAGCCGTTTGATTTATTGGTTGGTTTTGGGGAGCAAAATAGTAATTTTTTACAAAATGTAGCAAATCAAGAGAAAGTTTTAGTAATTGAAAAAGATAAAAACAACCCTTTTTTTAAAAATTTTAGAGAAAATAGAGCTGGCTTTATTATAGGTGAGGCAAAAGAGGAGCTAAAGAGACTCAATTTAGCAAATTTAGAAAATGTGCTGATTTCTACTGGCAATGATAGGCAAAATACTGCTATTGCGGCTGAGATTTTAGAAAAAACTAAAGAGAATAAAAATAGCAGTAAAGTCTATATTAATATCTCAAATAGCGATATTGCAGTGCTTTTTAAACAAAAGGTAGTAGCTAAAGAGGCAAGTGATGATGTAATTATCTATTCA
>Ga0256835_1001076_pt1 | contig 17342 bp, 15 predicted proteins | sample PIR30metaG_FD_185972 | JGI IMG/M metagenome (GOLD analysis project Ga0256835, IMG submission 185972) | Hydrothermal vent microbial communities from East Pacific Rise, Pacific Ocean - PIR-30 | ecosystem: Environmental > Aquatic > Marine > Hydrothermal vents | place: Pacific Ocean: East Pacific...
TTTTCGCCTGGCTGGCGGGATGTGCCACCGTGGCCCCGGCCCCCTGGCACAAAGGTGATGTCTATCTCTGGAAGGAGGGCCGCCGGCTGGATCAGGCCGAGTTGGCCCGCCGGCTGGAGCGGGCGCGCCTGGTGCTGGTGGGCGAGACTCACCACCACCCCGGCCACCACCAGGTCCAGCTCCAGGTGCTGCGCCTCATGGCCGCCGGCAACCCGGCGCCGGTGGTGGGGGTGGAGTGGCTGCCGGCCGGCGCCCAGCCGGCCTGCGACCGGCTCTCGGCCGGCGAGATCACGGTGCGGGAGTTCGCCCGGCTGGTGGACTGGAAACACACCTGGGGATACCCGCTTACGCTCTACGCCCCCATCCTGGAGGAAGTGCGCCGGCGCCACCTGAAACTGGTGGCCTTGAACGCCCCCACCGCAGTGGTTCGCCAGGTGGCCCACCGGGGGCTCAAGTCCCTGGGCCCCAACCAGCGCGCCCAACTGGCCCCGGCCCTGGACCTGGAAGACCCGCCCTACCGCCGGCTCATGGCCCAGCAGTTCAAGAGCCACGGCGGCATGGGCGGGCTGCGGGAAGAGAACTTCTTCATCGCCCAGGTGGCGCGTGACGAAACCATGGCCCACCACATGGCCCGGGCCCTGGAACCCTGGCCCGACGGCGGCCGGCGGGGACTGGTGCTGGTGGGCTCGGGACACCTCACCTACCGGCTGGGCCTGCCCCCCCGCCTGGCCCGGCGCCTGCCGGGGGCGGACCCGCTGGTGATCCTGCCGGTGGGTATCGACCTGGCCGGAGAGCTGGAGAACGAATCGCGCCCGCCGGCCGACATCCTGGTCTTCACCGACCCCACCCCGCCGCGCCCCCGGGGCCGCCCCCGCCTGGGCCTGGTCCTGCAACCGGTCAAGGAGGGGCTTCGGGTGCAGTGGGTCTTCCCGGGTTATCCCGCCCACAAGGCGGGCGTGCAAGCCGGCGACCTGCTGGTGGAACTGGACGGACACCCCTTAAAACGGGTAAAAGATATACATCGGTCCTTGCGCGATGCGCCCTATGCAGCCCATAGCTATGTCATCCTGAGAAAAGGGCGTCGGCTGGAGTTGAAGATCAGGCTCGACCGCCCCAGCGGGCCTTGAAATGCGACACACGCGGCGGAGCCAGTGAGATATGGACATAGCCACTATCCTGGGCATCTTGTCGGGCCTGGCCCTCATCTTCGGGGCCATCATGAGCCAAGGGGGAGGGCTGGGATACTTCGTAAACTTCCCCAGCATGATGATCGTGTTGGGCGGCACCCTGGCCGCCACCTTGATCACCTTCCCCCTGCGTGACGTCTGGCAGGCCTTTCAGGCCGCCCGGCGGGTCTTCGCCCAGCGCAAGGTGAACCCCAACGACGTGGTGCGCGTGATCCTCACCGTGGCCAACCTGAGTCGCCGCCAGGGCCTGGTGGCGCTCTCCAAGGTCAAGACCGACAACCCCATCCTCAAGAAGGCCCTGATGCTCATCGCCGACGGGGCACCGGAGAGCCTCATCCGCCAGACCCTGCGCATCGAGATCGAGGCCATGCGCCAGCGCCATTCGGTGGCCCAGGACGTCTTCCGCAAGATGGGCTCCTACGCCCCGGCCTTCGGCATGATCGGAACCTTGATAGGCCTGGTGCAGATGCTGGGCACCCTGGACGACCCCAAGACCATCGGCCCGCCCATGGCCATGGCCCTCATAACCACTTTCTACGGATCGCTTTTGGCCTCGCTGCTCTTTCTGCCCGTGGCGGGCAAGCTCAAAAGCCGCACCAACCTGGAGATGATCAACCTGGAGATCATCTTCGAGGGGGCGCTCAGCATCCTGGAGAACAACAACCCGCTTCTGATCTACGAAAAGCTGAGCTCCTTCATACCCCCGGCCATGCGTGAGGCCTACAACCCGGCCAAGATTCAACCCAAAGCGCCGAAATGAAACCGCACGACAGCGAAATACAGGAGATCGTCTCCACGGCCGAGGAATCGGAGACCAGGGCCTGGCTTCTGACCTACGCCGACATGATCACCCTGTTGCTCACGTTTTTCGTCATGCTCTTGGCCATAAGCAGCCTGGACAACGAGCGCTTCGAAGACATCATGCACTCCATCCAGTTCACCCTGGGCGCCAGCACCGCCCCCGGCGGACAGGTGGGGCGCATCAACGTCCACGACGTCAAACAGATGAGCCTCTCACAGCCCACCGGCTCCGAGATGGACCCCCTCCTCAAGGACATCCGCAAGACCGTGAACCTGAAGGACCTGGACGACGTGCTCATGGTGGAGCGGCAGGGCAACCGCATCATCATTCGCACCAAGGGCCAAGTTCTGTTCAAAAGCGGCTCGGCCACCTTCAGCCGCCGGGCCAAAAAAATACTGGACGAGATCGCCCGTATCGCCAAGCATTATCCCGGCTACCGCCTGCATGTGGGAGGCCATACCGACTCCCGCCCCATTCACAACGCCAAGTTCGCCAGCAACTGGGAGCTTTCGGCCCTGCGGGCCACCGCGGTGCTGCGCTACCTCATCTCCAAGGGAGTCAACCCCAGGCACCTCACCGCCACCGGTTATGCCGACACCGACCCCCTGGTCCCCAACACCAGCCCGGAGAACATGGCCAAAAACCGCAGGGTTGAGTTCATTCTGGAGAAGATACCAGGCTATTGAGGCCGTCTCGCCACCGCGCCACCCCAAACTCGTGGCCCGGGTGATTGACCTGTCCGCGATAAGTCGGCATAGTTATAAAGAAGGGAGCGCCCCATCCAGCCAACCAAGTTTGCAGCCCCCGGCCCAATCGCGAGGAACCCGCAAGCAACCAGCCGGGGGCAAGGGGAAACGGGAAACATGGAGCAACGGCGCCACAGGCCATGAAGGCGCCCACACCACTGATCCCAGGGGGCTGTTAGGTGTTGAGAAAAAAACGTAAGCGCCCGAACAATACCGACGATCCCTTCAATATCAGCTTTGAGCTGGACCGCCGCAGCTACTACCGGGTTCAACCCAGCCCGGAGGCACCGGTCTTCTTCAAGGTGCGGGGCAAGCACTTCTCGGTGCTGGATGTGAGCGCCGGTGGCTTGGCCTATCGCGGCCAGGGCAACGAGGTGCCCGGCCGCCAGGTGGCCGGCGTACTCAAGCTGCCCGACCCCTGGGGGCCGGTCCCGCTGATCCTGTCGATCCTCAAACGCACCCAAGAGGGCATCGTGGCCGGCCGCATCGTCAAGATCAAAGAAAAGGACCGCGAAACCATACATCTGTACGTACTGGACTGCCAGAAGAAAGAAATCGAAAAACGGCGCCGCCAAAGGGCCATGCCCGCCAGCCAGGTCAAACCGCCCCAAGAACGGAACTGAAAGATTCTCCTGACGGCGAGCAGGCTCAACAACCTTGCAAAACAATTGTATTTTTGCTAATATTTTTCAGAATGGATATACAAAACGGGGGCTCGAACAAGCTCTCCGCCATGAGGACGGAAGATTGTTCTGCCTGCCCAAAAGATTTTCAGCTTTGAAGAAAACAACCTCACCCCCCAGCTCTTTGGAGGAGGCCTGATAAATGGAAATAAACGTTACCACCCAGGACGACAAAGCCAAAATCGAAATCGTGGGCAGCATAGATGAAAGGGGCGCCGAGGAGCTCAAGCGCCGCTTTTTGGAGATGGACGTAGCCGCGCTCAAGGAAGCGGTCTTTGATTTCAAGGGCGTTACTTTTATCGGCAGTGCCGGCATAGGCAAACTGCTTTTGTTTTACAAGAACATGGCTGCCCACGGGGGAAAAATCAAAATCGAGAACATGAACAAAGACATTTATACCATGTTCAAAGTGGTAAAACTCGACAAAATTTTTGACATATCCCCCATGGAATAGCACGAGGTTTTGGCGGTGCTGGAAACCAACTTGTCCGAGGGCAAAATCACATTGGCGGGTGAATTGCACATCCGCTTTTTGGCCGAATTGAAGGATGTTCTCTGGCAGGCCCTGGGCACCAACCAGGAGCTGGAGGTGGATGTCTCCCGCGTGAACGACCTGGACGTGGCGGGGCTGCAACTCCTGCTGGCCTTTTTGCGTTCGCGGCAGGCCAGCGCCCCCACCAAACTGGTGGGCACTCCGCCGGCATTCTCCAGGGCCTTGGAACTCACAGGGCTCAAAGAGCATTTCGCATCCTTCATGGCCTGAACCGCGGACGCGCCGCACGCTCTACTTGCTTGGGAGACGAAATGAACAAGACCATCCTCGTGGTTGACGATTCGGCCACCTTGCGAATGTCGGTGGAGATGACCCTCAAGCCGGCGGGCTACGAGGTGGTGCAGGCCGTCAACGGTAAAGAGGGCCTGGACAAGCTCCAGGAGATGCAGGCACGCAACCAGCCACCGGCCATGATAATAAGCGATATCAACATGCCGGTGATGGATGGCATCACCTTCATAAAAGAGGTCAAGAAAACCCCTTTGAAGTACATCCCGATCCTGGTGCTAACCACTGAAAGGGAAGACAGCAAAAAGCTGGAGGGTAAAAAGGCCGGCGCCGCGGGCTGGCTGGTGAAGCCCTTCAAGCCGGAGACCCTCATCGCCGTGGTCCGCAAGTTCACCCGTTCTCTCACCTAGGGGCGCCGCCATGGACGAAACCCTGCTCAAGATATTCGCCGAGGAGTCCCAAGAGATAATCGAGGCCCTGGAAAAAGGGCTCTTGGATCTGGAGGGGCAACAGGACCCGGAGGAGATCAACGCCGTCTTCCGTGCCGCCCATACCATGAAGGGCAACGCCGGCATCGTGGGCTTCGAGGACGTGGTGGATCTCACCCACCTCATGGAGAGCCTGCTGGACGAGATGCGCCAGGGCAACCTGGTGCCCGACAGCGAGACGGTGGGCATTTTGCTCACGGCGGTGGACGCCCTCAAGGTGCTGGTGGAGGGCCGCCTGGCCGGGGAGTCGCCGCCTTTGCCCCAGGAGGTCCTGGACGCCCTTCAGGCCCGGCTGGACCAGGTGAAGGGCGCCAAGGGCGGCGCCCAGCCCGAAGCCGCGGCGCCTGCCGCTCCGCCCCAAGCGGAGGAGCCCCCTGCCCCGGCGGAAGGCAACAACCGGTTCCACCTCACCCTGCGCTTCACCCGCGACATCCTGGCCACCGGTACCGATCCCTTGCAGCTCTTCCTGGAGCTGGAGGAGCTGGGCAGCTTCGAGAAGGTGGTCTGCCACGCCGATGACCTGCCCCCCTTCGACGAGATGAACCCCGACGATCTCTACCTGTGGTGGGAGATATGGCTGGTCAGCCCCGAATCGCTGGGCACGGTGCAAAACGTCTTCATTTTCGTGAGGGATGAGAACGAGATCCAGGTGGAGGAGTTGGGGCCGGCGCCCGCCCAGCCCCAACCCCAGGCTCCGCCGGAGCCGGAGCCAAAACAAGAAAAGCCGGCTCCCCCGCCGCCCCAGCCGAAGGCGCCCGAGCCCCAACCCAAACCCCAGCCGCCCCAGCCCCAGGCCAAGCCCCAGCCGGCGCCTGCGCCGGCAGCGCCAGCCTCCGGCGGCAAGTCTCTGGTGCCTGCGCGACATCCTGTGGTTCACGCGGCGACGATTCGTGTGGAGACGGACAAGCTGGACAAGCTGGTCAACCTGGTGGGCGAGTTGGTGATCGGGGTGGCGCGGGTCAACCAGATCGCCGAGAGCCAGGCCTCGGACGAGTTGAACTCCGCGGTGGAGGCGCTGGACCACATCAGCCGCGACCTGCAAGAGAACGTTATGCGGGTGCGCATGATACCGGTGGAGGGCACCTTCAACCGTTTCAAGCGGGTGGTGCGCGATCTGGCCGCGGAGTTGGGCAAGAAGATCCGCCTGGAGATGAGCGGCACCGAGACCGAGCTGGACAAGAACGTCATCGAGCAGATCGCCGATCCCTTGAAGCACCTGATCAGAAACAGCGCCGATCACGGTCTGGAGCCTCCGGAGGAGCGCCTGGCGGCGGGCAAGCCGGAGGTGGGCACCATCTGGCTCAGGGCCTACCAGCAGGAGGGCAAGATCTTCATCGAGGTCTCCGACGACGGCCGGGGCATCGACCGGGCCAAGATACTCCAGAAGGCCATCGAGCGGGGGCTGGTGCAGCCGGGGGTGCAGCTCAGCGACAGCGAGGTGTTTGCCTTCATGTTCCAGCCGGGGTTCTCCACCGCCGACAAGGTCACCGAGGTGTCGGGCCGCGGGGTGGGGCTGGACGTGGTGCGGCAGAACATCGAGGAGCTCAGGGGCTCGGTGGAGGTGGAGTCGCAGGTGGGCAAGGGCAGCACCTTCCGCATCAAGCTGCCGCTGACGCTGGCCATCATAGACGGCATGACGGTGCGCATCGGAGAGGAGATCCTGACCTTGCCGGTGCTGTCCATCCTGGAGTCGCTCAGGCCCAAGCCGGAGGAGATCAAGACGGTGGAGGGCCGCGGCGAGCTGGTGGCGGTGCGGGGCGAGTTTCTGCCCCTGGTGCGGCTGTACGAGCTGTTCGACCTTCCCACCGAGCGCACCGACCCCACCCAGGCCCTGGTGGTGATCATCGAGAGCGTGAGCAAGCGCTTCGGCGTGCTGGTGGACGACATTCTGGGCGAGCAGCAGGCGGTGATAAAGAGCCTGGAGCAGAACTACCAGAAGCTGGAGGGCGTGGCCGGCGCCACCATCCTCGGCGACGGACGCGTGAGCCTCATCCTCGATATACACGGCCTGGAAAAACTCGCCTTCGGTAACGCCTGAGTATTCCCCGGGGAGACACAGATGGGTGAATTCGACGACCTGATCCCGGAATTCATAACCGAGTCCACCGAGCTTCTGGAGACGGTGGAGGGCGGACTCTTGCAACTGGAATCCGGCCAGGTGGAGGAAGACACGGTCCACACCATCTTCCGGGCCATCCACTCCATCAAGGGCGGGGCCGGTTTCGTGGGCCTCACCAAGATCGAACGGCTGGCCCACCGCATGGAGGACGTGCTCAACCTCATCCGCAACGGCGACCTGCAACCCAACCAGACCATAACCGACGCCCTGTTGCAGTCGCTGGACGTACTCACCGCCCTGTTCGACCGCATCGATGAACACGAAGACATCGACGTGGAGGGACCCATCCGGGCCCTGGACGCGGCGCTCAGCTCCAACCTGGACGGCGAGGTCAAGGCCGACGTTCAGTCCCCCAGCACTCCACAGGACCACTCCGGCCTGCCCTCCTTCGACGTCAGCGAATACACCATCAAGAACAAGCTCCAGCAGGGAAACCTGTACTACATCCACCTGGACCTGAACCAGATAGAGGCCCGCGGGCTATCTCCCATGCAGCTCGTCAACGAGATGCTCTCCATGGGCGAAATCCTGGACTCGGTGGTGGAGCTGGCCGAAACCGGTGATTCCGATACCTATGAGGTGCAACACGTCACCTTCCACGTGCTCTACTTCACGGTGCTGGAGGGTGATCTGCTCGCAGCCGCCATGCGCCTGGAGGAAGACGAGTTCCGCCTCCTGAGCGCCGACGACTTCCAGCTCTCGGGTTCCGACAGCAAAAAGGACGAGGCCGCGCCGGAGGCTTCCCAGCCCGCCGAGCCCCAGGCCCCGCCCCAGCCGGAGTCCGCGCCAGCCGAACCCCCCGCGCCCGCGGCGCCTGCCGCCAATGAGAGCGCACCGGCGCCAGTGGCGGAGAATCCCCCGGCGCCGGCTCCGGCGCCGGCCCAGCCGCCCCAGGTGCAGGCCGTGGAGGAGGAGCCGCCCCGCTCGCGCAGCGGCGAATACCTCACCTTCAAGCTGGGCAACGAGCACTACGGGGTGGACATCCTTTCGGTGCAGGAGATCATCGGCCTACCCTCCCTCACCAGGCTGCCTCGCTCTCCGGCCTACGTGCTGGGGGTGATGAACATGCGCGGCATGGTGGTGCCGGTCATGGACCTGCGCATCAAGCTGGGGCTGCCGGTGGACGAGGAACAGGAGCCGGTGGTGGTGGTGTTGCACGTGGGCAACAAGGTCATCGGCGCGGTGGTGGACGGGGTCAGCGACGTGGTCCAGATCGACGAGGACCATATCCAGGACCCGCCCGACTTCGTGGGCACGGTGAGCAAGGAAGACCTGCGCGGGCTGAGCCTCCATGACGGCGAGATGCTGATCCTCCTGGAGCTGGATCGCATCCTGGCTACGGAGTTGAGCAGCAATGTCGCCTGACAAGCGGGTGGCACGCCAGCGTTCGGCCGGGATCTCCATGGGCAACTATACGTTGTCCGAGAGCGAGTTTGAAACCATCCGGCGGCTGGTCAAGGAAAAGACCGGCATCAGCCTGGGGCTGCACAAGCGGGACTTGGTGGTGAGCCGCCTGGCCAAGCGCCTGCGCACCCTGGGGCTGGGCAGCTTCGCGGAATACATCCAGGTGCTGGAGGCGGACAGCGAGGGCCAGGAACTGGTCCACATGATAAACCGCATCACCACCAACAAGACCGACTTCTTCCGCGAAAGGCACCACTTCGACTACCTGGCCGACACCCTGTTCCCCCAACTGCTCAAGGCGGGAGAAAAAAGCGGCCAGCGCATCGTCCGTATCTGGTCGGCGGCCTGCTCCTCGGGGGAGGAGCCCTACACCATCGCCATGACCGCGGCGGAGTTTTTCAAAAACCATTCCGGCTGGCAGGTGAAGATCCTGGCCAGCGACCTGGACACCACCATGCTGTCCAAGGCCAGCAAGGGGGTCTACGAAGAAGAGCTGGTGGAGCCGATCCCCGGCCCCTACCTAAAGCGCTACTTCGACCGCCTGGTGCGCGGCAACGAGATCTTCTACCGGGTAAAGCCCGAACTGCGCCGCATGATCACCTTCCGCAAGTTCAACCTCATGAACCCACGTTATCCCTTCAAGGTGAAGCTGGACATCATCTTCTGCCGTAACGTGCTCATATACTTCGACCCCGACGACAAGGCCGCCATCCTCACCAAGATGCACGGCGTGCTGGCGGAGGACGGACACATCTTCGTGGGTCACTCCGAGTCGCTCATGATGGTCAAGCACCTGTTCAAGTACGTGGGGAACACCATCTACCGCAAGGTCTGACATGGTCAAGCGTTTTCACCGCAAGCTCAAGCGGCCCATGATAGTCATCCAACCCGGCGAATACTACGTGACCAACAAAGACGAGATCATCGCCACGGTGCTGGGTTCCTGCGTGAGCGTTTGCCTCAAGGACGAGAGAAACGGCGTGGGCGGCATGAACCACTTCATGCTCCCCGGCGATTTCAGCCAGGAGGACGTCTTCACCAGCCAGAGCGCCCGCTATGGCATGTACGCCATGGAGCTCATCATGGGCGACCTCATCAAGCTGGGCGGCGACCGCCAACAGCTCACCGCCAAGGTCTTCGGGGCCGCCCATGTCCTGGACTCGGTGGCCCAGTCCCAGACCAGCGTTCCCGAGGCCAACCTCAAGTTCGTCAAGGCCTTCTTGTCCATGGAAGGCATCAAGGTGCTCAAATCAGACGTGGGGGGGATATACGGCCGTAAGGTATTGTATCTACCCAAGAGCGGAAAGGTATTCGTGAAGAAGCTCAAGCCCGAGGCGGCCCCCGACCTGGCGGCCATGGAGAGTCGTTACCAGAAATCTCTCCGCCGGGAAGTCAAGTCCGAGGACCTGACGCTCTTTTGATAACCCCCGTCCTGGCGCGGGCTACTTTCAACCCAAGGATCCCTGGCGATGATGAACAAGAAGATCAAGGTACTCATCGTAGACGACTCGGCCATGATCCGGGAGTTTCTGCGCAAGCTTTTGGACTCCCAACCCGACATGACGGTGGTCGGCACCGCGGCCGACCCCTACTACGCCCGCGACAAGTTCCTCAAGGAGCGCCCCGACGTCCTCACCCTGGACATCGAGATGCCGCGCATGGACGGCCTCACCTTCCTCAAGAAGCTCATGGCCGCCCACCCCACCCCGGTGGTGATGATCTCCAGCCTGACCCAGCGCGGGGCCGAGGCCACGGTCAAGGCGCTCAGCCTGGGCGCGGTGGACTTCGTGGCCAAGCCTACCCACCTGTTGCCCGAGAATCTGGAGGCGCTGTCCGAGGAGATCGTGAGCAAGGTGCGCGCCGCAGCCGGCGTGCGGGTACGGGCCCGCCGCCGCATCGACCCCGACAAGCTCAAGGTCCCGGAGAAGGTCGAGGTGGACAAGGTGGTGGCCCTCACCAAGGCTCCGCCCCGTCCCGGCGGCCCCATGGTCACCCTGCTGGGCTCCTCCACCGGCGGCACCGTGGCCCTGGAGGAGGTGCTTACCCGCCTGCCGGCCGACAGCCCGCCCATCGCCATCGTGCAGCACATGCCCGAACACTTCACCAAGGCCTTTGCCGAGCGTCTGGACGGTATCTGCCGCATCAAGGTGGTGGAAGGCGCCGATCAGATGCGCCTGGAGCCGGGTATGGCCATCATCGCTCCCGGCGGCAAGCACATGCTCTTGGAGCGCAACGCCCAGGGCTACTGGGTGCACGTCAAGGACGGCCCGCCGGTGAATCGCCACAAGCCCTCGGTGGACGTGCTCTTTCGCTCGGCGGTGAACAGCGCCGGCCCCAACGCCGTGGCGGTGATCATGACCGGCATGGGCAACGACGGGGCCCGCGGCATAAAGGACCTGCATGACGTAAAGGCCTTCACCGTGGCCCAGGACGAGGAGTCCTGCACGGTATACGGCATGCCCAAGGCCGCAGTGGAGTTGGGCGCCGTGGACCGGGTGGTGCCGCTGGACCGCATCGCCCCGCTCATCGTGGGCATGTGGGAACAGGCCAAGGGCAGGCGGCTATCATGACCATTCCAGGCAACGCCCAGCTACTATCCACCCAAAACGCCCTGTTGCTGGTGGTGGACGACGCGGCGCTGAACCGCAAGGTGGTCATCGACGCCCTGACCCGCCACGGCTACCAGGTCATCAGCGCCCAAAACGGCCGCCAGGCATTGGACCTGTTGCAGGAATCACCCCAGGTGGACCTGATACTGCTGGACCTGGTGATGCCGGAGATGGACGGCTTCGCCTTTATGGAAGCGCGCCAGAAGATGCCGGAGCTGGCCGGCATACCGGTCATCGTCAACTCCTCGCTGGATGATTTCGGCTCCATTGCCAAGGCGCTCACCATGGGGGCCTACGACTATTTCACCAAGCCGCTGTCCCAGGACGACCTGGATATCATACTGCCGCTTAAGATCCGCAACGCCGTGACCAACAAGCGGCTCATGGACGCCACCCAGCGCCAGAACGAGGTCATGCAGCGCGAGCTGGAGATGGCCGGCCGTTACCAGCAGTTCCTGCTGCCCAAGCAGGCCAGTCTCGCCGGGGCCAAGGTGACCTACCTCTTTCAGCCCTGTAGCGGCGTGGGGGGCGACTATTTCGACTTCTTCAGCCTGGCCGACGACCGCTGGGGCCTGGTGGTGGCCGACGTCTCGGGACACGGTATGGCCTCGGCCATGGTGGCCTCCATCGTCAAGGCCCTGTTCCCCGGCTACCTGGAGCGTTACCTCTCCCCGGCCAAGGCGCTCAGCGCCCTGAACGACAACCTGCTCAACCTCACGCCGGAGGATGTCTTCGTAACCGCCTTCGCCGCCCTGTTCGACCCCGCCGAGAGCCGCCTTTCCTGGACCCTGGCCGGGCATCCCCCGCCCTTTTTCCTCCCCAAAACGGGCGAGGCCGTGCCTCTGGCCATGGAAAACACCTTCCTGGGGATATTCGAGGCCGGCCCTCCTTTGCTGGAGTTGGAGGACAGGCATATAACGGTGCAATCACAGGACCGGCTGGCGCTCTATACCGACGGGCTGCTGGAGGCCCCCGACCCCCAAGGACGCCAGTACGGCATGAAGCGCTTGCAGGCCAAGCTACTGGCCAACCGCTTCCTGAATCAGGAACAGACCAAGCAAATGATCTGGAAAGACCTCCAGTCCTACGTACAAGGCGAGTTTCCCGACGACGTGGCCTTCATCCTGGTGGACTTTTCATGAACGATCACTGCAAAAAGGCCAAGCCACATCGCCCCGGCAGCCTGGAGCCCGCCCACATCCTGGTGGTGGACGACGTGGAGCTGGTCCGCGATGTGCTGGGCACTTTCCTGACCAGGAAGGGATACCGGGTGACCCTGGCCGAGAACGGCAATCAGGCATTGCAGCTTTTCAACCAGGAGAGTTTCGACCTGGTGCTGAGCGACGTGCGCATGCCGGGGCTGGACGGCCTGCAACTGCTCAAGGCTGTCAAGGACCAGGATCCCCGGGTGCCGGTGATTCTGATAAGCGGCCAAAGCGATGACGTCAAAACCGTGGTGGAGGCGCTCAAGGCGGGGGCGGACAACTTCATAACCAAGCCGCTGCAGATGGACGAACTGGGCCACGTGGTGAACCGCTCCCTGGAGTTGCGCTGCCTGCCGGCCCGCACCTCCCGGGACTGGCACGACATCTACCAGGAAACCTACTTCAAGGTGCCCTCGGTTTCGGAGTTGATCTGCGAGGTGGTCTACCAGATCTCCCTGTCGGCGGTGGCGGTGGGCTTTGCCAAGCGCGACCTGGACAACAATCTGCGCCTGGCGCTCACCGAGGGCATCACCAACGCCATGGAGCATGGCAACGGCTGGGACCCCCAAAAGAGCGTGGAGATACGCTCCCACATCACGCCCCACCTGCTGGAGGTATCCATTCAGGACCAAGGGGAGGGCTTCGACTTCAGCAACCTGCCGGACCCCACCGACGAGGCCAACCTTCTTCAGGAACGGGGCCGGGGCATCTTTCTCATGCGGGCCATCATGGACGAGGTGGTCTACGTCGAGCCGGGCAATCTGCTGCTGCTGCGCAAGGAAAAGCCGCCGGAACACTCCGGCGGGGAGCAGGGTTGAGTGTCCCGCACCAACCAACCGCGCCACTGCCAGAACTGCGGCGGCGAGCTCATGGCCCTGCTGCCCGATTGCCAGGGGGGGGCCCCTTACTATTGCCCCCGCTGCGATCAACCGGTCTACCTGGACCCCAAGCTGGCGGTGGCCTGCGTGGTGGCGGCCCAGGGCGGCCTGGTGCTGCTGCGCCGTGCCCAGCACGACCCGGCCTACGGGCGCTGGATCCTGCCCGGCGGCCACGTGGACCGCGGCGAGGAGGTGCCCCGGGCCGCCAGGCGCGAGGTGGCCGAGGAGACCGGCCTGGAGGTGGAGTTGGAGGGACTTTTGGGGGTGTATTCCTACCAGGGCAACCCCACGGTGCTGGTGGTCTACGCCGCCCGCCAGACAGGGGGCATGCTGCACGGCGGAGGGGAGGCCCTGGAGATACGCACCTTTCCCCCGGAGCAGCTCCCCTGGGACGAGTTGGGCTACCGCTCCACCGGCGAGGCCCTGCGGGACTACCTGCGGCGCTTCCCCCGGACCGGCCGTGCGTTGTGCCCCGCGCCGGGGTGTGTTAAATAAGCCAGCCAACCGGGGCGCAAATCGGCTCCGGCTTCGTATCGCATAAACCCGATCTCTCCAGCGAGCGCCGCCTCCGGCGGCCCAAGGACAATCCCATGAGCGCACCGCGGCTGGTCTACGCCGACGAAAAGGGAAACATCTTCGACCACCCCCAACTGGGCATGGCCGGCGCCGCAGCCGGCGAGTGGCAGCCGGTGGACGAGCGGCAGTGCATACCGCTGCCCGAAGGCAGCGAGCTGTTTCTGCTGCCCCGGCGCCAGCCGGTGGGGGTGGGGCCGGACGGTGAGTTCGAGGTCCTGGAATCCGATCCCCAGTCATCCCACCAAGGGGTCTGCGCGGTGGCGGCCTTCATGGCCCCGGCCCATACCGCCACCTTGAGCGCCGCCTACCGCACTCTGGACGGCGCTCCCAACCTGCCGCTGTTCGCCTACGCCGCAGTGGGCTTCATGCGCGGGCGCTTCGTGGTCACCGGCATCCGGGTGGACCCCCTGCCCCGCCAGGACCCGGGGCGTTTCCCGCCCCCGGAGCGTATCCAGTCCCAGGCCCGCCGCCTGCTGCGCCGATACAGCCACAACGCCCTGTGGCGCCAGCTCGGCACCTGCGCCCTCACCTACTGCTGCCCCGCGGCGCGCAACCTCATGCTGGGGCGCTGGGAGGCGCCCTTGCCCACCAGCCCGGCCTGCAACGCCGCCTGCCTGGGCTGCCTGAACCACCAGCCCCAGGGCACCTTCCCCTGCACCCAAGAGCGCCTCAAGTATCCCCCCAGCGCCCAGGAGGTGGCCGAGGTGGCGATCCACCACCTCACCCGCGGCCGCGACCCCCTGGTCAGCTTCGGCCAGGGCTGCGAGGGCGAGCCGCTCATGATGGACGAACTGCTGGCCGAGGCCATCCACCTCATCCGCCGGCGCTGCCCCGAGGGCTGCATCAACCTGAACACCAACGGCAGCCGGCCCCAGGTGGTGCGCCGTCTCATGGCCCAGGGCCTGAGCTCCATCCGCGTCTCGCTCAACAGCCTGATCCCCGAAAGGCACCAGGCCTACTACCGGCCCCAGGGATGGTCCCTGGACGACGCCCTGGAGTCGCTCAGGGTGGTCAAGTCCGCCGGCGGCTTTGCCTCCATCAACCTCTTGTGCCTGCCCGGGGTCACCGACCGACCCGAGGAGGCCGAGGCCCTGTTCCAACTGGTGGAGCAGACCGGACTGGACCTGATCCAGTGGCGCAACCTGAATATCGACCCAGAGATCTACCTGAAGCACATCGGGCCGCTGTCCCCCGCCAGGCCGCTGGGCATGGAGAACCTCATGAAACAGCTCCGCCGGCGCTTTCCCGCCCTGCGCCACGGCTACTTCAACCCCAGGCTGAAGAAAGACCCCCTCCGGCAGCGATGGGTGCCTGTCTACTGACGGCATGCCCCCCTTGCCGTCTGGCTTCCAAATGGGATAGTCTCTTGACTCAGGGAGCCGCTTTGTTTCCTGTGCTTGCCCCGCACCGCTTTTCTGCGTGACAAGATAGCTGTAACAGAAGGATTTTTCTCCTTGCCGCAACCCGATAGCACCCAGGCGGCCACAGGGTTCACCCGCAGGCTGGTGAACCTGATGTGGCCGGATATTCCCCAGGGCTTGGACCTGCCATCCTGGCGGGAACACACCCTGCACGCGGTCTATGTGGTGAGCCTGCTGATGGGGCTGCTGGTCTTCTTGGCCATCCTGCCATTTTTGATCCACATGCGGATGTGGTGGCAGATCCCCCTGGACGTGTTTCTCCTCTCCTGCGCCTGGCTCATGGTGTTTCTGCGCAAACGGCTGAGCTACAAGGTGCGGGCCGTTTACCTGCTGGCATCCATCTACCTGGCGGGCTGCTCCTTCACCTGGGGTTCGGGTCCCATATCGGGAGGGCCGCTGTGGCTGTTCTGCTTCCCCATCATGACAGGCATTTTCTTCGGGGGCCGGAACGCCCTGCTGGCCCTGGCCATGGTGGCGGCCGCCCTGGTGGCCACGGCCCTGGCCCTGCATTATGGCATATTCCCCTGGGGCTCCTGGCTGCTGGTCTCCGCAACCCGCTGGATCCTCATCTCCGCCGGCATCCTGGTACTGTCCATGCTCACCCTCACCGCGGTGGTCATCCTCACCAAGGGCCTGGACCGGGGACTACGCCGGGAACGCGAGGCCATCAGGGAGCTGTCGTTGGCCCATGAACGATTCCGCGCCGTGCTGGACAGCCTGGACGCCCAGGTCTACGTGAGCGATTTTGAAACCCACAAGATCCTTTTCGCCAATCAACGCCTGTGCCAGCAACTGGGACAGGATCCCGTGGGCAAGTTGTGCTGGCAGGTATTGCAGAATGAAGACACCGGCCCCTGCTCCTTCTGCACCAACCACCTGCTGCTGGACGAACACGGCACCCCCACCGGCGTGCATGACAGGGAACAGTTCGACTCCCTCACCGGACGCTGGTACGCCATCCGCGACCGCGCCATCCACTGGGTGGACGGCCGGCCGGTGCATCTGCAACTGGCCTTTGACATCACCGAGCTCAAACACGCCGAGCAGGCCATAAAAAACAGCGAGGAACGCTTCGCCAAGGCCTTCCACGCCAACCCCACCTGGATGGCCATCTCCCGGCTGGACGACGGATGCTTTTTGGAGATCAACGAGGCATTCCTCAAGGGGATCGGCTACTCCCGGCAAGAGGTGCTGGGGCGCTCCTCCCTGGAGCTGGGCATATGGGCCAGGAAGGAAGACCGCCAGCGCGCGGTGGAGATAATCAAGCAGCAAGGGGCCCTGCAAAAATTCGAAACCATGTTGCAGACCCGCCAGGGAAGCCTGGTCCCCATGGAGCTGTGGGCCGGAATCATCGAACTGGAGGGGGCACCGGACTACGTGCTCTCGGTGGGGCTGGACCTGCGCGAGCGCAAACAGGCCCTCCAGGCCCTGGAGGAGAGCGAGCGGCGTTTCCGGCAACTGTTCAACTCCATCAGCGACCTGCTCTACACCCACGACCAGGAGGGCAACCTGCTGGAGATGAATCCCGCGGTGCTGGCCTGCATGGGGTATGAGCGCGAGGAGGTGCTGGGCAGAAACATCCGGGACTTTCTGCCGGACAAGCACCGGGACAAGTTCACCAAGGACTACCTCACGGTGGTAAATCGCTTGGGACACGCCGCCGGCACCATGGCGATCATCTCCAAAGACGGCACCAAACGCTACCTGGAATATCGCAGCACCCTGGTGACGCGCCCCGGCTCAACCACGGTGGTCAGCGGCTCGGCCCGCGACGTGACCCAGCGCATCATCGCCGAACGCAACCTGCAACAGGTGGAGAAACGGCTGGCCATCTCCCAGAAGCTGGAGGCCGTGGGGCTTTTGACCAGTGGCATCGCCCACGACTTCAACAATCTCCTGCAGGGCATCTCCGGTCAGACCCAGTTGCTCTTGGGCGATGGCTCCCTGAAGGAAAGCCAGCGCCAGCGCCTCATCCGGGTGGAGGAATCGGTACAGCGCGCCGCCTCCCTCATCAAGCGCCTGCTAACCTTCAGCCGCAAAGTGGAGACCAAACGCCGGCCCCTGGACCTGAACCGGGAACTTAACCAGGCCATAGACATCCTGCGCCACAGCCTGCCCCGCATGGTAACCATCCAGACCCGCCTCGCCCCCCGCCTGCATCCCGTGCTGGGCGACTCCGGCCAACTGGAGCAGGTGGTCCTCAACCTGGGGGCCAATGCCAGCGACGCCATGCCCGACGGCGGCAGGCTCTTGTTCATCACCCGCAACATTCACCTGGACAGCCGCGCTTGCCGCCGGCAGGGTACCCTGCGACCGGGGAACTACGTGCTGCTGTTGGTGGCGGACACTGGCCAGGGCATGGATCAAAAGACCTTGAGCCGGATCTTCGAGCCCTTCTTCACCACCAAGCAACCGGACAAGGGCTCCGGCCTGGGCCTCTCCA
>Ga0256835_1001077_pt1 | contig 17336 bp, 13 predicted proteins | sample PIR30metaG_FD_185972 | JGI IMG/M metagenome (GOLD analysis project Ga0256835, IMG submission 185972) | Hydrothermal vent microbial communities from East Pacific Rise, Pacific Ocean - PIR-30 | ecosystem: Environmental > Aquatic > Marine > Hydrothermal vents | place: Pacific Ocean: East Pacific...
GGGAAGAAAAACGCTGAAAGTGGGCTCAGCGGGGGATCCGCTTCTTCTCTTTGAAAAATGCCCAAATGACATAAGCCATTTCTATGTCGTGGTTCTGGGGACCCACATAGTTTTGCCACAATTGGGAATATTGTTCCCGTATGCTGGGGGCGGCATGTCCACCTCCTGTGATCTTGAAGAATACGACTTCCGTTCCGTTCACCCCGTTGGGATAGGTGTAACAGGTGACGGTGCTTCCGTCGTCGGGGTCGTTATCGGGATAATGTTCGATCTGCGGGATCGTATCGGTTCTGTTTATGTTACACCAGATGTGTATAGAGGTTTCCACAGGCATTACGCTTCCATGGTCGGGGTTAGGAGGGTTTCCGATGGTGCCGCCGTGGTAAGGCAGCATGGGGTCGGCTGTGCCGTTCATGAAGAGGATGGAGAGAGGTTGGGCAGGGAGCGGGCATTCGGAGCTGTCGGGCAGGGAGGCCGAGATGGGGGCTACGGCGGCCAGGCGGCCGGCGACCTCCGTGGCCAGCCGCAAGGTCATGATCCCCCCGTTGGAGATGCCGGTGACAAAGATCCGGCCGGGATCCGCCCCGTAATCATTGATCGCAAGGTCCATAAGGGAGGTGAGGAACTTCACGTCATCGGCCTCCGGGAGGATGGGAGCATTGTTACGGCAATCGTTCCAGTTGGGCCAGCCCGTAGGTCCTTCGAGGGCCTGGGGATAGATCACGAGGAACTTTTCCCGTGCGGCGATCTCCATCCAGAGTTTGTATGGGCTTTTCCTCCCTGTCAGGCCGATCATGGTCTCGATCTTCCCTCCGCCGCCGTGCAGGACAAGTACGAGGGGGAGGGTGTATCCGGGCCCGTGGTCCGGCACATAAAGGGCATACTTCCTGGCCTGGCCGTCGACGGTGATCTGTTTTATCGTCAATCCGCTCTCGACCGCTGTGCTTGTCTTGTGGCAGGCGATCGAGCAGATCCCCACAACGATGAGCCACAAGGGGAAAAAGACATGAAGACCCTTTCTTACAGAGGGAAGGTTTCGTTTATTCACGGGGAGGTTATTTTTCTTTTTTCAGCAACTCTTTTTCTGAGAAGACAATAGCTTCGTAGGTGTACAGTTCGGCATCGCGCCAGCCGTCCCATCCTATGCCCGCCTTGTCGCGGGCGCAGTGTCCCAGGAACTCTTCCTTGGTCCAGTGGGTCTCTTCGGCCACCTGGGGGAGGAAGGTCCCCGACCGGCCGTCCTTGACCATATAGATCCCGTGTTTCCCCAATTCGAACTCATCGATCGAGTGGATCCGTTTGAGGGGAGTGAGCACCGAGATCTCGATATCCAGGTGGTCTACCTCTGCGGGGGTGACGGGCGGGAAGCGGTAGTCTTGGAGGGCAGCGGCGACCGTCATGTCGCGCACCACCAGGTAAAGCGGTTCATCGGGCAGAAAACGGCCGATGCAGCCGCGCAGCTGGCCGTCGGCAGTATGGAGCGTCACGAAGGCTCCGGCAGGACGCAGCAGGTTTTCCGAGAAACCGGTGGTGTCGATGTCCGGCAAACGTCCGTGTTTGATCCTTTCCTCCAGGGTCTTGCGGGCAATGTGCAGGAGTGTGATCTTATCCTCACGCGAGAGGTAATCCCCTTGGTCGTTTCCTTTCTTTTCCTGTTCCTGGGTTACGATCACGGCGCCGTACCCCACCACGCGGTCATGGTCGCCATAGGGGGTGTCGCCCGAGTTCATGTAAAGGACTTTCTGGTAATGGATGCCTTTCTTTTCCTGGGCGATCTCCATCAGGGCCAGTACTCCCGGCCATCCGCACATGGAGGTGAGCAGGTTGGGGTAGCCGCGTGCTTCGTTGTCGCGGATCGCCTCGAGGAGACGTTCCGGTTGGCCGCTGACCACTGCTTCGAGCACGTGTTCGTCGGCGGTTTTCGCATGGGCATAAGTGGGGTAGTGCGACAGGTCGGTGCTGACGACGAAGAGGTTGTTGCCGCCGAAGTAAGGGGCCAGCGCCTTGGCGATCTTGCGGATCACCGTAGGATCTTGTGTGCCGATGATCACCGGCACGATGGTGAAGTCGTTTTTCAGCCAGTATTGCAGGAAAGGCAGTTGTACCTCGAGCGAGTGTTCCCGGCTGTGGGCCGAAGGATCGAACTCGAAGAAACGGTGTTCGCGGATCAGCTTGCGGGCCAGGTCAATGTCCACTTTCACCTCGCCCAGCGGTGTTTCATAGTGGCCTTCGTCGTAGATCGAGGCGCCGGGGAGATGTACATAATGACTGGTGCCAATCAGGAAGATCCGGTCGTATTTCTTCTCCCGAGGCAGCTGGCGGTAGGAGGCTGCTGCCACCGGACCGGAAAAGACGTATCCCGCATGGGGAGAGATGAGTGCCACCACCTCTCCTTTTGTCTTGACCACAGGAGCCTTCTCGAAGAAAAGCCGCAGCATCCCTGTCAATTCGGCAGGATCGGCCGGATAGAAACTCCCGGCCACCGCCGGCTGTCTGTTATGTAAAGTCACTCCGTTCATCTTCGTCCGGTTTTGTGAGTTACACGAAACGATCGCCAGTACTTGGATTGTCAGCCCAAATACCGCTGCCTTCCATCCGTTCATGGTTCCGGTGTTCTCCGTTATTCTATAAAGTTACGAAATATTCTCGTAACCAGGATGATCCATTCCTTCCGGCAACCTGCAAAATCTTTGCCAGACCGTCTCGTTACTTGTCTTCGATGACAGTGACGATGATGTTTCTGCGGCTGCGGGGGCCGTCGAATTCGCAGAAGAAGATGTTCTGCCAGGTGGAAAGTCCCAGTTCCCCTTCGATCAGGGGGATGGTTTCGGAAGGACCAACGAGACCGGCTTTGAGGTGGGCGTCGCCGTTGTTGTCCTGGCGGTCGTGTTCCCAGATACCGGGAGGGATGAGTCTGCGCAGGAGGCTGATCACATCGTTCTGTACGGAGCGGTCCCAGTTTTCCTGGATCATGATGGCGGCCGTGGCCCCCTGGGCATAGACGTTTACCACGCCGTTGCGGATGCCGGAGGCAGCCACCACCTCCTTCACCGGATGGGTGATGTCGATCAGATCATTGTGAGAATGGGTGCTGATTTGTATTATCTGGCGCATTTTTCGTAAATTTAAGAACCTAAACTCAAAATTAACAACTCTCACGGGCTGTTCAAAATTCAGAAAGGGGAGTACGATGGAACACAAGGAGTTTATGATGAAGAGTGTTGACCGGCTTTCGTTGTTCGGTCAATATTGGGCTCCCGGTGGCGAGGTCCACGGTGTGGTGGCCCTGGTGCACGGGCACGGGGAACATTCGTCGCGGTATGCACCCTGGGCGGCCCGTTTTGTGGAGAGAGGTGTGGCCGTTGTGACTTTCGACCTTCGGGGGCATGGCCGTTCGGAAGGGAAAAGAGGACATTCCCCTTCTTATGTCCGTTTGATGGAAGATATTGACATACTCATTCAGCGGGCGCGAGAGTATTTTCCGGAGAAGCCGCTCTTTCTGTACGGTCACAGTATGGGAGGCAACCTGGTGTTGGGATATGCGGTGCGGCGTTGTCTGGCATTGCACGGGGTAGTGGCCACCTCTCCCTGGCTGAGGCTTACGCATGACATGGCGGTTCCTGCGCGGCTGGCGGTGCGTTTGTTGCGCGTGATCGCCCCGTCCCTTCCCATCCATACAAAACTCGATGCAGCCGACATTTCCCGGGATAAGGAGGAGGTGATCAAATATCTCAACGACCCCCTCGTACATGACCTCATCACCCCTGCTCTCTATTTGCAGATCCACGATATGGGTCGGAAACTGATGAAAGGCGGCGAGGTCAATGTGCCGGTGCTCGTTGTCCACGGCACGGCCGATTCCATTACCGATCCTGCCGGCAGCCAGGCCTTCGTGCAGAACGCCAGCGGCGAAGACATCCAACTGAAACTCTTCGAGGGCCTCTATCATGAGACCCATCACGAACCGGACCGGGAAGAGGTGTTCGATTCTATTTATGGTTGGATGGTCGACCGGTTCGAACGACGGAAAAAAGAGAACCTTTGAGGCATGAGCAACGGGAAGACTTTCCTTTTCCGCACCGTCGTGGTGCCCGATCCTTTTCCCCGACGTTTTTCTTATGATACACCGGCTCTTTTCCTGGGATCCTGTTTCACCGCTTCCATCGGGCAATGGTTGGAGAGACTGAAGTTTCCGGTGGAGGTCAATCCCTCCGGAGTTTTGTATAACCCTTTTTCTGTCCTGCAGACTCTGGCAAGGTTGCTGGAAAGCCGTCCCTACGGGCCGGAAGATCTGATCCGGGAAGGGGGGAAATGGTTGAGTTTGATGCATGACACCTCCTTTTCCGGGTCGGACCGTGACAAGGTGCTGCAGATGATCAATGAGTCTTTCCGAAAAGCCGCGGAACAATTGCAAAAACTGGATTTTTTATTCCTTACTTTCGGGACGGCAAGGGTATATCTCCGGGCCGAGGATGGCTCTGTGGTGGCCAATTGCCACAAGCTGCCGGCAGAGCGTTTCCGGAGGAAGTTGCTTTCCCCCGGTGAGATCATGGAGGCTTGGCGTGAACTGCTGTCCCGTCTGTTCCGTCTGCGGCCCCAACTGCAGGTGTTCTTTACCGTGAGTCCCATACGGCACTGGAAAGACGGAGCGGTCGGGAATCAGTTGAGCAAGTCGGTGCTGCATGTGGCCATTCATCAACTGGAGGAGGAAGATGAACGGGTGCATTATTTCCCGGCTTATGAGATCGTCATGGATGAGCTGCGGGATTACCGTTTTTATGCGGCTGATATGTTGCATCTCTCCGAGACGGCGATAAAATATCTCCGGGAGCGATTCAGAGAAACGGCGATCGATCCCTTTGGATGGAAGGTAATGCAGGAAGTGGAGAAATTGCGAAAGGCACTGGAACATCTCCCGCGTCATCCGGACTCGCCTGAACATAAGGCTTTCCGGGAAACTCAAAGGAAGAAGATCCAACGGTTGGAAGAAAAATATCCGTTTCTGGATCTTGCTGAAGAAAGGAAGTTTTTTGAAAAATGATCAAAAGAAAACCCCGGTTTTCCGGGGTTTTCTTTTTGTTGTCCTACCGGAGCGAGGAATTTCCTCTCGGGAGGTAAGATTACCGAATAGAGATCCCGATGCCGGAACTTTTGGAGGCATCCTCTTCGGTGAAGGAGATGGTGTAATGGCCATTGTCTCCGATGAAACCGCCCAACCGGATGTAAAAATCGGTGTCCGTCGTACCGGTGTTGTTCACGTAAAATTGAAGGGTTTGTCCGTCATCACCGTCCAGTCCGCCCAAACGTTCTTCATTCAGGTTGTAGACGTCGAAATGGAGTTCGGTATTATTGGCTTCAGGTGAAACGGTCCAGACGATCTTTTTGTTGACGGGGAGTTTGACCTTGAAGAACTCATAGTCTCCTCCGTTATCGTTGGCCGCATCGACCAGGATGGTGCCATTGATGTTGCCGGTGGGATAGGTGTCGATGATCCGTGCCTGGGCGAAATCATCGTCAGGTTCGTTATCATCATTGGCATTCAGGTTTTGGATCGAGAGCTTGTATGCGCCTTCACCCTGTCCTTCGCGGGCATTGAGTTTCAAGAAGTAAGAGCCGCCTTTGGTGTAAAGGTTGAGGGTGAGGTTGCCACCGTCGGTGCCGGTAAGGCGTTCGAGTTGATCGTTGTTGTCATTGTAGATCGCCAGTTCCGGTTTCAGTGTTTCCGACAGGTTCTCCAGATGGATTTCCACGGCATCCCACACACCGTTGTTGGCGGTGGTGAACCTGAACCAGTCGATGTCGTAACCGCTTACGATGCGACCCTCTTTGTTGAGGGCGGGCAGGGTTCCGAGCTCGTAAGCGGTCTCCTTCTTGTCATTGGGTTCGAAGGCATCGTTGATGGGACTGTCGGTCACCTTTACGGTGTAAGAGCCTTCTCCGCCTTCACAGGTGACCTTGAGGTAATAGGTGCCTCCGTTATTGGTGAACTTGATCTTGAGGTCCCCCCCGGCCGAGCCGGTGAAGCGGTCGATGCGGTTGCCGTTCTGGTCGAGGATCTCCACGGTGAGGACCAACTCGTTGTCCCCATTGGAGATCTCAATGAGCGTAAGATCGAAGTAATTGGAAAAACCGGGGACGAAACTGTAATAATCGACATCGTCCCCTTTGACATAAGCGGAGGTGGAAGTTCCCAGGGTGAGAGTTGTTGCCTCTTCCTTACTGTTGTTGGGTTCGTTTTTGTCAAGGTTCAATGCCTCGTCGGTCTTGTCGCAGGCCACCAGCCCTGCCAGCACAAAAGCGATGAACAGGAGCCGTTTCATCGCTCCTCTTGCAGAGAAAAACGTCTTAAAATGTTCCATGATAAAAGTTTTTAAGGTTGGATAAATTGATTGAAAGTGGGCTCATTGAAAAAAAATCCTTCTTCCGGAAGTGAGGCCGAACGTTCAGCCATGTTTTTGGCGCGTGATCTTATCCTGATCCTGGGTTTATTTCAGAAGGCCACGTCAGGCCGAAAACGGAAAGAGAAACGAGGAACAACGGTTCGGTGCCTGTGAATGGTCTGCTGAAAAGGACCTCGTGTCAATCAACAATGTTGTTACCCTTCCTTGTTGACAAAGATGATGCCAAAAATGCAAAGGGGGCATGCTATTGAGCATATTCATTAAAAAAGCCCTGTCTGGCAGGGCTTTTTACGAAAGGCAGAAGGAAGAGATTTCAATAGTTTTTGGCCTCGAGTTCGAAGTAGGCCTGGGGATGGAGACAGGCGGGACAAACCTTTGGGGCGGATTTCCCCTCATGGATATAGCCGCAATTGCGGCATTTCCAGATCATCACTCCGTCGCGTTCGAACACCTTTCCTTCTTCGAGGTTCTGGTAAAGGGTTCGGTAGCGTTCCTCGTGGGCTTTTTCCACTTTGGCGATCATGCGAAAGGCGGATGCCACCTCTTTGAACCCTTCCTCTTCGGCAATGTCGGCGAACTCGGGATAGAGTTGGGTCCATTCCTCGTTCTCTCCTTCGGCGGCGGCCTTCAGGTTTTCCATCGTATTGCCGATGACGCCTGCGGGATAGGCGGCGGTGATCTCCACCATTCCCCCTTCGAGGAACTTAAAAAAACGTTTTGCGTGTTCCTTTTCATTGAGGGCGGTTTCGGCAAAGATGGCCGCGATTTGTTCCAGACCTTCCTTCTTGGCCTGCTTGGAGAAGTAATCATATCGCATGCGTGCCTGCGATTCCCCTGCGAAAGCTTTCAGCAGGTTCTGTTCCGTACGGGTTCCTTTTAATGGTTTCATAATGCAATGATTTATGGGTTGGACATTGAGTGTAAATTTCATTTTTCTTCCAGCGGGAAAAAGTCACGCTTTGCCGCCCCGCATACCGGACATTTCCAGTTGTCAGGCAGGGCCTCGAAAGGGGTTCCGGGCGGGATGCCGCTATCGGGATCCCCTTCGGCGGGGTTGTAGATATGTCCGCAGACAGAGCAGCGGTAAAGACTCCCGCCGCCGTCCGGGGGCTCTTCACCCGTATAGGAGGGAGCGTTTCTGGGAGTGGCCCCTTTTTTTACACGGCGGTACCATTCATATGTGAGTGGAGTACCCTCGTCGCGAAGCACTTCTGCGTCCGTCATTTCCCCGACGAAGAGAATGTGGCTCCCCAGATCGATCTGCTGCACGACCCGGCATTCCAGCCAGGCCAGGACATGATCGCGGGGTACGGGCAGCCCCCCCGGCGTGGTCAGATAAGGCAAAGCGGAGAATTTCTCCGTCTCCTTACCGCTCCGGAAGCCAAAAAGGCCGATGACACCGGCAGGAACCTCCTGGGAAAGGATGGCCACGGAAAAAGCTCTTCCTCCGGCGATGAGACCTGCCGAGAAATTGTCTTTATTGCAACTGACCGCCACCTGTGGCGGCTCGGCTGTCACCTGAAAAACAGTGTTGCTGATGTAACCGTTGATCCGCCCCTCATGGGCCGACCCGACCACATACAAGCCGTATGTGATGCGGAACAATGCTTCTTTGTTCATTCTTTTTCCTTTTTTGTACGACCAAACATCTGTACCATGATCCGAGAAATCTCGAAACCTTTGATCGGCTTTTTCCGGAAATATTCCATGAGCATCCGGGTCAGCTCCTCGTCGAAATGGTCCAGGATCACATCTTCTTCCGTGTCCAGCAGATGATGATGTTCTTCCAAAATGCCGTCATACCGCATCTTGCCTTTGTCGGTCAGCACCTTATGGATCAGTCCGGCTTTCTCCAGTGCTTCGAGATTGTTGTACACCGTGGCGGCCGTCAGATTCGGAAAGTCTTTCTTCAACATCCGTAAGATCGTGTCCACGTCCGGATGATGGGACGACAGTACGGCCCGGTAAACCGCAATCCGCTGGATGGTGACCCGAACCCCCTTTTCCCGGAACTTCCTTATGATCTCTTCATTGCTCATGACCTTTCTTTTACTGGTTTAAAAATAATAAAAATTCTAAAAAACAAAAAGATTCAATAATCTTTTTTTGGGGAGGAGGGTGGCACGGACGTTGCAGGGAGGGGTAGGTGAAAGAAATTTATTATTTTGCATCCGGAAAGAGATTTCCGGAAGGAGGGAGAAATGGACAGAGAGAAGATCGATGGCCGGCGTTTCTTTTATTTTTTTTACGCCGGTGCGATGCGGCTTTTGGAGCATCAGGAAGAGATCAACAAGTTGAATGTTTTTCCCGTGCCGGATGCGGACACGGGTACGAACTTGGCATCCACGTTGCGGGCAGTGATGGATGCGATCCATCCTCAGAGGTCGTATAAAGAGACCACCTCACTGATTGCGGAGGCGGCGCTAACGGGAGCGCGTGGGAATTCCGGGATCATCTTTGCGCAGTTTCTCAGCGGGATCGACCAGGAGACCTGCGAATGCCGGGCTGTGACGATCGAGGATTTCGCCGGGTCGGTGGCACGGTCGGTCAAGTATCTTTATGAGGCGATCGCAGAACCGATCGAGGGGACCATGCTGACGGTCATCCGGGAATGGGCCGAATACATTGGACAGTATTACCGGGCACATGATCTGAAGACGTTGCTGATCAACTCCTATGAGGTGGCGAAACGTTCGATGCAGGCCACCTCGCAACGCATCCGGGAGCTCACCTCCACGGCGGTGGTGGATGCCGGCGCCAAAGGCTTCGTAGTCTTTTTGGAGGGGATCATCGACCTACTGCGAAGCAATGATATCCGGCAGCTTGTGCGGATGAAAAAGCCCATTGTGGCGGAAGGGGTCGAGATCGAAGAGATCGATCATCATGGCGAGCTCACCTACCGCTATTGTACGGAGGTGTTGCTGAAAGGGGAAGGGATCGACCGTAAGAAGATCGAAAAACTCCTGGAACAGTATGGGGATTCGGTGGTGGTGGCAGGCAATGCCGCCATGACCCGTTTACACGTGCATACCGATCATCCGGATCGTGTGATCGACCGTCTTCGCACATTTGGTCGGCTGGTATTCCAAAAGGCCGATGACATGGTATTGCAGTATCGCGTGGCCCACGAAAGGAAACATCGCATTGCTCTGGTCACCGATTCCGCCTGTGACCTGCCCGACGATTATCTCGAAGAGCATCAGATCACGATGGTCCCCATTTATCTTTATATGGGTGAGAACCAGTATCTCGACCGGGTGACCATCAAGCCGGAACGTTTTTATGAGCTGATCCGCGAGGAGGGGAATGCGCTTTCGACCTCGCAGCCCAATATCCGTTCGTTTATCAACCTATATTCCCGTCTGGCCTCACATTATGATTCGGTGATCGCGGTGCATCTCTCTTCTGCATTGAGCGGCACCTACCGCACTTCGCGTCAGGCGGCCGAGCGGGTGTCGCGCGAAACGGGTGTCCGGATCACCGTCCTTGATTCCAAAGGATTGTCGGGGATGTTCGGCCTTGTGGTGAAGAAAGTGGCCGAAGCCATCGAAGCGGGACGCACTCATGATGAGGTCCTCGAGGCGTATGAAGAATGGGTGCAGAAGGCGAAAGTGTATGCGGTGGTAGGTTCGATGCGTCAGTTGATGCGCAGCGGGCGTGTGAGTCAGCTGAAGGGTTGGTTGGGACGGCTGTTTCATCTCCGGCCTCTGGTGACCATCGATGAGCAGGGCAAAGCCATCCCCACCGGCATCGCCTTTTCACAGCGAAAAGGGCTGAAACGCATCCTCCAGACCCTTGCCGCCGACAGCCGCTTCCGTCAAAGTCCCGAATATGTGGTGATGCATGCCAACGCTCCCGAGGCTGCCCGACGTCTCGGGAAGGAAGTGGAACGGATCACCGGCAAGAAACCTTCCGGATTTTACAACATCTCACCTGTTTTAGGCCTTCACCTGGGTACAGGAACACTCGGGATTGCCTATATGGAGGCCTGATCTTTTCCGGTATGCGGATTAGGTGGATGATTTCTTACCGGATCAGGATCTTTTTCCGAAGCGTGGCTCGGGAGGTATGGACTTCCAGGAGGTAGAGCCCATTGGGGAGGGAGACAGAGATCCGGCATGAGCGGCCGCCGTTCCCGTTACGCTGGGCATGAAGCAGGGTGCCGGTGAGGGAGTAGATGCGTACCTCTTCCACGGGCGAGCGGGCCGTGACCGAGAAATGGCCGTCGGAAGGGTTGGGGAAGAGTGTAACCCGTTCGGCCGTGATCCCTTCGACGGCGGTCGCCGGTATGACATATACCACCAGAAAGGCCGAATCGCAAAGGGTGGGGCTGGCCGTAAGGCAGACCTTGTAGGCGACCGTGTCGAGACCTTCAAAGTCATCGTCCGGGTTATAGAGGATCCGGTCGCCGTCGATGCCTGCTGTGCCATGGAGGGGGTACTGGATGATGGAAATCTCAACCTCGGCGGGAAGGTCGTCATTGTCCAACACGCTGGCTATCAGTGTCGAGTCTTGTTTGATGGTGTGGTAATCGTTCTTACATTCGGGTTTTTCCACGATGATGATCCCGTGTTTGAAGCGTTCCGTAAATTCCTGGAAATAGATGTTGGCGAGGGTTGCATCGTGGATGATGAGGGTGTTCTCATCGTTGCGGTATTCGGCGGAGGAGCTCCAGTTGTGGCTGCCGGTGAGCAGCAGGGGGTCGGAGTCGGGCCGGCTCTGGTCGACGATGAGGTATTTGTGATGCATGATGCCCGACTCGCCGGTCTTCCGGAAGTTTTCCGCCAGGGCTTCTTCGAGCGTGCGTTTGACGGTGGCCATCGCGGGGTCGGTGTCGTCGTTGACGAGCACCTTGGCGGTGGCGCCGGCATATTTGCGGTCGCGGATGGCGTAGCCCAGTTCATTCCGGGTGATGATCATCGTGGCTGCCTCGAGGTCGGCGTCGGCCGAGTTGATGGAGGAGAGGATATGGGCATTGGTGCCGTCGCTGGGACTGAAATAGCATTCCACCCGGATGCCGTTGGCGAGGTAGATCTCATGAGGGGTGTTGTCCAGTTTGTCGGGGCCGAAACGGCTCCGGGCAGGATCGGGTTGGTCGCCTTCGCTGCCGAACATCTCCTCGAATTCCATCGTGTAGACCTTTGCCAGGCTTTGGTCCTGAATGATGATCACATTGTTGGGATCGACATACATCTGTCCTTCCGTGAAGTTGGTGGCCCCCGTCCAGACGACCGGATCGGCAGGGTTGTCGGAATTGGCGTCGATGATGACGAACTTGTTGTGCATGATGCCGTAGCCTGCCTCGTAATCGCTGGTGGGGCTGGCGATCTTGCCGATGCCGGCATTCAGTTCGTTGATACCGGAATTGTCGGTATTGCTGTCATAGACCACCCGCACCCTTACTCCCCGCTGGTAGGCGGCATTGAGGGCGGCGGAGATGTTGGAGATGCCGGTGTTGTTGAAATTGTATATGGCCACATCGATGGTTTTCTTAGCCCTTTCGATGTAAGCGATGAGAGTGTCGTCGAGAGTTTTGTCAAGCCAAACGGCTTTGGGGCCTGTGGCGACGGAGGTGTCCACGGGACGGTCGAAATAGACCTTGATGTCGCCGGTGGAGGCGGAGCGGGTGATCACGGGGATGATCCGGGATTTGGCCGTGTCGTTGACATCGCTGGCCGAAACGGATACTGCCTGGATATATACCAGATCGGAAGCCTTAAAGCCATAAGGGTTCAGCTCGTGAGAGGTACGGGTGCCGCCGTCGGTGAAAGGGGTTCCTTCCAGGTCGGGCGTGTATCCCCAGCGGACCATGGTGGTGCCTTCGTTGTCGGTGGTCCAGCGAACATAAAAATTGGTTTGGGAGATATTGTAGACCTCAACGGGGGTGACAATGTTGATGGAGCTGCCGGCCTGCAGGTCATCGCCGTCGCGGGGCAGGATCTGGTAGGTCTGGTTGTATTGTGCCAGGGGGCCTATGATCGTGACATTGCCCGAGGGGATGACGGTCCCCACCAGGGGGGAGTTGGAATCGTTAATGCGGATCTGGCCCTCCTCGCCGGAGGCGGTGAAAGTATAGTTGGTCTTTGCCGCAAAGGTCTTCCCGGCGTCAGCGAAAACAGCGTTCTCGATCCTTACCAGTTGGGCTTCGTAAGCATCACTCAGCTCTCCCGGTGTAAGGGTCACGGGATCGGGCAGAGTATGTCCGGACGATATCACGGTGACGGAAGAGATAGGGCTGATCTCCAGGAGATTGTGAAAAAGGGAAAGCTCGCCCGTGATGACGATACTGTCGCCTCTTTTCACGGAAGAGAGGTCGGACCACCCGTAAGCGGCAATGCCGGCTGTGCCATCCTGCATATAGCGGATGCCCCCCAGTTCGCTGCCGTTGGTCACGATGCCGGTGACGGTCACCACTGTGCCCGTGTCCTGGGCCCGGGCGTCCGAGATCGTGATCACCTGTGCCTGGACAAGGGGGAGGAACATGAAGAAAAACAAAATGGCAGGGAATGTTCTTTTCAACATATCGGAAGAATTAAAAGGTGATGGAAAGGGATGAATTGAAACGCCGTCCCATGCCGAAAAAGACCGTTGCCGATTTGGCGTCGAAATCCTTGAATGGCAGGGGACTGTAAGGGTCATTGTTTACTGCGTCGGAGATGTAATATGTATCGAAAAGATTGAGCACGCTGAAGCGCAGCGAGGCTTTCATTTTTTTCGTGATGCGGAAGGAGTAGCCGAGGTGAAGATCAAAAAGGGTGTAATTGGGGATCTTCCACGAGTCGACGGGATTGCCTTCCTCGTCGGTGGTGGATTCTGGAGTGAAATCGGAATAGTATTTGGCGAACCAGGTGAATCGCCCGTTGAGGTAGAGTCCTTTGACGGGTTCATACCGCAGGCTGGCTCCCATCTGTGTCTGGGCGGCATCGCCCACGTGGATGCCCTTGGCGTTGAAGTCGATCACCTTGTTCACCTTTTCGTGGGTGTCGTAGTTGTAATATTGGAGGTTCTTCACCTCTTTGTCCCACACCCAGTCGCCCAGGGAGACGAGACCCTGCAGCGTAAGGTTACGGCGCATCTTCCACGCCATGTCCACCTCGATCCCTTTGTGGAAAGCGTCCATGCCGGGGATGTCGGCATAAACCCGGATATTGTTGTTCTCCGGTTCCACGGGATCATAGCCCGGATCGTCCGGTTGCAGGGTGTAGGTGGAATAGACCCGGTTGGTGGGCTTGTTCTGCCACCAGGTGAGGTAGGCGTTCACGTTGAGAGAGAAGGCGGGCGAGCCGTAATGGTATCCTCCCTCGATGGCTTTGACCTTTTCGTTGCCGGTCTCTTCCGCAAACTCGGTCGTGTAACCCTTGTAGAAATATTTGAAGGGGCGCACCTTGGAGAGGTAGCCTACGTTGAGGAAGAGGTTGGACCGGGGGGAGATGTTATAGTTCCCACCCGTCTTGAAAGTGAAGCCGGGTTTCCAGTACCAGTCCGACTCGGCCATCTTGAAGTAGTCGATCTTTTTATAGCCGTTGACGGCCGCGGTCAGGTTGAGGAACCAGGAGAAGAGGGCGGTCTTGTATTCCGACTGCAGGAAAATTCCGCCCCAGTTCACTTTCCCTTTGTAATAATACCGGATCTTGTCGCCGGGGTATTTCATCGCCAGGGAAGAGTCGGTGTCGTAGTCGTTGCGAAGGTCGGACTTGTCGATGGCGTAGTCGCCTCCCAGCAGGTCGGTCACGGTGGTGTAATGGACACCGGTATAGTTGCGCAGGTCGATCCCGCCGCTGAAGGTCCACCGTTCGTCGAAACGGTGGTTGAAGGTGGAGAGGAGCCCGAACCAATAGTGGTCGTTGTGGGCTCGGGTCATATAATTGTAGGAGTAATGGAGGGAATCGCTGTAGGTATTGTTTATGGGACAGACCGGGCCGAAAGGGGTCTGGGTGCAGAATGCATTGGTGTTGTAAATATCTTGCCAGTTGATCTCTCCGTAGTGTGGATCATCGGGGTCGCTGATGCGTTGGGTCTCCTTGATGCTGTGGCGGGGGCGGTCGCCGCCGCCGCTGCCGAGAGAGACGTAAAAGATGTTGGAGAGGGTGGTACGGTCGTTCACCTTCCACAGGTCGCGCAGGCTGAACTGGGGTTTATGGTATTGGTTATGCCGTTCTGAAAGCCCTTCTTCGGGGGCGTCGGGGTTGTAGCGGTTGCGGCGTAATGCTCCCCAGTGTTGGTTATAGCCCCTGCCCATGTCGTTGATGACAGGACGGTAGAGGTAGTCGCCCTGGTCGTCGGTCTCGTCGACGGGGACGCCGTGTTTGCGGGCGTAGGCGAGGTCATAGGTGGCGATGGGGCGTTTATAGGAGCGTTGTTCATGTTCCTGGGGGGCGCCCATGCCGGAGAGGGTGAGGGTATGATCGCCCAGTTGTTTGTCGAGTCGGAAATAGTAGAACCATCCTTCGGAGAAGGTATGGTCGACCCAGCCGTTGCCGCGTTTGTAAGAGGCGGCCAGGGAGAAGGCCCAACCGTGGGGCAGGCGGCCGCTGGTGAAGCCGAACGAGGAACGGATCTTCCCCTCGCTGTTAACCTCTTGTTTAAGGCGCCAGGAACGACGGCTTTGCAGACCCATGGTGAGAATGTTGAGCGTTCCGCCGACGGAGGGGAGTGCCAGCTTGGAGGCACCTAATCCCCGTTGTACCTGGATGGTCCGGGTCACCTGGTCGAGGCCGAACCAGTTCGACCAGTAGACCCAGCCGTTCTCCATATCGTTGACGGGGATCCCGTCGATCATCACGGCGATGTTGCGTTGGTTGAAGCCGCGGATGGTGATGCGGGCGTCGCCGTCGCCGCCGCCCTGCTGGGTGGCATAGACCCCCGGCGTGGTGTTGAGGATCATGGGAATGTCCTGGCCTGCCAGCTCTTCGCGTATCTGAGCCGGACGAACCGTGGAGAAAGCCACGGGGGTCTCCCGTGCCCGCGCAACATCGGCCACCACCTCCACCTCGCTGATGGTCACCGTATTGAGTGCTATGTTCAGATTCACCGGGCGACTTCCGACCGTGACAGTGACCTCCTTGGGTTTGTAACCTACATAGGAGATCCGCAACGTATGTTCTCCATAAGGCAGTTGCAACATGAAATGACCGTTTTCATCGGTGACCGTGCCGGTGGTCTCACCGGCGAGAATATTGGCGCCGATGAGGGTCTCCCCCGTGGTGCGATCGGTGACGGTGCCCGTGACGATGCCCTCCTGGGCCAGGGAAGACCACGGAAGAGCCAGGCAGAGGAGGAAGAGCAGCAGCCCTCTCCTGACGGCTGGAAAGAGATGTTCCATGCGGCGAGACAGTTTTTTACTTCACAAGGATCTTCCTGACGGCAAAACGGTCGTTGTTAAGGGTCACACGTACCAGGTAAAGGCCCGGTGGAGTATTGGCCGGGAGGTACACCTGATGCCGGCGTTCATAGGCTTCTCCCAGCTCTTCGCGGTAGATGTGCTGGCCGAGGAGGTTGGTGACCTCGATACGCCGGAGAGGATGGTTGGCGACCACCTCGAAGGTGTTGTAGGTGACGGGGTTGGGGTGGGTGTACACTTCCAAAGGATCGTCCGCGGGAGTATGTACGGCGGTAACGCCGCAGTTGCAGGTATGGAATCCCAGGGAATCCCACACATCCCTGCCTCCCGGGACGGTATCCCATTCCATCGAGACGTCAAAGCCGTCGGGATTGGCTGTGACCCCGTGTTTTACCAAACGTTTGCGCACCAGGGTATGGTCTTTCGTCCAGGCCATCCAATACGGACCGAAAGGTGCTGTGCCGGCTGTGTCGGTGTGCTGGACGATATAATCGATCACCCGTCCGGCCGTCTCCACCCAAGTGGTGTCGTCGCCCTCTATAATGCGATAATGGTAGCTTACCAGCGAATCTTTCACATATGACCAGCCGTATTCGTACTTGATCTTGTCTCCCAAACCGATCTGTCCGATCAGATCGACAGCCACGGGATTGGTGAGGGATTCATTGCTTTCCGATTTGAGCAGGCCGATGGCATCGTTGCCGTTCATGTAGGTAGGGGCAGGATAATCATGGTCGAGCAATCCGGGGTTGTGGTTCTCGGCAATAGCCTGCAGGGCCGGATCACATTTGGGAGAGATAGCTCCCCCCCCCAGTTCCTTGTCCACTTTCTGTCCGTTCACGAACACCAAAACCTCGTGTGGGGGCAAAAAACCTTCCAACTGGGTAATTCCCCCATCATTGAAGTTGGAAGAACCGTTCGAATATCTGGCTACCCAGTAATAGCTCAGATCGATCACATGATCGGTAGGGTTATAGATCTCCAATGCCTTGTTGTTGCCGGAGCCTTCCACGTATTCGGAGAAGAAAAGTTCCGAGCAGTCGTTTTCCTCCTGGGCCGGGAGAGTGGTCAGGGTGAAGACGACAAAGAGAAGAATGAGTAAAGTTCTTTTCATGAGCGATCATTTAGGGTTTGAAAATTCCTCCCGGGATGAAACTTCCCCGTCCTGATGCAAAGTTATGAAATCCCTGTAAGGTTTACCCTTTTGCCAGAGGTTGTTGATAAAAAAAAGGAAGGTTTTGGTCAAAGAGATGTTTCAGTGGAAGAGGTGCAGGATGCGTTCGAGGTCTTCGGGGGTGTCGACGGAGTAGTTGCGGTAGCGTGAGATGGCCGCGCGGATGGTGTATCCGTTCTCGAGCCAGCGGTTTTGTTCGAGCGACTCGGCCTTTTCGAGGGGGGAGGGTTCCAGACGGGTGATCTCTTTCAGGACATCGGCGCGGTAGGCGTACATCCCGATATGGATGAGGTAGGTGAAATGGCGGCTCCATTTTTCCTGGGGGACGTCGCGCTGGAAGGGGATGGGGGATCGGGAGAAGTAGAGCACACGGCCCTGTTTGTCCATCACGGCCTTGACGGCATTGGGGTTGACGATCTCC
>Ga0256835_1001078_pt1 | contig 17336 bp, 9 predicted proteins | sample PIR30metaG_FD_185972 | JGI IMG/M metagenome (GOLD analysis project Ga0256835, IMG submission 185972) | Hydrothermal vent microbial communities from East Pacific Rise, Pacific Ocean - PIR-30 | ecosystem: Environmental > Aquatic > Marine > Hydrothermal vents | place: Pacific Ocean: East Pacific...
CGATTCCAAATGTGTGGGGATCACGTTGGGGAAAGACCGGAAGAGCGGACAGAACGTCTGGTCGAAGAACCCTTGCAGGGACGGGGCAACCCACTATAACGAGGTGATCTTCCGAGCCCTGCGGGACGGTTGGTCGAAAGAAAAGATCGGCTCCCACATCGTCCGGCGGAACACCGTCTACCACTGTGAGCAGGCGGGGATCGTGGGCAGCCTGGGTGCGGTCTTCAGCGTCATCGAAGAGAACCATATCCATGACATCTGGGTGAAACGCCTCTTCACGGGAGCGGAGATCGCCGGCATCAAAATACATGCTCCGGTGGATATGATGATCCGTCACAACCATCTCTGTCGTGTCGGCCGGGGGATCTGGCTCGACTGGATGGCGCAGGGAGTGCGGGTGTCAGCCAACCTGTGTTACGACAATCTTCTCTGTGATCTTTTCGTCGAAGTGAGCCACGGACCTTTCCTGGTCGATAACAACCTTTTCCTTTCGGAGGAATCGATCCGCAACTGGAGCGAGGGAGGGGCGTTTGCGCATAACCTCGTCGCCGGCAGGATCACCGCCCTCGAAGTACGTGGACGGTTCACACCTTATCTTTTTCCCCATTCGACGCGGGTGAAAGGATTGCGGAACATCTGGTCGGGGAAGAACCGTTTCTATAACAATCTTTTCCTGGCCCCCGTGGGAAAAAAGAGCGGCTACGGGCTTGCCGTGTATAATCACCTCTACGATGGACTGTCTGCTTCGGGCAATGTGCACTTGGGCGCTTCCCGTCCCGCTCGGCTGGAGGCTGGCGTGGTGCGGGACAGTTCCTTCGCGGCGGAGGTGCACCTTGAAACGGAGAACGGAAAGATACGGGTTGTCTTCAACCTGCCTCCTTCCGTGGAGGCGATGAAACGGGAAGAGGTGACCTCCGCCCTGCTGGGGGTTGCAGAGGTGCCGGAAATGCCTTTTGTTACGCCGGAGGGAAAACCGCTGAAGATCGACAGGGATTATGCCGGCAGGGAAAGAAAAACATCCGGTCCCTCTCCCGGTCCGTTCAGCCCATTAAGGGTCGGGCGGAATATCTTCGTTGTTATGGATAAAAAAGAATAGACCCCATGAAAAAATTTTCTTTCTCTGTTTTCCCTTTGTTGTTCCTGCTGACCCTCCCTCTCTGGCGCTGTGGGAGGGAGGTTTCCAAGGCAGACGACCGGGCCCTGCCCATCGTGATGGATATGGTTTTTCCCAATCCGGGAGAAGAACCTCCTATTACCAAATACACCGATCCGGCCTTCTTGAAGAAGATCGGGTATAACGGGATGGTGCCGGCATGGCATATCCAGTGCGGGATCACGTACGATTCGTTCCGGAAAGAGATCATTCCCGAAGGTTCGGTGGAAAGGCGCTGGATCCTGCACAAGCAACGATGGATCCGTGACCGCCTGGAGGAGGCCGAGCAGGCCGGCATGCCGGTGTATGCTTTTATGGATGTACTGGTATTACCGGAGATCATCCTCACGAAATTTCATGATCAGATCGTCCGGGATGAAGATGCAGGGGGAAGTGCCATCGGGGGACGGCTGCGGCCCGATATCAATAAACCCTTGACAGAACAACTGTTGCGTATTCAAATCAATGAGATCTTTTCCACTTTTTCCGAACTGGACGGGCTGGTGATACGGTTTGGGGAGACCTATCTCTTCGATACTCCGTACCATGCCGGCGGGAGTCCGGTAGGGGGGGATGAGGAAGAACGCATCAAGGGACATGTCAAACTGATCAACCTGCTGCGCGAAGAGGTGTGTGTGAAAAGGGATAAAAAACTTTTTTACCGGACCTGGGATTTTGGATTCTTCCATACCCGTCCCGATATCTATCGCAAGATCACCGACCAGGTGGAGCCCCATCCCGCTCTTTTTTTCTCGATCAAATACCCCAGAGGGGATTTCCAGCGTTTACTCCCTTTCAATCCCACACTGGGCATCGGAAAGCATCGTTTTGTGGTGGAATATCAGTGCCAGCCGGAATATTATGGCAAGGGAGCCCATCCCTATTATGTCTTTGACGGGGTCCTCAATGGTTTTGAGGAATACAGTCAAATCATGCGGCCGGGGGAGAAGCAGGGACTGTCAGATCTGACGGGGGATCCCCGTTTTGCGGGGATCTGGACCTGGTCGCGCGGAGGAGGATGGCGCGGACCCTATATCACCAACGAAATGTGGTGCGATCTCAATGCCAGGGCTGCGCTTACCTGGGCCCATGACACCACCCTTTCGGCCGACAGGGTGGTCGATACCGTGGCCCGCATCCTGGGAGTCAACGAAGAAAGCCTCGACGCTTTCCGTAACCTGGTGCGCCTCTCCTCTAAAGGAGTGGTCCGCGGCCATGCCAGTCTCATCGATATCCCCCGCGCCCACTTCAATGTTTGGTGGATACGCGACCAGTACATGTCGGATATGCATATGCTCAATACCTTTTTTGATTACCTCATACGCGAGAATAAGGTGGAGATGGCGATCCGTGAAAAACAGGAGGCGGTCGGGATCTGGCGGAAAATGGAGGAACTGGCGCAAAAGATCCGTATGGATGATCCGGAGAATGAAGAGTATCTTCGTGTTTCGGTTACTTATGGCAGGATCAAATATGAGATCATTGCCAATGGTTTTACAGCCGTGCTGCTGGGTTACCGCGGGGACAAAACCGGTCACTACGAGAAAAAGCGCATTCGCCAGGCCATCGCCCGGTATGATGAACTGTGGAAAGAATGGCGAAAACTCCGTAAAGAACATCCTTCCTGTGCCACCCTCTATGAGCCCAATGCCTTCCATATCGATCAGCACGGGGTGACCGGAGACCCGGAACATGGTTTGGAGAAAAGGATCTCGAAGTATCGGGGGATGTGAAAGGCAAAGGGGGAGCGATAAAGCGATAAAGCGATGATGCAACTTATCAGGCATTGTCAACCTGGAACCTGAAACTCCCCCAGGGAGCATGCTCTGGAAAAGAAAAATGGGGGAGGGGAGGATAGAAGGAAAGTGATATGAATCGTCATATTAAAACGGTAAAAAGAATGAAAGGTATGAAATGCAAAAAATGGGGGGGATATCTTTTCCTGTTGGTATTTGCAGGCTTGTGGGGCATCACTTCTTGCAGGGACCGGAAAGAGGGCTCCATTTCCGGCAGGCAGGAGAAGCCCAACATTGTCTTCATTTTTGCGGACGATCTCAATTATGATATGATCCATGCGTTGGGGAACCGTGTGATCATTACGCCGCATCTCGATCGTCTGGTAGAGGAGGGGGTGACCTTCACCCACGCATACAATATGGGGGCCTGGACCCCGGCGGTGTGTGTTTCGAGCCGGGGCATGTTGAACACAGGACGTTCGTTGTGGGAGGCGCACCGTCAGGTGCCGCACCTGAAAGAACTGACTGCCCGGGGGGAGCTGTGGGCGAAGATGCTCGAAAAAGCCGGTTACGAAACCTATATGACAGGGAAATGGCATGTGCGGGTGTCTCCCCAGGAGGTCTTCGACCATGTCGTGCATGAGCGGCCCGGCATGCCCAATCAGACTCCGCAAGGCTACGACCGTCCCAAGGGGCCTAACGACACTCTCTGGCGTCCCTGGGATACCACCTTCGGCGGATACTGGAAAGGCGGAAAACACTGGAGCGAGGTGCTGGCCGATGATGCCGTGGCATTCCTCCAGGAAGCAGCAAAGAAAGAGAAGCCTTTCTTCATGTATCTGGCATTCAATGCCTCTCACGATCCGCGGCAGTCGCCGCGCCGGTATGTTGAAATGTACGATGTCGATAGCATCCCGCTGCCGGAAAGTTTCCTCCCGGAATATCCGTATGGCGAACAGATCGGAAGCGGCCGGAAACTGCGGGACGAACGATTGATGCCTTTTCCGCGTACCCCCTATGCGGTGAAGGTCAACCGTCTCGAATACAATGCCATCACCTCCCACATGGACGACCAGATCGGAAGGATCCTCGATGCTCTTGAAAAGACGGGGAAAATGAAAAACACATACATTTTCTTTACTGCCGATCATGGTTTGTCGGTGGGAGCTCACGGGTTGGCCGGCAAACAGAACCTTTTCGATATCAGCATCCGGGTGCCGTTCATGGTCGTCGGTCCCGGTATCCCCGCCCACAAAAGGATCGATGCCGATATCTATCTGCAGGATGTGATGGCGACCACCCTCGAGTTGGCCGGTGTGGATCACCCCGATTCCCTCTATTTCCATAGTGTGATGCCGCTGATACGCGGAGAACGGGAGAAAAGCTTCTATCCGGCGATCTATGGCGCTTATCTCAATTACCAGCGGATGATACGGAAAGATGGTTTCAAGCTGATTGTCTATCCCCGCGTGCCGGTGGTGTTGTTGTACGACCTGAAGCATGATCCGGAGGAGATGCACGACCTGGCACAGCTGCCGGAATACCGCGATAAGGTGAAGGAACTGTTTGGAGAGTTGCTGCAACTGCAAAAAGAACTGCAGGATACGCTCGATCTCTCCAGCCGCTTCCCGGACCTGGTTTCTCAGTGAGATCTTTCTTTCAAATCCTTAAATTTGCATGCATGCTAACCCCCAAAAAAGTAGAAAAATGAAAAAGATCTTTTTTCCATTGGTTTTGGTGATGACCTTACTTGCTTTTCCTGCTTGTCAGTCCAGGAAAGGAGGAGAAAACAAAAGTGCAGCGGTTGCCGACACGCTGGACAAAATGCAATGGTGGCGCGATGCCAAGTTCGGGATGTTCATCCATTGGGGCGTATATTCCGTTCCTGCGGGTGTCTATAAAGGCCACAAGATAAAAGGTATCGGCGAGTGGATCATGAACCGTGCCAAGATCCCCGTGGCGGAGTACAAGGAATATGCAAAATCGTTCAACCCGGTGAAATATGATCCCGATGCATGGGTGGCCCTGGCCAAGGAGGCGGGGATGAAATATATCGTGATCACCTCGAAACATCATGACGGCTTCGGAATGTTCGATTCGAAGGTGACCGACTGGGATATGGTGGATGCCACGCCTTACGGCAAGGACGTGATCGACATGCTGGTGAAGGCGGCCCGGAAACAGGATATGCACATCGGACTTTACTATTCGCAGGCGCAGGACTGGTGCCATCCCGGGGGGGCGGCCTATCGGGTGCCGGCGACAGCCGGATGGCCCAACCCCGATTCGACCCGTATCGACAAATACACCGCCGAGCATGACGGTCACTGGGATCCCGCCCAGTTAGGCGATTTCGACGAGTATCTCGATAAGATCGCCATCCCGCAGGTGAAAGAGATCCTTTCGCAGTATCACCCCGAGATTCTATGGTGGGATACGCCTAAGAATATGACCCGCGAACGGGCCGAACGTTTCCTGCCTCTTCTGAAAGTCTATCCGCGTCTTATCACCAACAACCGGCTGGGGGGCGGGATCCCCGGCGACTTGGAGACTCCCGAGCAATATATCCCCGCCACGGGGTATCCCGGACGGAACTGGGAAGTGTGTATGACCATGAACGATACCTGGGGCTACAAGTCTTGGGATCATAACTGGAAATCGGCCAAGGATCTGTTGCTAAAGCTCTCGGAGATCGTCTCGAAAGGGGGGAACTTCCTGCTGAATGTGGGACCTACCGCGGAAGGTGTGATCCCCCAGCCGAGCGTCGAGCGGCTGAAATACATCGGAGCCTGGATGAAGAAGAACGGCGAGGCGATCTATGGCACCCAGGCAAGTCCCTTCCCGTGGCTCCCCTGGGGACGTGCGACCCGCAAGCCGGGAAAGGTGTATCTGCATGTCTATGACTGGCCTGCCGACGGCGTGTTGAAGGTGCCGATGGACAATAAGGTGAAAAAGGCCTGGCTCCTGGCAGAGCCGGAGAAAAAGGTAAAAGCGGCGACCCGTGACGGTCACGTGGAGGTTTCCCTGCCTGCCGAAGCGCCCGATACGGTGATCTCGGTGGTGGTGCTCGAGATCGAAGGGGAACCCAACGTGAAACCGATCCCCACCGCCGGAAAAGAGGGGAAAGCCTCCTCGGCCGAAGAAAAACATCCTGTGTCTAATCTTTTTGATGGTGATCCGAAAAACCGGTGGATGCCTGAGAAAGGGGTCCATGAAGCCTGGGTGGAGGTCGACCTGGGCGAGCCGGTCAAGGTCGGTCATATGGCGCTGGTGGAACCGTGGCATCCCTGGGACCATCATGGACAGCACTTCGTGTTGCAGGTCAAGGAAGGGGAGAACTGGCGTACCGTGATCGAAGGGGATACTCCCGGCACGGGCTATAATGTGGCTTTCGATCCGGTGACAGGACAGTACTTCCGGCTGATCATGACAGGCCATGGAGAAGGAAGGCCCGTCTTGAACGAGTGGGTCCTGCACCGTGCCATTTGACACTTTCTTCGGTATTTTCCGCCGACTGGGATGGGGGATGCTGGTGGCCGGGATGGTGGCCTGCGGGTCGCATCCCCAAGGGATCCTCCTGTCCAGTCCCGATGGCCGCCTGCAGATCACTTTGCAGGTGAACGGTCCGGGAAGGCTTCATTATGCGGTCGACAGGGCGGGGGAGGAGGTGATCCTCCCCTCGCCGTTGGGGATGCTCCTGGGTACGGGAGATACATTGGGAGGTCATGTATTGTGTCTCGAGGCATCCCCCGCCTCTCTCCGGGATACCACGTGGCATCCTGTGTGGGGGGAACGCGCGAGCTATCGCGATCGTTACCGGGTCATGATAGTGGATGTCGAGGAGCGGAGCGGCTGCCGCTGGCAGCTGGAACTGCGGGCTTATGATGAAGGAGTGGCTTTTCGCTACCTTCTTCCGCAGGCCGTGGCGGGCGGCGACAGCGTGTACATCCTCCGGGAGCGTACCGGCTTCGTCTTTCCCCGTGGCTCACAGGCCTGGGTGACATACAGCGCCCAGGGGATCTACCGTCGTATGGATGTCGACTCGATCCGCCGGCCGGCCGAGCGGCCGCTGGTGGTCGAAGAGCCTGCGGGCACATACGTGGCGGTGGGAGAGGCGGCATTGGTCGACTATGCCCGCATGCGCCTGTCGAAAGGGGAGGAGCCGGGCGGGGTGGTCGCTCACCTCGCCGGGCCCGTGGCCCTGCATGTGCCGGCGCATAGCCCCTGGCGCTACATCATGGTGGCCAGCAGCCCCGGCCGGCTGGTGGAGAACAATTACCTTCTGCTTAACCTCAACGAACCCTGTGCCCTCGATGACGTCTCCTGGATAGGGCCGGGGAAGGTGATCCGCGAGATCACCCTCACCACCCGCGGTGGCAAGGCCTGTGTCGACTTCGCCGCCCGCCACGGCCTGCAGTTCGTGGAGTTCGATGCAGGGTGGTATGGCCATGAATATGACGATGCCTCCGATGCCACGACGGTGACCGTCGACCCGCGCCGTTCCCCCGGCCCGCTCGATCTGAAAGAGGTGATCCGTTATGCCCGGGAGAAGAACATCGGGATCATCCTGTATGTGAACCGCCGGGCTCTGGAACGGCAACTGGACACCCTACTGCCGTTGTATGCTTCATGGGGCGTGAGTGGGGTGAAATATGGTTTCGTGCAGGTAGGTCCCCAGCGCTGGACAGCCTGGCTCCACACGGCAATACGCAAAGCCGCGGCCCATCACCTGATGGTCGACGTCCACGACGAGTACCGTCCCACGGGATACCAGCGTACATGGCCCAATTTCATGACGTGCGAGGGAATACGGGGGGATGAGGCCGCCCCCGATAACCATCATACCCTCATCACCATGTTCACACGTGCCATTGCCGGACCGGCCGACAATACCGTCTGTTATTTCTCCGACCGTGTCGTCACGGAGATGCATTCCTCCCATGCCACCCAACTGGCCAAGGCCGTATGTATCTTCAGCCCGTGGCAGTTCCTCTTCTGGTATGACCGCCCTGCCGCCTCCCGGAAGGGGCCGGCTGCACCGGAGCTGCCCGGGAACCGTGTGATCAGCGAGGTGCCGGAACTGGAGTTCTTCAAAGAAGTCCCTACCGTGTGGGACGAAACACGTGTGATCGAAGGGAAGATCGGGGAATACGGTACGGTGGCCCGCCGCGCCGGCGACGACTGGTATGTCGGCGCCATCAACGGAAGGGAATCACATCAACTCGTATTGCCCCTCTCTTTCCTGGAGGCAGGGAAGCAGTACATGGCACAGATCTACCGAGATGATCCCCTGGTGGAGACACGTACCCACGTGCGCGTGGAGGAAAGGCAGGTCACGTCCGCCGACACGCTGCGCTTTGAGCTGGCTCCCAATACCGGTATGGCGATGCGGTTGGCCGGCTCCCGCTGAGTTGTCCCTGCCGGCTCACACGCGCAGGAAGATCTTGTTTTTGTACAGGTAAAGCAGGATCAGCCATTCGAGGGCGACAACGCCGGCCATGATGAGGGCAGGGCCATAGGCGCCCATAAGCTGTGCCAGCGATCCGAGAAAGAACTCCGAGGTGGGGGTCCAGTGTACCATCCGGTGGAGCATGTAGATGGTGATCGAGTTCATCCCGATCACGCGAAAGAAAAAACTCCACTTTTCCCATTTGAGCACATCGATGATATAGTAGAAGAGTGCCAGCAGCAGGAAGCTGAGCCCGGCCGTGAGCATGTCGAAGGGGACGGTCCAGTTCTTTTTGATAATCGGGTAGTAGCCGTGTAATAGCAGGGCCGCGACGACGAAGATGCCGCCGGCAAGGGTGAGCAGGAGAGTCTTGCGGGTGTCGGCCTCTTTCCCGTCGCGCAGGATGCCGCCGGCGAAAGCCCCCAGCAGCGTGACCGTTGTGGCCGAAACAATGCAGAGCAGCCCCTCGGGATCATACGTGCCGCCATATAGATGCCCCGGCAAAAAATGCTGGTCGATCCAGGCATTGATGCTGCCTTCCGGTGTGAGGACCCCGGCCCCGTACCCCGGAACCGGCACCAGCAACTGCATCCCCGCAATGAAAACCCAAATGCCGAACAACCACAAGATGCGTGCACGCCACGTGTGCGTATACAAGACGATCAGCGAGGCAAAGAACCAGGCCAGACCGATCTGTCCCAGCACACTGGCAATACGCGGGTCATGAAACCCATTCTGGAGGAAACCGTTATAGAGGATGCCAAAGATGACCAAAAGTCCCATCCGGCGGAAAAGTTTCCGGAAAAGCGTGCCCGAAGGGATCCCTTTTTCTTTCTTCGCCAGGATGGAATAGGGGATCGCAACCCCCGAAATGAACATGAAAAGCGGGAAGATCAGATCGTAAAAATGGAACCCCTCCCAATGTACATGGTGAAACTGTTGGGTTAGCGTGATGAATCTTTCCGAACCGGAGGCCTGGGCCAGCCGGATGAAAAAGGCCGACCCTCCCATGATCCAGAACATGTCGAATCCCCGGAGGGCATCCAGTGAAACAAGACGGTGAAAAACCTTTTCCCGAGTCATAATGTGATTACGGTTTGTGAAGTTTGACACTAAGATATGAGCAATTTGTTTTCATTCCACAGGAAGACAATCTCCGAAAATCATGTTTTTCCGTACTGCGGGGACCTCCAGCTCATGGAAGAAATCTTCCAGGTAATGGAGCATCTCCTTTTTGACCTTCTCTGAGAGATATGGAAAATCGCGGATGATCGTTTCCATCTCTTTTCTTTTGTCGAGGAAAAGACAGACGGCCCTTTCGTTAACCGAGTCGGGGAGGCAGGGACCGCGGTAAAGCCGGTCGCGCACACTCTCCAGTCCGGTGTTCTCGGCGGGGACGGCATAGGGTGCATCGATGAGGCCCGAATAGTCGAAATCATAGGGGATTGTGAGTGCCGGTAGGCGATGTATGTCTAAGGGTTTGATCACCTTGATATTGTGTTGGCCGGCGAGCGACCAGTCCGTGTTGCCGATCATATATTCGAAAAGGGCCACCCGGGCGATACAAAAAGGTTCGATGTCGCCGGACTTTATGGCACCGCTTGCCACCTTGACGGCATTGAGCCGCCTTACCAGCGACTTGAGGGGTTCGATCAAGAACCCGTATTTCGTATAGACCTGGTTCTTTTTGCGTGAGGTGTCCACATAGGTCATCTGGACAAGCCGGACCCGAAAGCTTTCATCGGTGAGTACATTGTACATCTTATAGATAAGATACTCTTTTAACAAAAGGTTTTCATACAACCGAGGTTCCTTGCATTGTGTGACGAACTTCATCGCGCCGGCACGATCCAGGTATTCGTTGTCAAAATCGGCTTTTTTGATGTTGAGCTTGAATGGCGGGTATGAGCAATAGTTCCTTCTGAACTCTCCCCGGGCTTTGATCTTTACCGGTTTTTCGACCCAGCTGCTGTCTTCCAGTTGGATGCGGAGCAAGGCTTTCTGGTATTCGGGGCGATGGCGGTTGCGTCGGTAGAGCTTGCCGTCGTAGATCAGCGACAAGCGTATCAGCCTATCCTTTCCGAACAGGTCCCACTCTTTTTCCGGGGTTACGACGATCACGCCGCTGCTGTCGCGGACCTCTTGCGCCTCGAGAAACAGCGGCAGGGCCAGCAAGAGCAGGGCCATCCTGATACTTCCGTGGGAAGATCTGTTTGTGGGACGTGCCATAGGGTCTCAGAAAAGAAGTTTGACCAGAAAAAGGAGGATCCCCAGGATCAATCCTGCCAGGAAAAGCATGTAGGAGATGTTGAGAAAGCGAGACTTCCGGGATATGACGCGGCTCAGAAAATAGAGATCCACACTCAGGTTCTCATAGATCCGTTCGTTGGAAGCGAGCATCTCCTCCATATACCTGAGATAATCTTTGATCGGGATCTTCTTGTGGTGGGAGAGGGAAAACTGCAAAGGGCTTTGCAGGATCAGGAACTTTTTCAGATGCAGGTCGGTGCGAGTGGAGAGGATGGCAAAGCTGATGGCCGCCAGTGAGAAGATTAGGAAAATGACAAAAGGGATACGGTCGGAAAGATGAAGGGTACGATCCCCGTTCCAGAAATAGAGCGATCCGGAAAGGAACCCCAACACCCCGGTGATCAGCAAGGTGTTGATGCTGATGATCAGGTTGGCTTTGCTGTCCATGATGCCGATCAGAGCGATCTGTCCGCGGATGGTTACTCGGAACAAGGTCTCTTTCCCACTTCCCTTGGCAAATTTCTTCGGCAGGGAAACTTCGATATCATTGTTGTTCATGGCGATGTGCTTGAACCGGATAAGATGGTGATGCGATAAAGATAGCAATCATTCCTTTGTCTTGAGATACTTAAACGGAATAAAATGCCTCCTTCTTTCCCGAGGAAATGGACTGGTCATACTTTCCCAAAATGATTGTTGCATGATCGGCGGATTGTGTAAAAGACAGTGTAGTAGGTAGTTATGTATAAGTTAATTTAGAATCGTTTTAAATTAAAGGAAAGAGGGTTATTTAAACGATTTAGATTTTGGAAATAATTCATTCTTCAGGTAATATTGTATTTGAAAATAGGGGGAGTGGCTTTATTGTGGGAGTAGAAAGAGGAAGGAAGGTTCTTTGAGTTTCATTCATCCATATATCTCAATCGTTTAAAGAAGAATTTAAACGATTAAATTGATCTCTAACCTAATTAACCTAAACCTTTAACAGATGAAGCGGAATCTTTTTGTGACCCTACTGCTTTTTATGGCAGTGATGGCCGGTGTCTTCGCCCAGGAGCGAGTGATCACCGGTACTGTTACCTCGGCGAAGGATGGTTCGCCCATCCCGGGAGTGACCGTCCTTGTGAAGGGGACGAACGTTGGCGCCATCACGGATGCCAACGGGAAATATTCGATCAAGGTGCCTGCCGGTGCGAAGGTGCTTCATTTCTCTTTCGTAGGAATGGAGACCAAAGAAGTGCCGATCGGCAATTCCAATGTCATTAATGTTCAACTGTCGGAGACCTCCCAGCAAGTGGGTGAAGTGGTCGTCACCGCCCTGGGGATCAAACGGCAGGAAAAGGCATTGGGATATGCCGTGAGCACCATCAAGGCGGACGACATCGTCCAGTCGGGTGCCACCAACTTCGGTTCGGCCATGTATGGAAAGGCCGCCGGCGTCCGGATTCAGACAGCGCCCGGTGGACCTACCAGTGCTGTGACCATCAACGTCCGCGGTCTGAACTCGATCAACTTCAGCAGCCAGCCCCTGATCATCGTCGACGGGGTCCCGATCCGGAACGGGGAAGCCAATAACACCAGCTATTGGGGCGACCAGCGTATACGCGGGAACGGCCTGCTCGACATCAACCCTGAAGATATCGCCAGCATTTCGGTGCTGAAAGGGGCTTCGGCATCCGCCCTCTACGGTTCGGAAGCTGCCAACGGTGTGATCGTCATTGAAACCAAAAAAGGACGTCATACCAAAGGGGTGGGTATCGATTTCAATTACCGGTATCTCAACCTTACCCCGGCCTTTACTCCTCCTTTCCAGAACGAGTACGGCCCCGGTTATACCCGTGAGATCAACCAGACCTATTTCGGTGCCGATGAAGATGGCTGGGTTTACGAAGACCTTGACAATGACGGTAACCCCGAGACTCCCCGTCCGATCTATCGGTCGTATGCACAGTTCGGCCCCAAGTTCGATGGCCGTCAGGTGATCGGTTGGGACAACAAAATGCATCCTTATGTGGCCCAGCCCGACAACTGGAAAGAGATGTTCCGCACAGGATTCAACTCCGAGGCCAACATCGCTTTCAGCAAGGCAGGGGATTTCGGAAACTTCCGTTTCTCCTACACCCGCCTGGATTACAAAGGCGTTCAGAGAGGGGGACATACCAATAAAAACACCTTTAACCTGAACACCACTCTGCAGTTGTCCAAGAAACTGACGGTGGACATTACCATGAACTATGTCAACCAGTATGTGCGGAACCGGCCTTACAAGATCGACCGTATCACCAATAACTACGGAGGTTTCTTCAGCCGTTTCGACGATATGCAGTGGTATCTGGACAATTACAAGACTTCCAAGAACTACTATTTCCGTGTAGGCAATCAGCCCAGTGCCACTCCCGAAGAGAACCTGCAATATCGTCTCCGGGCGACGGCCTTGCTCGACTTCTTCTGGAGAACCCTGCGCGACCTCAACGAAGAGTGGACCAACCGTCTCATCAGCAGTGCCACCATGCGCTGGGAGATTACCGATTGGCTTTCTTTCCGTGGCCGCGTGGCTGAAGACTACACCTTTATGCACACCGAGCAGCGGAACCATAACAAATATCCGCTGGCCATCGGCAACTCGGGCGGTTTCAGCATGAAAGACAATAAATGGGGCCGGCTCTATGGCGACGCTCTCTTGTCGTTGAACAAAAAACTGGGTGACGACTTCCATCTGATCGTCAATGCCGGTTTCCAGGGCCGTCACGAATACACCAGCTATATCTCCGCAGGTACGCGCGGCGGACTGAGCTCCGAAAACTGGTTCTCGCTCAACGCTTCGGTGAACACCGGCACGCGGAACGGTTATGGTTCCTACTCCGAACTGTTGCGTTATGCATGGTTGGGTACTGCCAGCCTGAGCTTCCGTGATTATGCCTTTATCGAGTTCACCGGCCGAAACGAATCGTCGTCGACCCTGCCTCCTGGCAGCAACACCTTCTTCTATCCCTCGGTGAACGCCAGCTTCATCTTCTCCGATGCTTTCTCCCTGCCCGACATGATCAACTACGGAAAGTTCCGGATCTCCTACGGGATCGTGGGGAACGCCCCGCCGATGTATGCGGCTAACAACGCTTACAACCAGGGCAATATCAACGGCATCGTTTACAATACCGTATCCAGTAGTTACGGAAACGATAAGATCCGTCCGGAGAAGAAAGGTGAATTTGAAACCGGCTTGGAAATGAAATTCTTCCAGAACCGTCTGGGTTTCGAGTTCACTTATTACAACAACCACATCACCGACCAGATCCTCTGGCTGACCGTGCCGCCCACCGTGGGGGCAGGACGGATGCTCACCAACGTGGGTGAACTCTCCAACCATGGTTACGAATTCAGCATGTATGGCTCGCCTATCATGTCCAAAGACATGGAATGGACCATCCGCGGTAACTTCGCCATCAACCGCAACAAAGTGGTGCGCCTGATGGAAGGTGTTGACCGCCTGACCCACCGGAATATCGACGCAGGGGCTGCCCTGATCGTCTCCGAACCGGGAAAACCGATGGGTGACATCCTGGTCTATCTGCCTAAACGGGACGACCAGGGGAACTATATCGTCAATGATCCCGATGGTCTTTATGAGATCGACTTCAGTGAGATGAAGAAAGTGGGGAACGCCACACCGAAGATCGTCGGTGGGATTGGCTCGTACTTCGACTATAAAGGCATCTTCCTCGATTTTGGTATCGACTACCGTTTCGGCGGTTCGATCGTCTCGCTGCCCAGCCAGTATATGAAAGGGGCCGGCATGTTCGAGGAAACCCTCAAGTACCGTGATAAGGCACACGGAGGGATCTCTTATTACATCGATCCGGCTACCAAAAAGAAGATCGCTACCGATGCCGATCAGGGTCCGAATGGCGAGCGGGTCTTCCATGACGGACTGATCCTTCCCGGCGTGAAGTCGAGTGACGGTTCACAGAACGACATCATCGTCGATGCAGCTACTTACTACATGAACACCTTCACTTGGGGTGCCAACCCGGCTTGGGGGATCCCCTACAGCCGTTATGACGATGCTGTCAGAAAGAACGACTATGTGAAGATGCGCGAAATGTCGCTGGGGTACAACCTGCCCAAGTCGCTCGTCAACAAGCTCAATTTCCAGAGCATCCGCGTGGCGATCACGGGTTTCAACCTCTTCTACATCTATCGTACGTTCAAGGATTTCGATGCTGAGACGACGCTCGGTACCAACTGGGTCAAAGCAGCCGTCGTCGGCGGGTCGACCTCCGCTGAACGCAGCATTGGGTTTACCATCCGGACGAGTTTTTAATCTGACAAAATCGATTGGATCATGAAAAGAATCAGGAAATATTCGATAATGACCATCGTGGCGACCGTTGCGCTGCTGTTCAGCGGTTGTAACGATGACAAGCTGGCCGAGCTGTATCCCAACCCGCAGAAGACCAGCGTGGCCACCGTGGACAACTTTTTCACAGGCGTCCTCAAGAGCGCCAATAATGTGGTGATGCCTTGGTACTGGAGATTCTTCGTTGTCGAACAGCCCACCATGGGACACTACACCCAGGTGATGGGATGGTTCAACGGGAAAGATCAGTATATCCCGCCTGCTGCCGCCATGGAATGGCGCTGGAACCAGTACTACAACGGCGTAATGACCCAGTACAGGGTGATGCAGAAGCTCTATAATGAGCTCAATGAGCGTGACAAATCGGATTACCGGATCTTTATGCTCGCGGCGACCATCTTCTTCTACGATCAGACGGAACAAGTGGTCGATATCTATGGCGACATCCCCTGGTCGGAAGCCGGTAAGGTCCGTGAGAACGGCGATCTCAACGCTTCCCTGCCTCCTTATGACAAGGCTGAGGATATTTACAATGCCATCCTCGACGACTTGAAGAACATTGCCGATATTCTCGACACACTCCAGGTGCCTTCTTTCTATGCTTCGCTGTTTGCCAAGAAGGATTACCTCAACGACGGCGATATCACGTTATGGAAGAAGTATGCCAACTCGTTGCGCCTGCGCATGCTGCTGCGTGTATCGGCTGTGCCCGAGTTCCAGTCGAGGGTCCAGCAGGAGATCACCGAGATCCTTACCCAATCCGCTAAATATCCGGTGATCGAGAACAATGATGAGAACATCATGCTGGATGCCGGAGGTCCTGACCTTTATGCTACCACCAGCAGTAAGCGTGGTGGGATCTGGCAGGCTATGGCCACATGGGGACAGTATGACATTGCTCCCTATGCCATGGTCGACCACATGGTGAAGCATCACGACCCGCGTCTGGAGATCACCTTCGATCCCAATGTGAACGGCGTCTATGTGGGGATGAACCCTCTGGATGATGCTTCTGTCCAGAACCAGCAGGCCAGTGACGGTCTGGTGGCCCGCTATGACACCTCGACCTTCATGCGCAACCACTACTTCCCCGGCTTCGTGATCTCTGCCGCTGAGGTGAGTTTCATCAAAGCCGAGGTGTTGCTGCACGGCGGTCAGGATGCCATGGCCAAAAACGCCCTCCTGACGGGTACGCGCCAGTCGATCGAGTTCTATTACCGCATCAATGCTACGGGCGACTACCGCGATCCGATTCCGATGAATGCCGACAGCGTCGATCAGTACATTGCCGACCTCGGTGCTGCGTGGGATGCTGCCGCCGACGAGGATGCCAAGATCACCCTTATCGCCGAGCAGAAATGGATCAACAGCGGTCTGGGTGGAATGCCGCAGACCTGGGCTGAAGTTCGCCGCCTCGACAAACCGGTGTTCTACTTCATGAAGGATACCCAGAGCGGACAGAACTGGCCGCCCGTACGTTGGCTCTATCCCGAGTCGGAGAAGAAGCTCAACGCCGCGCACTATGAGGCCGTTAAAGACAAAGACGATCTCAATACCCGGATCTTCTGGGATGTCAATCCTCCGGTCTATCCCGAACCATAAAGCACGCCAGCCGGTGAAAAGGGGGATGCTTGTCATCCCCCTTTTCTTTTAACTTATCTTGAAATTCCTGACTGTCATGAGAGTAGGTGTTTTGTTCACAGGGGTTTTCCTCTTGGGGTTCGCAACGGCAGTGTATGCCGATACCATTCCTCTCCCGCGTGACGACTGGAGTGTGGTGGCCGTGAGCAGCGACAATACGACCCATCCCGCCACCCATGCCATCGACAACGATACGGTCACATGGTGGGCCCTTTACAATGCGGCAGGCTATTCTCTACCGGGTGAGATCATCCTCGATCTGGGAGGGGAACACGATGTGACAGGGTTCAGCTATTTACCCAATGCGAAGAGTCCTCTGACCAAGGCGGACAGCTTTGCTGTATGGGTCTCCGACGATCCCGCCCGATGGGGGCAGCCGGCGGTGAGAGGGATCTTCGACTGGCTTGACCCGCAAGAGGTGGATCGTAGGACCATCCTTTTCGGCGCGGTAAGGGGCCGGTTTGTGAAGGTGATGTACCTTACCAATGTGGATCCGCGCAGCGACAATGTCCATACCTGTGACCTCATTCTTTTTGAAAGCAGTGATTCTCCCGCGGTATATAAAAGGAACCAGTACATTTCCCTTCCGCACATCCCGGAGCAATATACCCGCGACGGCTTTGTGGTGTTGCACCCCATTGCCTCTTCCGGGCTGCCGGTGGAGGTGGAGAAGGTCGCGGGTCCGGTGACCATCCGGCACGATACGGTCTTTTTCGACGGTCAGGAAGGAGTGGCTACGATCCGGGCGAA
>Ga0256835_1001079_pt1 | contig 17331 bp, 10 predicted proteins | sample PIR30metaG_FD_185972 | JGI IMG/M metagenome (GOLD analysis project Ga0256835, IMG submission 185972) | Hydrothermal vent microbial communities from East Pacific Rise, Pacific Ocean - PIR-30 | ecosystem: Environmental > Aquatic > Marine > Hydrothermal vents | place: Pacific Ocean: East Pacific...
ATGATCTTCTCACCTTTCGATGAGAAGATGGATCCTTTCTTTTTCGGCTTTCCCGATACCGCGGCACTGCGCCACATGGAGCAGCTGTTCCGTGAGTTCATGGATCCTTACGGCAACTGGCCGGGGGCGGAGTTCTTCCGTCATTTCGATATCCCCGACCCCGGGGATTTCTTCCGCGGCGACTCCCTCTTTCCGCATTTCCCGCCGCCACCGGAGAAAAAAGCACCCCGGCCCCGGAAGATGAAAGGAAACGGGAAAGGAAAAGTGATCAACCTCTGACGGATTTTAACTTTTAACTCAAAATACGGATAGATGGACATCAAAGTTGAGAATATCACCAAAAGCTACGGTCCGCAGAAAGCGGTCGACGGGATCAGCTTCCATGTGAAGACGGGAGAGATCCTGGGTTTTCTCGGTCCTAACGGTGCCGGCAAGACCACTACCATGAAGATGCTCACCAACTATCTTCTGCCCGAAGAGGGTAACATCTTCATCGGTGGGAAGTCGCTCATCGAAGAGGCTGACGAGCTGAAAAAACACATCGGTTATCTCCCCGAGAACAACCCCCTGTATCAGGAGATGCCCGTGATCGACTATCTGCAGTTCTGTGCCGAGATACAGCAGATCCCCGGCGACAGCATCCCGGGGCGCATCCGCGAGATGGTGCGGGTGTGCGGTCTCAATCAGGAGAAACACAAAAAGATCGGGGAGCTCTCCAAAGGGTACCGGCAGCGTGTGGGACTGGCGCAGGCCATGATTCACGACCCGGAGATCCTCATCCTCGATGAGCCCACCACCGGTCTCGACCCCAACCAGATCGTCGAGATCCGTAAGCTCATCCGCGAGCTGGGCCGCGAGAAAACGGTGATCCTCTCCACCCACATCATGCAGGAGGTGGAGGCCACCTGCGACCGCATCCTGATCATCAACAAGGGAGAGATCGTCGCCGACGGCACCGCCGACAGCTTGGCCCGCCAGGTACAGGGACAGGAGCTGCTGCGCGTACGCATCGAAGACGGCGACCCCAACGAGATCTTCAAAGCCCTGCAACAACTTCCCACCGTCGAGATGGTCGACTTCGTCGAACGCGATCACAACCGCTTCGAGATCCAGAGCAAGGCGGGCATGAACTCTAACCGCGAAGTGTTCCGCCTCGCCACCCGGAAAGGATGGGTGATCACCGAGATGATCCCCCTCGAGACCAAGCTGGAAGACATCTTCCGCGAACTCACGATGAACTGATAACCGGAAAAAACGCATGGAAATGAGAACCGTCTGGACCATAGCGAAAAGGGAGCTCAACTCGTTCTTCGACTCCCTGATGGCATATGTCATGTTGTTACTGTTCCTGGGCTTCAGCGGCCTGTTCACCTGGCTCATCGGCTCCGACATCTTCATGGTGGGACAGGCGAGCCTGCGCACGTTCTTCAGCGTGGCGTACTGGACGCTCTTTTTCTTCATCCCGGCCCTGACGATGGGGATGATCGCCCAGGAGAACAACACCGGCACCATTGAGCTGCTGCTCACCAAGCCGGTCACCGACCGCCAGCTGGTACTGGGCAAGTTCACCGCCTCGCTGCTGCTGGTGGTGATCTCGCTGGCCTTCACCCTGCCTTATGTGGTGACCGTTGCCAGCATCGGCAACCTCGACCAGGGGGCTGTCTTCGGCGGATACCTGGGACTGGTGCTGCTAAGCGCCGTATACATCAGCATCGGCATCTACGCCAGCAGCCTCACCAGCAACCAGATCGTCGCCTTCCTCACCGCCCTCTTCATCGGGATCTTCTTCCAGATCGTCTTCGACATGCTGGCGACCACCCTCAGCGGCTTCTTCGGCGAGCTGTTCCACTATCTCAGTCTCACCACCCACTTCGAGAGCATGTCGCGCGGCGTCATCGACACCAAGGACCTGATCTACTTCGCCTCGCTCATCGTGCTCTTCCTGAAGCTGGCCGAAGACTCGCTCGCGAAACGGAATCTTTGAACTTGAAAAAGGAACACCATGAAAAGGAAGAACCTATACATCACCACGCTGCTGATCGCCGCCATCCTGGTGGTGGTCAACCTGATCTCGGTGCGTCTCTTCTACCGTCTCGACCTGACCGAAGACCATGCCTACACGCTCAGCAAGGCCACGAAAGAGATCCTGAAGAACCTGCACGAGCCGGTGACGGTGACGGCCTACTTCTCAAAGAACCTGCCACCGGCCATCGCCGAGACGCGCAATGAGTTCCGCGACATGCTGATCGAGTATTCCAACCGCTCGCACGGCATGCTGGTGTACGAGTTCGTGAACCCCAATGAGGATCCGCAGAAGGAGCAGGAAGCCCTCAAGAACGGCATCCAGCCGGTGATGATCAACGTGCGGGAGAAGGACCAGATGAAGCAGCAGAAAGCCTATCTGGGTGCGGTGATCTCGATGGGCGACCGCAAGGAGGTGATCCCCTTCATGCAGCCGGGCGGGCCGATCGAATATGCTCTTTCGTCGGCCATCAAGAAGCTGTCGGTGACCGACAAGCCGAAGGTGGGCATCCTCGAGGGTTACGGCTGTGCGGGCTTGGCGGAGCTGCAGCAGGTCCAGCAGGGCCTGGAGGTGCTGTATGAAGTGGTGCCGCTGCGTCTCACCGACAGCACCGGCATCCCGGCCGACATCCGCACTGTGGCCATCGTCCGGCCGCAGGACAGCCTCCCCGCTTTCGTCTTCGCCCAACTGGACAGCCTCCTGAAACGGGGCGGCAACATCTTCGTAGCCATCAACCGCGTGAAAGGCGACCTGCAGCGCGCCTACGGGTCGGTCCTCAACACCGGCCTGGAAGGCTGGCTCCTCAGCAAGGGCATCTCCGTGGCGCCCGACTTTGTCGTCGACGTCAAGTGCGGCATGGTGACCGTCCAGCAACAGCAGGGGTTCTTCCGCATCGCCACGAACGTCTCCTTCCCCTACATCCCCGTCATCAGCCACTTTGCCGACCACCCGGCCGTGCAGGGGCTGGAGTCGGTGATCATGGAGTTTGCCAGCCCCATCGAATACACGGGCGACTCCACCCGCACCTTCACGCCGCTGGCCTTCACCTCGGAGAAGTCGAACACCCTCCCCGCACCGGTCTTCTTCGACATTGAGAAGCAGTGGACCGAGGCCGACTTCCCGAAGCAGCACATCCCCGTGGCGGCGGTGCTGGAAGGTGACTTCGGCGGGAGTGTGCGGGGTCGCATCCTGGTGGTGGGCGACGGCGACTTCCCCGTCAACCGCGGCGGGCAGCAGATCAACCCCGACAATGCCAACCTGATGGTCAACAGCATCGACTACCTCTCCGACGACACGGGCCTCATCGAGCTGCGCACACGCGGCATCACCTCGCGGCCCATCAAGGAACTGAGTGACTCGACCCGCACACTGCTGAAGGTGATCAACTTTGCCCTGCCGCTGCTGCTGGTGATCCTCTACGGCCTCTACCGCCTGTTCCGCAACCGCAAGATCCGCATGGAACGCCTCGAAGAAGATTATTCGTGATGAATGGTTGAACCCGAAAAATGAACGATCATGGCAAAGAACAACCATAAGACCCTGATCATCGTGCTGGTGGTGCTGCTGGGCATCTTCGCCCTGCTGCAGCTCAACAACCGCAAGCGTGAGAGCACGTTGCGGCGCGACCTGGTAGCGATCGACACCGCAAAGGTGACCGCGATCCATCTCTTCCCCCAGGCCGAGAGGGGGGCCGAGCTGGTCTTCACGAAGGGAGAGCGTGGCTGGCGCATCCGCAAGGACAGCCTGGAAGCCCCTGTCGAGAAGAGCACCGTACGGCGTCTGCTGGAGGCTGTCACGGCCATCCGGCCGCAGCAGCTCGTGGCCGTGGGAGAAGAGAAATGGGCCGAATACCATGTGAACGACTCGTTGGCCACGCGGGTGCAGGTGATGCAGGGAAAAAAGACCGTGGCCGACCTCTATATCGGCAAGTTCACCGTGGAGCGGCCTGCCGGCAACAATCCCTATGCTTATGGCGGCCGCAACGTCAGCGGCAAGTCGTATGTGCGTGCCGCCGGCGACGAGGCGGTCTATGCCGTCGAAGGCTTCCTGCCGATGACCTTCAACCAGGATTTCGAGGCGTGGCGCAATCATCGCTTTGTCGAGCTCACCCGCTATGATCTGCGGAAGCTCACCTTCACCTATCCCGCCGACAGCGGCTTTGTGCTGCACAACGACTCGACGGGCTGGCACTGGATGCTCGACAGCGAACAGCCCGACTCGGCCGCCGTGGCGGACTACCTCAACGCCATCTCGTACAAACGGTATTCCCGCTTTGCCGACGACTTCCAGCCTTCAGGCGAAGCTCAATGGTCGATCACCATCGAACAGAAGAACAGCAAACCCACCGTACTGAAAGCATACACCGACAAGAAATACCACCTGGTGCTCCACTCGAGCCAGAACCCGGACACCTACTTCGCCGACCGCGACAGTTCGATCTTCCGGACCTTCTTCGTGCCGAGGGGGCATTTTGTCAAAAAATAAGATCCTGAAAGCCTCTGTCAGGAGGAAAAGGCCTGTTTGTTGTCCTCTATGGCCGCATCCTGCCCAAGGGTGCGGCCAAACTTTTTCCAAATTCCTGCCGGAGGCATCCCCTCGGGAAAATAAATTCCAAATTTCAAATTCCAAATTCCAAATCTCCAATATTCAAACATTCTGATAAGAGATCAATAAGAAAGTGCATTTTGTCCAATCCCGATAAATGGCGTAAGAGAAGAACAGGCCTATTTGGATCCCGTCGGAAAACAAGCGGAGGGGAGCGGGGGACAGGCTGGCGCTACGAAAACTCGATACTCCATACTCGGAACTCAATACTAAAAACGGTTGCCTTTTGCCTTCCCGGCATAGTTCCGAGTTCGGAGTTCCCAGTATCGAGTTGGGAGTTTTCGAAAAATCCCGCCGGGACGTTCTCTCTCATATTCGCTTCATCGCTTTATCGCTTTATCGTGTCCACCGGAGCCGCAGGCGAAGCGTCAGGGTTGCAAAAAAGTGCCTCGAGTACTTCGAGTACTTGGAGTTCCGAGTTTGGATTACGGGAATATCACTTTATCACACTTTTGCCTTTTGCCTTATCCCTTTTGCCTTCTTGTCTTAGCATAGGCGGACCGCCTCATCGCATCATCGCTTCATCGCTTCATCGCTTTATCGCTCAATCCCCCGTTCCATTCTGTCCCGCCCCGGAGACGTGATCTTTTGGTTGTCGTTCCATATATGCCCGCAAGCGATACCTACGTAGTTGCCTACGTAGCATACTACGTAGCTATTATTCTTATACGAAATGATACCTTGGTAATTACAAGCCTATATTTTATTCGGATTTTACAAAGTGATATCTTACTTCAAAAAATCAATGTCATACCATCCTAACAGACTGGGCGTTATCCTTTTTTGAATTCCCGTGGAATGATCGTTGATGTATAGGGATTTTGGTTAATTTCGTAGGACAAACCCGGCAACGGAAAAGAGTATGACGCGTGAAGAGGCAAAGAAACGGATCGAGCAGCTTCGGGAGGAGTTGGAAAGGCACAACTACCAATATTATGTCCTGAACAAGCCCTTGATCAGCGATCAGGAATACGATGAGATGATGCGCGAGTTGATCGAGTTGGAAGAGCGTTTTCCGGAGTTCTTCGATCCCAATTCTCCCAGTCAGCGGGTGGGGGCCGACATCAACAAGGAGTTCGAGCAGGCCGAGCATGAATATCCCATGCTCTCGCTGAGCAACACCTATACGCGGGAGGAGTTGATCGAGTTTGACGCCCGCATCCGCAAGGAGGTGGACGAGCCGTTCAAATATGTGGCCGAGTTGAAATACGACGGCACGGCGATCAGTCTCATCTACGAGGAAGGTCGGCTGGTGCAGGCGATCACGCGGGGTGACGGCATGCGGGGGGATGTGGTGACGGACAACATCCGCACCATCCGCAGCATCCCGTTGGTTTTGCGGGGTACGGGATGGCCGCGACGTTTCATCATACGCGGCGAGGTGTTCATGCCTTACGAAGGTTTCCGCCGTCTCAACGAGGAGCGCATCCGCAACGGCGAGGAGCCCTTTGCCAACCCCCGCAATGCGGCCGCCGGCACCCTCAAGCTGCAGAACCCCTCGCTCGTGGCCAAACGTCCGCTCGATTGCTTCCTTTATTATCTCCTCGGGGAAGATCTTCCCACCGACTCGCATTATGAGAACCTGCAGATCGCCCGTAGCTGGGGCTTCAAGGTCCCCGAGGAGATGGAACGGTATGACAATCTGGAGGGGGTGTTCCGTTTCATCGACAAGTGGGACGTACAGCGTAAGGATCTTCCTTACGCCACCGACGGGGTGGTGATCAAGGTCGACTCGCTGCGGTTGCAGCAGCGTCTGGGCAATACGGCCAAGAGTCCCCGCTGGGCCATCGCCTACAAGTTCAAGGCCGAGCAGGCCAAGACCCGGCTGCTCTCGGTGGATTTCCAGGTGGGGCGCACCGGCGCCATCACCCCCGTGGCCAACCTCGAGCCGGTGCTGCTGGCCGGAACGGTGGTGAAGAGGGCTTCCCTGTACAATGACGATCAGATCCGCCAGCTCGACCTCCACATCGGCGACACGGTATATGTAGAGAAAGGCGGAGAGATCATCCCCAAGATCACGGGGGTCGATTTGACGTTGCGGCCGCCGGATGCCCGGCCGGTGGTGTTCGTCACCCACTGTCCCGCCTGCGGCACCCCCTTGGTGCGGGAGGAAGGTGAGGCCATCTGGTATTGCCCCAATGAGGAGGGCTGTCCGCCGCAGATCAAGGGTCGCATCGAACACTTCATCAGCCGCAAGGCGATGAACATCGAAGGGTTGGGCGAGGAGACCATCGACCTGTTGTACCGCAAGGGTCTGGTGCGGGATGCGGCCGACCTGTATGAGCTGACGGTGGAACAGCTGGCTCCCTTGGAGCGTTTGGGCGAGAAATCGGCCCGCAACATCATTGAGAGCATCGAACGGAGCAAGGAGGTCCCCTTCGAGCGGGTGCTCTTTGCTCTGGGCATCCGCTATGTAGGCGAGACGGTGGCCCGCAAGCTGGCGCGTCATTTCGGCTCGATCGACGCCCTGGCGGAGGCCTCACTCGAAGAGCTGATGGCTGCCGAGGAGGTGGGAGAAAAGATCGCCCGCAGCATCCGCACCTTCTTCAGCAAACCCGCCAACCGCCGTCTCATCGAACGGCTGCGCGCCCATGGCGTGAAGATGGCCCTCGATGAAGATCAGCGCGAAGAGACACCCCCTCTCCTTGAAGGAAAAACCTTCGTCGTCTCGGGCGTCTTCCGCCACTTCTCCCGTGAGGAGATCAAGCAGACCATCGAGAAATACGGCGGGAAAGTATCGAGCTCGGTATCCTCCCGCACCACCTACCTGCTGGCCGGGGAAAAGCCGGGCCCCAACAAGCTCGAAAAAGCCGCCGCCCTGAACATTCCCGTCATCAGCGAGGAGGATTTCCTTAAGATGATCCGGGGAACCGGCCCGCAAGACAACACCGAAGAGGACGGCCAAAAGAAATTGCCTTTCGCCTAAAGAGGAGGCACAGGATTTTTTTATATTGCACCTCCAAATGTGCAGAAAACTCAAAAGAAAGATCGGCGAGTACCGGATCCGGCGAATCAACCGGAAGATACGCCGTAAACGGCACGTCTTCAACCTGAAAACAGGCAAGACCATCGGCATCGTCTATGATGCCACCGACCCTGAAACGCTGGATCCCATTCTGGAATTCCACATGAACCTCCTGAAAAAAGGCCGGAAGGTATGGATTCTGGGATTTGTCGATGCCAAGGAGGTGCCGGCCCATTATCTTTTCCGCAAGGACTTCATCTATTTCTGCCGCAAAGATCTCAACTGGTACGGACGACCGACCCGGGACGACGTGGTGCGGTTCATCCGTACCCCTTTCGATATCCTCATCGACCTGAGTCTGCGCGACCATTTTGTTTTCGACTTCATCCGGGGCACCTCCCCCGCCCGCTTCAAGGTGAGCCGTTACCGCGAGGGAGACCCTTATGCCGACATGATGCTGTCCCTCGAAAAAGATGAAAGCCTGGAATATTTCATAGAGGTCGTCATGCAATATCTGGAAACCATCAACCGGCCGGAGTTGGCGAATAGTTATTGAGTTGGGAGTTACAAGTTACAAGTTGCAAGTTGCAAGTTACAAGTTACAAGTTGCGAGTTACAAGTTGCAAGTTGCAGATTGTTGAAAGTTAAAAAGATAAAAGACAGAGAAATATGGACATCAAGGAGAAACTGACCGGATTGGGGGTCGCGATCGTGACGCCGTTCCGTGGGGACGGCAGTGTGGATTTCCCTGCTTTGGGGCGTTTGCTCGATCATTTGTTGGCCGGGGGTGTCGACTACCTGGTGGTGTTGGGCACGACGGGCGAGTCGGTGACGCTGAGCACCGACGAGAAGCGTGCGGTGGTGGATTATGTGACGGAGCACACGGAACACCGTTTGCCCATCGTCGTGGGGGTGGGCGGCAACAACACCCATCATGTGGTGGAAATGCTGCGTCTTTTCGACCTGACGAAGGCGGATGCCATCCTGTCGGTGGCACCCTATTACAACAAGCCCACACCGCAGGGTCTGTATGAACATTACCGCACCATCTCGTCGGCCTCTCCCCTGCCGGTGATCCTGTACAATGTGCCGGGTCGTACGGGGGTGAACATCCCTGCCGCCACCACCCTGAAGCTGGCCCATGGCTGTGAGAACATCGTGGCCATCAAGGAGGCATCGGGCAACATGGGACAGATCATGGCCATCCTGCGCGACAAGCCGGAAGATTTTCTGGTGATCTCCGGCGACGACGCACTCATCGTGCCGATGATGGCAATGGGCGGTGCGGGCGTGATCTCGGTGGCGGCCAACGCCTATCCCGCCCCCTTCAGCCGAATGGTGAAAGCCGCTCTCGACGGCGACACAGCCACCGCCGCCCGCCTGCAACTGCAATACCTCCCCCTCATCAACCTCCTCTTCGCCGACGGCAACCCCGGAGGCATCAAGGCAGTCCTCAGCAAAATGGGCATCATCGAAAATCATCTGAGACTCCCCCTCGTTCCGGTAAGAGAAGAAGTGGGGGAAAAGATCAGGGAAGAGATGGAGGATATTGGGAGTGACTAAAAATTTGAGTACTTCGAGTACTTCGAATACTTCAAGTACTTTGAGTACTTCAAGTACTTTGAGTACTTCGAGTACTTCGAGGGCCTTAAATGACTAAGAGTATAGTGTTAAAAAAATATAAGCAGATTTTCCATTTTCATTATGGACAATATTGAATTTGGGAAACAGCTTGAAGAACGCACATTAAAGTTCGCCATTTCTATCATCAGAATATCGTCATCTTTACCGAACACCCCCGAAGGTAAAACGGTTCGCTATCAATTAACAAAAGCAGGCAGCAGCATAGGGGCAAATTACAGGGAAGCCAACCGGTCAAGAAGTAAAGCAGATTTTCTAAACAAAATCAAGATATGTGAAAGTGAATCCAGTGAATCTGAGTATTGGTTGACAATCATCTCATTTCTTAGATGGCTCCCCGAAAAAAAGGTCGAACCACTTCTACTTCTAAAGGAAGCAAGAGAGCTACTCGCCATCTTCCATTCCATTGGGAAGAACCTTCAAAAATAATCCAGACCGGAAGTATTATTGTCTAATTAAGTCAACCTTATTCAGGCATTGTCATTGTCAATTAACAACTCCCTACTCCCTACCCCATACTCCGAACTTCAAGTACTCCAAGTACTTTAGGCACTTAAGGCACTTCTTTTCTCACGTTACCCTTATCCTTTACAACCTCATATCCTTCACCTGCACCTGGTTCATGTCGAGGGGTGGGGCGCCGGGGCGGCCGTGGCAGTTTTTGTATTTTTTGCCGCTGCCGCAGGGGCAGGGGTCGTTCCGGCCGATCTTTTTTCCGACGCGTACGGGCTGGGGCCGCGAGGGCTGTTCGCCGCCCCGGGTGGTGGTGGAGGCGCCGCCGTATTCCGGGGTGTCGGTCTTGGACATCTGCATCCGGCTCATGTCGAGATGGCGCCGCTGCCGGGCCTCCTGCACCTCGCTGGCATCCTGGATGGGGATCTGCCCCTTCATCAGCGTGGCGATGACCGTGCGGTTGATCTTGTCGAGCATCTGGCGGAAGAGGTTGAACGACTCGAACTTATAGATCAGCAGCGGGTCTTTCTGCTCGTAGGTGGCGTTCTGCACCGACTGCTTGAGGTCGTCCATCTCACGCAGGTGCTCTTTCCATGCCTCGTCGATGGTGGCGAGGATGACGGTCTTCTCGTACGAGCGCACCAGCTCGCGCCCTTCGGTCTCGGCCGCCTTCTTGAGGTTGGTGATCACCTGGTACACCTTCTTGCCGTCGGTGATGGGCACGACGATGTTCTCGTACAGGTGCGACTGGTGTTCGTAGACATCCTTGATCACCGGATAGGCCTGTTCGGCGATGCTCTGTTCTTTGCGTTTGTAGGTGTCGATGACCATCTTGTTGAGGGCCTCGACGATCTGTTTCGGCTCCATGTTGAGGAACTCCTCCTCGCTCACGGGCGACTCGACAGAGAAGGTGCGCAGCAGCTCATAGTTGAACCCTTCGAAGTCGCCTGCCGGGTGGTAGGTCTCGACGAGGCTTTCGGTGACGTCCCACATCATGTTGGCGATGTCGACGTCGAGGCGTTCGCCGTAGAGGGCGTGGCGTCGTTTTTTGTAGATGACCTCCCGCTGGGAGTTCATCACGTCGTCGTATTCGAGCAGTCGTTTCCGGATGCCGTAGTTGTTCTCTTCGACCTTTTTCTGGGCCCGTTCGATCGACTTGGTGATCATGCTGTGCTGGATCACCTCACCTTCTTTGAGGCCGAGGCGGTCCATGATGTTGGCGATCCGTTCGGAGCCGAAGACGCGCATGAGGTCGTCTTCGAGGGAGACGAAGAACTGTGAGGTGCCGGGGTCGCCCTGGCGGCCGGCGCGGCCGCGCAGCTGGCGGTCGACGCGGCGGGACTCGTGGCGTTCGGTGCCGATGATGGCGAGACCGCCGGCCTGGCGCACCTCGTCGGTGAGCTTGATGTCGGTGCCTCGGCCGGCCATGTTGGTGGCGATGGTGACAACGCCCTTGCGGCCCGCCTGGGCGACAATCTCGGCCTCGCGCTGGTGCAGCTTGGCGTTGAGGACATTGTGCTTGATGCCCCGCAGTTTGAGCATGCGGCTCAGCAGTTCCGACACCTCCACCGAGGTGGTACCCACCAACACGGGCCGTCCCGCCTTCACCAGGCGGACGATCTCGTCGATGACGGCATTGTATTTCTCCCGCTTGGTCTTGTAGACCAGGTCGTCATAGTCGATACGGATCACCGGCACGTTGGTGGGGATGACCACGACGTCGAGCTTGTAGATGTCCCAGAACTCGCCCGCCTCGGTCTCGGCCGTTCCGGTCATGCCGGCCAGCTTGTGGTACATGCGGAAGTAGTTCTGCAGGGTGATGGTGGCGAAGGTCTGGGTAGCCCCTTCGATCTTCACGTTCTCCTTGGCCTCGATGGCCTGGTGGAGCCCCTCGGAGTAGCGGCGTCCCTCCATGATGCGGCCCGTCTGTTCGTCAACGATCTTCACCTTGTTGTCGATGACGACATATTCGACGTCGCGTTCGAAGAGGGTATAGGCCTTCAGCAACTGGTTCATGGTGTGCACCCGTTCCGACTTGACGGAGAAGTCCTGCAGCAGCTTGTCCTTGGCCTTGAGCTTCTCTTCGGGCGACATGTCCGACTTCTCGATCTCGGCCATCTCGGCCCCCACATCGGGCAGCACGAAGAACGACGCATCCTCGGCCGTGGTGGAGATGAGGTCGATGCCTTTGTCGGTGAGCTCGATGGTGTTGTTCTTCTCATCGATGATGAAGTAGAGCTCGTCGGTGACCTTGTACATCTCCTTGCTGTTGTTCTGCATGTAGAAGTTCTCGGTCTTGAGCATGAGGGATTTGTTCCCCTCTTCGGAGAGCAGCTTGATGAGAGCCCGGTTTTTGGGGAGACCTTTATGGGCGCGCAGCAGCAGCAGGCCGGCGCGTTCCGTGTCGCCTTCCTTGAGCTTCTGGCGGGCTTCGATGAGGATCTGTTTGACCAGTTTTTTCTGGGCTTCGACGAGTTTGATCACCTTGGGTTTCAGCTCGTCGAAGAGGCTGGTGTCGCTCTTTTCGGTAGGTCCGGAGATGATCAGCGGCGTCCGGGCATCGTCGATGAGGACGGAGTCGACCTCGTCGACGATGGCGTAGTGGTGTTTGCGCTGGACGAGGTCGTCGGGGTTGATGGCCATGTTGTCGCGCAGGTAGTCGAAGCCGAACTCGTTGTTGGTGCCGTAGGTGATGTCGGCCTGGTAGGCGGCACGGCGTTCGGGGCTGCTGGGTTGGTGTTTGTCGATGCAGTCGACCGACAGGCCGTGGAACTGGTAGATAGGCCCCATCCATTCGGCGTCGCGTTTGGCCAGGTAATCGTTGACGGTGACCACGTGCACTCCTTTTCCGGCGAGGGCGTTGAGGAACACCGGCAGGGTGGCGACGAGCGTCTTCCCCTCGCCCGTGGCCATCTCGGCGATCTTGCCCTGGTGCAGCACCACGCCGCCGATGAGCTGGACATCGTAATGCACCATGTCCCACGTGATCTCGTTGCCACCGGCCATCCAACGATTCTTCCAGATGGCCTTGTCGCCCTTCAGCTCGACAAAGTCGCTCGACACGGCCAACTCGCGGTCGAAATCGGTGGCTTGCACCTCGAGGGTCTCGTTCTCCTTGAAACGGCGGGCCGTATCCTTCACGATGGCAAAAGCCTGCGGTAGCACCTCGTCGAGCACCTTCTCGATCTTCTTGTCGAGCTCTTTTTCCTTTTTGTCGATCTCGCGATAAAGATCTTCCTTTTCGTCGACCGGGATCTCGTCGGATTCGGCTTTTTTGCGCAGTTCACGGATCCCCTTCTCCTCTTCGGCAATCCGGTCGCGCACATATTTTTTCAGCGCCGCGCTCTTCTCGCGCAGCTCGTCGTCCGAAAGATCCTGCAGCCTCTCATACTCTTCTCTGATCTTCTCAATGACCGGCTGGATCTCTTTGATATCTCTTTCCGATTTGTTGCCGAATATTTTGGTCAGTATTGCGCTTACCACTCCCATGATTGAAACTCCTTTCCTATGAATGTCGTAAAATGCAAAGATAACTTTTTCCACGCAGATTCTCCCTACCTTTCCTTCTCCCCTTCTCTTCATTTTGACAGGAGGGTATGAAGAAAAAATAGGGGAACGCGGCGGCAATTTGTATATTTGCATAAATAAACAACACAATTCATACCAATCGAACATTTCCCATGAAGAAAATCGTCTTATTTTTTCTGACTCTTTTTTTTATGATCAGTGGGCTGAAAGCCCAGCCGTGGATGCGGTATGCCAAGGAAGAAAGCGGCATGACTTTGTACAACCGATATTTAATGGAAAAAAAGGCTTATGAGCGATATGAGGGGTTAAAGAAACGGGATGTTACGGAAGAGGAAGAAGGGCTTGAAGAGAATGAGTCGGAGGAGCTGTTCCGGCGTTGGGAATGGCTGGTGACGCCGCGTTTTTCGCAAGCGGGGGTGGTTCCGTCGCGGCTGTTGTGGGAAGAGATCCAGAACAAGGCCAAGAGCATTGAGAAGCAGGAGGTGTATGGCAACTGGCGTTCGCTGGGTCCCTCGTCCCCGCCCACACGCATCGGCACCGATCAACGTATCGGGACGGGGAGGATCGACTGCATTGCTTTTCATCCTGTCGACAGCAACACCTTTTGGGTGGGGGCGCCGTCGGGAGGGATCTGGAAGACCACCGACGGGGCAAAGACGTGGCGGCCGCTGGGGGATGGTCTGGCGGCCATCGGCATTGCGGACATTGCCGTTTATCCCGGCCGGCCGGATACGATCTTCATTGCCACGGGCGACCGCGACTCGCGGGAGGTATATTCGGTGGGGCTGCTGCGTTCGTTCGACGGTGGGGAACACTGGCTCTCGACAGGTCTGAGCTTTCGCCAGGATGAAGGGGTGGTGGTCACCCGCATCCTGATCCGTCCCGACAAGCCCGACACCATGTTGGCCGCCACCAGCGACGGCATTTATTTCATCACCAACCTGGGTTTTGATGTCAAGAAGGTCGCCTCCGGCAACTTCAAGGACATGGAATTCATGCCCGGCAATCCGGACGTAGTCTATGCGGCCACGTACGGTTACGGCAAGGCGGCGGTATACCGTTCGCTCGACGGGGGAAAGACCTTTTCAAGCGCGTCGGTAGGTTTGGATACTACGAAGATGCAGCGCATTGAGTTGGCGGTGACCCCGGCACGGCCGGAGGCCGTCTATCTGGTGGCTGCGGCCAAAGAAAAAAGCGCACTGGAAGGAGTGTACCGCTCGTTCAACAAGGCGCTCAGTTGGAGCCGCGTGCTGAGCGGCGCCACCAAAAACCTTTTGGGCAACTCCCCCACCGGCGACGACGACGAGGGCCAAGGATGGTATGACCTCACCATGGTCGTCGACCCCCATAATGCCAACACCTTCTATGTGGGTGGGATCAACATCTGGAAAACCACCAACGGCGGCAACACCTGGAAGCTGATGACCTGGGGGTATCCCGAATATGTGACCGTCAATGCAGCGTATGTGCATGTCGACCAGCACATCCTGAAGTTCCATCCTTTGACGGGAGCTTTCTATGCAGGAAATGACGGAGGGCTTTATCGCAGTTATAACGATGCCCTTACCTTTGAAAACATCAGTGAGGGTCTGCAGACCCTGCAGATCTATCGCATTGGCGCCTCTATGACCAGTCGGAAGAAGGTGCTCATGGGCAGTCAGGACAACAGCACCATCTTTTGGAACGATACGGTCTGGAATGTGGTGATCGGCGGCGACGGGATGGAATGCATCATCGACCCGGCGGACAGCAATGTCATGTACGCCTCTTCCCAATATGGCAACATCAAGCGCTCGATCAACGGAGGATATTCCTTTGCCTCGATCAAGCCGCAGGATGCCGACGGCGGCTGGGTGACCCCCTACGTGTTGGCGCCCGACAACAACCATGTGCTTTACGCAGGATACAAGGAGATCTACAAGAGCACCTCACGGGGCACAGCCTGGGAGAAACTCACCGACAACCTCTCTTCCGGGCACCATTATACATTTATCCGCATTTCACCGCTGAATCCCAACGTCATGTATGCGGCGGCGGATAAGAGCCTCTGGCGGTCGGAAGACGGCGGGAAAACCTGGAAAGGGATCACGGCCGGATTACCGGGCACGGTCAAGATCACCGACGTGGCCATCCACAGCTATGATCCTTACCGCATCTGGGTCAGTCTGGCCGGTTACCTGCGTGAAAGGCGGGTCTACTATTCCGAGGACGGCGGCAACACATGGAGCAACTATTCGGAGGGTCTGCCCACCCTGCCGGTGAACTGTCTGATCTTCCAGGAAGGGTCCAACTCGATGGTATATGCCGGCACCGACCTGGGGGTCTATGTACGTGACCGCTCCATGGACAGCTGGATCAATTACAGCCGGAACCTCCCGAATGTGATCATCAACGAGATGCAGATCTTCTATCCGGACAGTCTGCTGCGTGCCGGCACGTACGGACGGGGACTCTGGGAGACGCCTCTGTATGTCCCCGACAGTCAGGCGGTCTATGCCGAGTTCACCTCCGACAAGATCAACACCTGTATCGGGGGGGATGTAACTTTCATCAACCGTTACGGCGGGAAGAAGGACAGTGTGGCATGGTATTTCCTCCCCGACGGTAAGCCGGAAACCGCAAAAGATGAGGACACGGTGGTGGTGAATTTCTCCAGCACCGGCACCAAAGATGTGGCGATGGTGATTTACCGTGACGGGGTTTCCGACAGTATCTACCGTCAGAAGTATGTGAGTGTCAACGACACGATGGCGCTGGTGGTCAGCCGTAATTTCAATGAATATTACTGGCGGGGGAACGAACTGGTGTTGGAGGGCAAAGGTGCCGACCGTTATCAATGGGTGAGCACGCTGGGGGACACCGTCGATGAAAGTATCGTGCGGGCCTACCCGGATGAGAGCACCACCTACACCCTTTACGCCGAGGAGGGGATGTGTCATGACACGGTGAGGGTGAAGGTGGAGGTCCATCCCAACGACAATGTCCGGTATGCGGTGGAGTTGCAACTGGGCAGCAACGGACCTTTTGTCAACTACGAGACGACGGTCGAGCCGGGCGAACCGGCGCCGCCGCCCGGCAATTGCAACACGGATTCGACGTGGTGTGACGAGTTTGACACGGGTGAGGATTATCTGGCGCATTCGGTCTGGTTCAAGTTCACCGCACCCTCGACGGGGGTGGTCTCGATCGACACCAAAGGCTTTGACGAGCAGATCGCCTTGTACGACGCGGCCGCTCCGGACAGTCTGTTGTCGGGTCATTACCGTTTGCTGGCCGCCAATGACGATTATCATGGAGCCTCGGAGAACTATGCCGCCGCGCTGGAAGAGGTACGCGACCTGGTCCCCGGCAGGACGTACTGGCTCCAGGTGGACGGCAGTGGCGGGAACAAGGAAGGCACCTTTTACGTCTTTCTTTACAACAGTCCCCTGGCCGTACCCACCCTTGCCGAGAAGGAAGGAAAGGCCTTGTACCATCTTTATCCCAACCCCAGTGAAGGGAGCTTCTCCCTTTACTTCAACCGCGGATATGAGGGGGGATGGTTGCGTATCTATACGCTCGAAGGACGACTGCTTTCCCAGGAGAGGGTTGCGCCCCAGGCTCCGGGCAGCCGCTTCACCCCCACTCTCACGCTTCATCATCCCGGGCTGTATGTGATCGTGCTCACCGGCCGTGACGGAGCGCATCCCCGGCGGTTGCTGGTACGCTGACGGCGGGGAGGATGCCATCGCAGGGGCGGTGCAACATTTTTCCGACCCGTACGTCTTTCTAACGGAACATGGACCCGACCCGAGACAAAAAAGGCGAGGCACACCGCGGGGTGATCGAGCGCTGCCGGCAGGGAGACCGCCGGGCCCAGTTCGAACTGTATGATCTTTACAGCCGAGCCATGTACAACACGGCCCTCCGGATCACGGGCAGGGTCGAGGAAGCGGAAGAGGTGATGCAGGAAGCTTTTCTCACGGCTTTTGAGAAGCTGGAAGATTTCCGGGGGGAGGCAGGCTTCGGAAGCTGGATGAAAAAGATCGTCATCAACAAGGCACTGGACGTTTTGCGGAAGAGAAAAGTGTATTTTGAAGAGCTGGATGAAAAAGTTTCCGTGACGGAAGAGGCACCG
>Ga0256835_1001080_pt1 | contig 17323 bp, 15 predicted proteins | sample PIR30metaG_FD_185972 | JGI IMG/M metagenome (GOLD analysis project Ga0256835, IMG submission 185972) | Hydrothermal vent microbial communities from East Pacific Rise, Pacific Ocean - PIR-30 | ecosystem: Environmental > Aquatic > Marine > Hydrothermal vents | place: Pacific Ocean: East Pacific...
CGAGGCGGTGGCCCGGGCCCGGCTCCTGGTGCGCCGCGCCATCGCCGGGGCCCTGGACCTGGGCGCGGGGCACGGCCCGGTGCACGCCATGGCCGACCTGGCCCCCCGCCTGGAGTTGGGCCCGGCCCTGGAGCAGATGCGCCGGGCCCTGGAGCGCCTGGAGGCCGCCGCGGGCCTGGGCCGCCTGGTGCCCGAGGTGCGCTCGCAACTGGGCTACGGCCTGCCCGGGGCCTCGGGTCCCGACCAGGTGCTGGCCGTGGCCGGGCGCATCACCAGCCTGGCCGGGCGCATGAAGGCCTGCGGCCCCCCCTGGCCCGGGGCCAGCCGGCACGTGGCCAAGATCGTGCTGGCGGCCATGGCCCGCGACCCCGGCAAGCGGGCGGCCATGGCCCTGCGCTTCGATCCGGCGACCATCGAGCGGGCCCGCCACCTGGGCTGGCGGGTGGGCGAGTTTTCCCGGGCCGACGAGCCGCCGGAGGTGAAGCAGGCCGAGGGCTCCACCCTGGAGTGGGGCACCGGCCGGGTGATCGACCAACTGGGCCTGGTGCCCGAGGTGATATTTGACCGCGGCGAAGACGGTAAGGAGCCGGTTATCCGGCTCTTGGCCGCCTCCCCCGCCGACATCGTGGATATGGTGCTGCAACTGGCCGGCGAGGAGGCCTGAAAATTATGCAAACCCAGATAGAAATGGCCCGCGCCGGTAAAATCAGCCCGGCCGTGGCCCAGGTGGCCGAGCGCGAAGGGATAGACCCGCAGGAGCTGCGCCGGCGGGTGGCCGCCGGTACGGTGGCCATCCCGGCCAACCCGGCCCACGGCAACCTGGTGCCCTGCGGGGTGGGCCAGGGGCTCAAGGTCAAGGTCAACGCCAACATCGGCTCCAGCCCGGACCAGGCCGACCCCGCGCTGGAGGCGGCCAAGCTCCAGGCGGCCCTGGACGCCGGGGCCGACGCGGTGATGGACCTCTCCACCGGCGGGGACTTAAAGGCCCTGCGCCACCAGGTGCTTCAGCGCTCGCCGGTGCCGGTGGGCACGGTGCCCATCTACCAGGCCGCCGCCGAGGTCACCGCCGAGGGGCGCGGCGTCGTGGACATGAGCGCCGACGACATCTTCGGGGTAATCGAGGCCCAGGCCGCCGAGGGCGTGGACTTCATGACCGTGCACTGCGGGGTGACCCGGGCCGCCCTGGACCACTTGCGGGCCGAGGGACGCGTCACCGACGTGGTGAGCCGGGGCGGGGCCTTCCTGGCCTGCTGGATCATCGCCAACCAGGCCGAGAACCCGCTCTACGATCAGTTCGACCGCCTGCTGGATATCTGCCGGGCCCACGAGGTCACCCTCTCGTTGGGCGACGGCCTGCGTCCCGGCTGCCTGGCCGACGCCAGCGATCGGGCCCAGATCACCGAGCTGGTCACCCTGGGCCAGCTCACCCAGCGGGCCTGGGACGTCGGGGTGCAGGTGATGATCGAAGGGCCGGGCCACGTGCCCCTGGACCAGGTGCGGGCCAACGTGGAGATGCAAAAGAGCCTGTGCCACAACGCGCCCTTCTACGTGCTGGGTCCCCTGGTCACCGACATCGCGGCCGGGCACGACCACGTGGCCTGCGCCATCGGCGGGGCCCTGGCCGGCTGGGCCGGGGCCGACTTCCTGTGCTACGTCACCCCCAGCGAACACTTGGCCCTACCCGGCCCCGATGATGTCTACGAAGGGGTGATCACCACCCGCATCGCGGCCCACGCCGCCGACATCGCCCGGGGACGACCCCAGTCCCTGGCCCACGACCGGGCCATGGCCGAGGCCCGCAAAAAGGTCGACTGGGAGGCCATGTACTCCCTGTGCCTGGACCCGGCCACCGCCCGCAAGATGCGCGAGGCCTCCATCCCGGCCGAGGAGGGGGTCTGCACCATGTGCGGCCAGTACTGCGCGGTGAAGCTGATGACCGAATTCTTCAAGCCGCCGGCCGGAGCCTGAGTATGCTGGTGGTCTTCAGCGACCTGGACGGAACCCTGCTGGACCACCACACCTATTCCCACGGCCCCGCCCGGCCGGCCCTGGACGCCCTGGCCCGGCGTGGCTATCCCCTGGTGCTCTGCTCTTCCAAGACCCGGGCCGAGATGATCCCCTTGCAGGCCGAGCTGGGAGTCAGCGGCCCGTTGATCTGCGAAAACGGCGGCGGCGTCTTTGCGCCCGAGGGCCACCCGGTAGCCGCGCTTGGCGAGGGCTGGCGGGCCGGGCCAAAGGGCTGGATGCTCCTGCCCCTGGGCATGGACTACGCCGAGCTGCGCCGGCGCTTCGGTCGGTTCAAGGATCGTTTTGGCGCGCGCGGCTTTGGCGACCTGAGCGACGCCGAGGTGGCCGAGCTAACCGGGCTGGCCCCCCGGCGCGCGGCCCGGGCCCGGGAGCGTGAGTTCAACGAGCCGGTGGTCCTGCCCGGGCCGGAGCGCCAAGAGGCCGCCTTCCTGGCCGCGGCCCGAGAGCAGGGTCTGCAGGTCACCCGGGGCGGCCGTTTTTACCACCTGCTCGGCGGTGGAGACAAGGGCCGGGCGGTGCGGCTGCTCAGCGACCTGTTCCGGCGGCTCCATCCAAAGCTCACCACCGCCGGCCTGGGCGACGCGCCCAACGACGCCTCCATGCTGGCGGCGGTGGACCGGCCCTTCCTGGTGGCCCGGCCCGGCGGCGACCACGCCGAGCTGGCCATGGAGGGCCTGGTACGCACCACCCTGCCCGGACCGGCCGGCTTCAACCAGGCCGTACTGGGGCTGCTCCAGGAGGCCGGCTGATGGCCGGGGGCCCCTCCACCGCGTCCCGGGTGCTGCGCCTGCTGCTGGCCGCCGACGGCCCCTGCTCGGGCCAGGAGATGGGGACCAAGCTCGGGGTGAGCCGGGCGGCCATATCCAAGACCATCGCCGGCCTGCGCCAGGCGGGCCTGGTCATAGAGTCCAGCCCCCGCCGTGGCTACCGGCTGGCAAGCGAACCTGAGACCCCCTTGGCCGCCCGGGTGGAGGCCCGCCTAACCCCCGGTGGCCTGGGCGCGCCGCTCACCTACTTCCCGCGCCTGGCCAGCACCAACCTGGAGGCCCGCCGCAGCGCCGAGGCCGGGGCGCCTCACGGCGCCTGCCTGGTGGCCGATTACCAGAGCGCCGGCCGGGGACGCCTGGACCGCCGGTGGATCGCGCCGGCCGGCTCCTGCCTGCTCTTTTCGCTCATCCTGCGGCCCAAGCTGGCCATCTACCAGGTCTTCGGCCTCACCCTGCTGGCCAGCCTGGCCCTGTGCCGGGCCCTGGAGCAGCTCGGCGGCCTGGAGCCGATGATCAAGTGGCCCAACGACGTGTATCTTGACCAGCGCAAGCTGGCCGGGGTGCTAACCGAGTTCGCCAGCCGGGCCGAACAGGTGGAACACGTGGTGGTGGGGGTGGGGCTCAACGTGAACCTGCGGCGCTCCCAGTTGCGCAAGCTGGGCCAACCGGCCACCTCCCTGGCCACGGCCAGCGGCCGCCCCTGGGACCGGGGGGTGCTCCTGGCCGAGGTGCTCAACCAGGTGACCCGTCTCTACCAAGACTTTGAGCAGGGTAGGCACGACCAACTGCGCGCCGCCTACGAACGCCGCTTCCTGCTGGCCGGCCGCCGGGTGCGGGTGGTCGACGGCGACAGCCAGGTGACCGGCGTGGCCCAGGGCCTCAACCCCGACGGCTCCCTGGTGCTGCGCGGCGAAGATGGCCGCACCATCACCATCCGCCACGGCGACGTGTCCCTGCGCCCGGCTGACTGAAGCACCATCCGCCCGGCCCCAACCCAACCCCGGCAAACCACTTGACTGGCCGGACCAGCCTGGTAGATTGTCAACCGTTGTATTTTGTGGTTTACATTAATCTGGAGCGTCCATGCCTGACGAATCTGCCACCCTGGCCCAGCGGGCCCTGGCCGGCCGGCCGCCGTCTTTGGAGGAGGCCGCCGCCCTGCTGGAGCCCGGTTCCTGGGCCGATCTGTGCCGGCTCATGGCCGAGGCCGGCGAGGTGCGCCAGCGCGCCCTGGGCGATGGGGTGGAGTTTTGCGCCATTGTCAACGCCAAGAGCGGGCGCTGCTCCGAGGACTGCGCCTTCTGCGCCCAAAGCGCCCACCACCAGACCGAGGCCGAGGTGCACCCCCTGCTCAGCCCCGACGAGATCGTGGCCGCCGGGCGCGCCGCGGCCCAGGGCGGGGCCTGCCGCTTCGGCATCGTCACCAGCGGGCGCGCCTGTCCCGACGGCCCGGAGCTGGCCGCCATCTGCCGGGCGGTGGAGCGGCTGCGCCGCGGAGAGATCATCTCGCCCTGCGTGTCGCTGGGCCTGCTGCGGCCGGACCAGGCCCGCGACCTGGCCAGCGCCGGCACGGTGCGCTATCACCACAACCTGGAGGCCGGCCCCGGCTACTTCGGCCGCGTCTGCACCACCCACGCCTACGAAGACCGGGTGGCGACGGTGGCCGTGGCCCGCCAAGCGGGCCTGGAGGTCTGCGTGGGCGGCATCGTGGGGCTGGGTGAAAGCCAGCTCCAGCGGGCCGAGCTGATGGCCGCGGTGGCCGGGCTGGAGCCCGACAGCCTGCCGCTGAACTTCCTCAACCCCATACCCGGCACCCCGCTGCAGGGGCTGGAGGCGCTAACGCCCCGGCAGGCCCTGGCCGCGGTGGCCGTGGCCCGGCTGTTCAACCCCCGGGTGCACATCCGCACCTGCGGCGGCCGGCGGCAGGTGCTGGCCGGCCTGTCCCCGCTGATGTACCTGGCCGGGGCCAGCGCCACCATGACCGGCAACTACCTCACCACCGTGGGCCGCCAGCCGCACCAGGACGCCGCCGACCTGGAGGTCCTGGGGCTAAAGCTGGTGCGCCGGGTGCAACAAGGCTAACCACCATGGACCGAACCCAAGAGCTGATCAAGCAAGACGTGGCCAACCTCTGGCACCCCTTCACCCAGATGAAGTTGTGGCCCGGCGAGCCGCCATTGGTCATCGAGCGCGGTCAGGGCAACTATCTATATGACACCGAGGGCAACCGCTACTTCGATGGGGTGAGCTCCCTGTGGGTGACGGTGCATGGCCACGGCCACCCGGCCATCAACCAGGCCATCATGGACCAGGTGAACCAACTAGACCACTCCACCCTGCTGGGGCTCACCCACCCCAAGGCGGTGGAGCTGGCCGCCGAGCTGGTACGCGTCACCCCCGGCGAGTTGAGCAAGGTATTCTACTCCGAGTCGGGCTCCACCGCGGTGGAGATAGCCCTGAAGATCGCCTTCCAGTTTTGGCAGCAATCCGGCCGGCCGGAGAAGAAGACCTTCGTGGCCCTGTCCGGCGCCTACCACGGCGACACCCTGGGCGCGGTGAGCGTGGGGGGCATGGAGCTTTTCCACCAGGCCTACGGTCCCCTGCTCTTTGATGTGCACCGTCTGCCCCAGCCCCATTGCCGGCGCTGCCCCCTGGGCCTGGGCCTGCCGGGCTGCGACCTGGCCTGCGCCGAGGCGCTCAACGACATCCTGGACCAGCACGGCGACGAGGTCTGCGGGCTCATCATCGAGCCGCGGGTGCAGGGCGCGGCCGGCATGATCATCCAGCCCCAGGGCTACCTTTCGCGCCTGGCCGCGATCTGCCGGGAGCGCGAGGTCCTGCTCATCGCCGACGAGGTGGCCACCGGCTTCGGCCGCACCGGGCTGATGTTCGCCTGCCAGTTGGAGGGGGTGCAGCCGGACCTCATGGCCCTGGGCAAGGGCCTCACCGGCGGCACCCTGCCCCTGGCCGCCACCCTGGCCAGCGACCGGGTGTACCAGGCCTTTTTAGGCGAGTTCGACGAGTTCAAGACCTTTTTCCACGGCCACACCTACACCGGCAATCCCATCGCCTGCGCCGCCGCCCTGGCCAACCTGCGGATCATGCAAGAGGACCAGGTGATGACCCGGCTGGGGCAGAAGGTGCAGCGGCTGAGCCAGGAGCTGCGCCCCCTGCGCCGCCACCCCCACGTGGCCGAGGTGCGCCAGCAGGGGCTGATGGTGGGCGTCGAGCTGGTGCAGGACAAGGCGGCCGACCGGCCCTATGAGCCCGGTCTGCGCATGGGCCACCGGGTGATCATGGCCGCGCGCAACCACGGGGTGATCATCCGGCCCCTGGGCGATACGGTGGTCCTCATGCCGCCCTTGTCCTCGAGCCTGGAGGAGATATCGCACCTGGCCGACGCCGTGGGCCGAGCCATCGACGAGGTCACCGGGAGCTGACCATGCACGCCGACGATCCCCTGGCCCTGTTGCAAAAGCGCCTGGAGCTGCGCCGCTGTGGCGGCCTGGCTCGCCGCCTGGTCTCCATCGGCCCGGCCACCGGGGCGCGGGTGGTGGTGGAGGGCCGGCCGGTCCTGCTCATGGCCAGCAACGACTACCTGGGCCTGGCCGGCCACCTTCGCCTGCGGCGCGCCGCCGCCCGCGCCGCCGAGGAACTGGGCGCCTCCAGCGCAGCCAGCCGCCTGGCCGCCGGCACCTTGGACGGCCACCTGGCCCTGGAGCGGCAGATCGCCCGCTTCAAGCACGCCGAGACGGCGCTTTATTTCCACACCGGCTACATGACCAACCTGGGAGTGGTCTCCGGCCTGGCCGGCCCCGGTGACCTCATCGTCAGCGACCAGCTCAACCACGCCAGCCTCATCGACGCCTGCCGGCTCTCGCGGGCCACGGTGAAGGTCTACCCCCACCGCGACTGGCGCGCGGCCGAACGCCTGCTGGCCCAGGGACCCGGCGGCGGGCTGAAGCTGTTGGTGAGCGACGGGGTGTTCTCCATGGACGGCGACCTGGCCCCGCTTGCGAGGCTGCTGGAGGTAGCCCAGCGCCAGGGGGCCCTGCTAGTGATCGACGACGCCCACGCCACCGGGGTGTGGGGGGAAACCGGCCGGGGCACGGCCGAGCACTTCGGCATAACCCCGGGGCCGGAGTTGGTGATGGTGGGCACCTTCAGCAAGGCTATGGGCGGGGCCGGCGGCTTTGTGGCCGGCCACCGGGTGGTGATCGACACCCTGGTCAACCGGGCCCGCTCCCTGCTCTACACCACCGCCCCGCCCCCGTCCCAGGTGGCCGCCGCCGCCGAGGCGCTCAAGGTGCTGGCCGACGAGCCCTGGCGGCGCCAAAAGCTACACCAGCTCAGCGCGCGCCTGCGCGGCAACCTGACCAACGCCGGCTTTGAGGTGCTCTCGCCGGCCGGGCCCATCGTGCCGGTGTTGGTGGGCGGGGCCGAGCCCGCCGTGAGCCTGTCCCGGGCCCTGCTGGAGCGCGGGGTATACGCCCCGGCCATGCGGCCGCCCACCGTGCCCCAAGGCACCAGCCGCCTGCGCCTGGCGGTGAGCGCGGCCCACGAGCCGGCCGACATGGACCAAGCGGCCCAGGCCCTGCAAGAGGCCAGGCGGGAGGTGGGGCTGTGAGCCGCCGCCGGGGCATCTTCGTGGTGGGCACCGACACCGAGGTGGGCAAAACCGTATTCTGCGCCGCGGTGGTGGCCGCCCTGCGCCAAGACGGCCGGGACGCCGGCTATTGCAAGCCGGTCTCCAGCGACGGGGTGGCGCACGGCGGCCGCCTGGTGAGCCCCGACGCCCTGTTGGTGGCCGAAGCCACTGGGCTCGACGACCCACCGGAGCTGCTCAACCCGGTGTGCCTGCCCCATCCCCTGTCCCCCCTGGCCGCCGCCCGCCGGGCCGGGACCGGGGTGGACCTGGCCGCCGCCCTGGCCGGGGCCCGGGCCTGCGTGGCGGCCCACGACTTCACGGTGGTGGAGGGGGTGGGTGGGCTCTTGGTGCCGCTCACCGACGACCACACCCTGCGGGAGCTGGTGCGGGAGTCGACCCTGCCGGCGGTGGTGGTGGGCCGCCCCAACCTGGGAACCATCAACCACACCCTGCTCACCATCGAGGCCCTGCGCGCCGCCGGTGTGCCGGTGCGCGCCTTTGCCTTCAGCGGCCCCCGGCCCCAGGCGGCCGGCGACCCGGCCCTGGAGAGCAACGCCGCCCTGATACAGGAGTTCAGCGGCGCGCCCTTTGCCGGACGCCTGCCCTGGCTGGACCAAGCGCCAAGCGCCCGGTCCCTGGCCGCCGCCGCCGAGAGCCTGGACCTGGCGCTGCTCACCGCCGGCTAGGCTGGGCCGCGGCCGCGGCTTGCGGTATGATACTGGCCACCGCACAGCTGGTTTCCGGCAACGTGAAGCGCAAACGCGTTGTTTCCCAAGGAGTTGTCATGAATCCCAAGTACCAGGAGCTGGCCGGCCGCATCGGCCTGCAGCACTCCCCCCGTATCGCCGGACTGTGGGCCCTGTTGGCCGACGACACCGAGGCCGACATCCTGCTGGCCATGCCCGGCCAGGCCCAAGACCTGGCCGCCAAGCTGGGGCTCGATCCCCGGGAGGTCCAGCACAAGATCGACGAGCTCTTCCGCAAGGGGGTGGCCTTCCCCTCGGGCAAGACCGACCCGCCCACCTGGCGCATGTGCCGCGACCTGATCCAGTTCCACGACGCCAGCATCCTCTGGCCCGAGGCGCCCCAAGAGTTCCTGTCCCTGTGGCGCGAGTTCATGGACACCGAGTGGTTCGACCTGGCCAAGGTCTTCAGCCAGACCATGACCAAGCCCTTCACCCGCGTCATCCCGGTGGGGGTGAGCCTCAAGCCGCGCACCCAGATACTGGACTTTGAGAGCGTGCGCCAGGCGGTGGAGGGGGCCTCCAACCTGGCGGTGACCAAGTGCACCTGCCGGCTCACCATGGGCAACTGCGACCGCCCCCTGGAGGTCTGCCTGCAGGTCAACCGGGCGGCCGACTACACCCTGGCCCGGGGCACCGGCCGCCAGGTCAGCGCCGAGGAGGCCCTGGACATCCTGCGCCGCTGCGAAGAAGAGGGGCTCATCCACGTCACCATGAACAAAAGCTCCATGGACCACTTCATCTGCAACTGCTGCCCCTGCTGCTGCCAGACCATGCCGGTGTTGATCAAGGGCGGCGTCCACGTGGTGGACCCCAGCCGCTTTGCGGCCGAGATCGACCCCGATCTGTGCTCCGGCTGCGGCCTGTGCCAGGAGCGCTGCTACTTTGAGGCCATCGAGTTCGTGGATGGCGAGGGGTCGGTATCAAAGGTAGCGGCCGACAAGTGCATGGGCTGCGGCCTGTGCCAGGTCACCTGCCCGGAGGAGGCCATCGAGTTGGTGGAGGTGCGCGAGACCCACTTCGTGCCCGGCGCGGCCTAAAGCCGGGCCGCCGGCGCGGGGACGCACGGGGTAAACCGGGTGGTGATTAACGGGCGGTGGGCCCGGCGGGCTATCGCGCGGGTTCAGTTGCGCCAGAACTCGGGCAGCAGCAGCACCAGCACGGTGTAGATCTCCAGGCGGCCCACGATCATGGCCACCGAGAGCACCCACTTGCCCAAGGCCGGCAGGTGGGCGTAGTTGCCGGCCGGTCCCACCGAGCCCAGGCCGGGGCCGATGTTGCCCAGGCAGGCGATGGAGGCGCTGAAGCTGTCGGTGATGCCCAGGCCCATGGCGCTGAGGGCCACGCCCACCAGGATGAAGGTGGCCAGGTACAGGCCCAGGAAACCCCAGACGCTGGCCAGCACCTCCGGCTCCACGCTGCGGCCGCTCAGCTTCACCGGGGCCACCACCCGCGGGTGCACCAGGCGCAGCAGCTCGCTGTAGGTCTGCTTGAAGATCACCCAAACCCGCATGCACTTGGGCCCGCCGCCGGTGGACCCGGCCGAGCCTCCCACGAACATCAGGGGGATGATAAGCGCCAGGCAAAAGGCCGGCCACAGCGAGTAGTCGGTGGTGGCGAAGCCGGTGGTGGTGAGCACAGTGGCCACCTGGAAGGCCGCCGCCCGCAGCCCCTCCTCGAACCCGGCGCCGGCCGCTATCCACAGTCCCATGCCCACCCCCAGGGTCACCAGGCCGTAGACGATCATGTAGAAGCGCCACTCCTCGTCGCGCGGGTAGGCTCGGGGTTTGCCCCTAAAGAGCATGAAGTGAAGGGTGAAGTTGACGCCGGCCAGGACCATAAACACGGTCACCACCCACTGCAGGTAGGCGCTGTCAAAGCCGCCCATGCTGGCGTTCTTGGTGGAGAAGCCGCCGGTGGCCATGGTGGCCATGGCGTGGCACACCGAGTCGAACCAGTCCATGCCCCCGGCCAAAAGCAGCACCACCTCCAGGGCGGTGAGGATCAGGTAGACCTTCCACAGGGCGCTGGCGGTGTCGCGGATGCGGGGGGCCAGCCGGTCCGGGGTGGGGCTGGGGGCCTCGGCCTTGTAGAGCTGCATGCCGCCCACCCCCAAGAAGGGCAGGATGGCGATGGAGAGTACGATAAAGCCCATGCCCCCCAGCCAGTGGGTGAGCGCCCGCCAAAAGAGCACCCCCTTGCCGGCGTCCTCCACGCTGGTCAGCACGCTGGCCCCGGTGGTGGTAAAGCCGCTGATGGACTCGAAGGCCGCGTCGGTGAAGCTGGTGAAATCGCCCGAGAGCAGCAGGGGCAGGCCGCCCAGGAGGCCGGCGGCCAGCCAACCCAGGGCCACGATGGCCACCCCGGCCCGGTGGTTGAGGATAGGCTTTTGGGCGGGCCGGAAGATCCAATATAGCCCCAGGCCCAGGGCGACGGCCACCAGGGCGCTTAGAAGAAAGGCCCTCCAGGCGGCCTCGTCGTGGATGAGCGACACCGCCATGGGCAGCAGCATGGCCAGCCCGATGCCCACGCTGAGCTGCCCCACCACCGCGATGGTGTAGGTGAAGGTCATTAATTAAAAGTACTCCAGGCGCACGGTGAGTAGTTTCTCCATCTTGCGCCACACGTCGGGCAAAAGGAATAACACCAGGTGGTCGCCGGGCTGGACCACGGTGGTGCCGGTGGGGATGATCACTTCGCCTTCCCGGCTCACGGCGGCCAGCAGGGCCCCGCGGGGCATCTTCACCTTGGCCAGCGGCTTGCCCACCACCCCGGAGGTGGCCAGGGCCTCCACCTCGATCACCTCGGCCCCGCTGTCTTTAAGCGAGGCCACGCTGAGCACCTTGCCCTTGCGCATGTAGCTGACGATGGCCCCGGCGGCCGCGAAGCGGGGGCTCACCACCAGGTCCAGTCCCAGGCTGGTGATGAGCGGTACGTAGCCCACGTGGGCCACCCGGGTCACGGTGCGGCGGGCGCCCATCTTGTTGCCCAGCAGGGCCATGAGGATGTTGTCTTCCTCGTCGTCGGTGAGCGCGGCGAAGACGTCGGTCGAGCCGATGTTCTCCTCGCGCAGCAGAGTCACGTCGGTGCCGTCGCCGCTGAGCACCACCACCCCGTCCAGGTCCTCGGCGATGCGGCGGCAGCGCCGGGGGTCCTTCTCGATGATGCGCACCTTGATGCCCATGGCCTGGGCCCCGGCCGCCACCATGCGTCCGATGGTGCCGCCGCCCACCACCACCATGTTGCGCACCGGCTGGTTGGACAAGCCAAAGTGGGTGAGCACCTGGTCCACATCCCTGGCCCGGGCCACCAGGTGGGCCAGGTCGCCGCTCAGCAGGATATCCTCGCCACGCGGTACGATCATCTCGCCGTCGCGCTCGATGGCCGCCACCAGGAAGACCGGCCCGTCGGGGGATCGCAGTTGGGCCATGCGGCTGCCCACCAGGGGGCTGGCCGCCGGTACCCGCAGGCCCAGCAGCTTCACCTTGCCGCCGGCGAAATCGGTAACCGAGCTGGCCGCCGGCACCTTGAGGAAGTTGAGTATCTGGGTGGCCACCTCGCGCTCGGGGTTGATCACCGAGGCCACGTCCAGGTGGTCGGGTCCAAAGGCCTCGGGCATGGTGAGGTAGTCGGTCTCGCGGATGCGGGCCACCCGGGTGGCCGAAGGGGCCAGCAGGCGGGCGTAGAGGCAGGCCACCATGTTCACCTCGTCGCTGTCGGTGACCGCCACCACCATGTCGGCGTGCTCCACCCCGGCCTCTTGCAAGGCCAGGGGGCTGGAACCCGAGGCCACCAGGGTCTGGACGTCCATGCGCTCGGCCACCTCGCGGATGCGACTCGCCGATAAGTCCACCACGATCACATCGTGCCGCTCCGACGACAGGCGCAGGGCGGTGTGAAAACCCACCTCGCCGGCTCCGACTATCAGTACGCGCATGGTCGTCTCTCGTTGGGGGCTAAAATAAAGGGGCCGCCTACCCGCGACCCCACCGCCCAAAATACCACGGCCAGCCCAGGGCGGTCAATGCACCGGGTCAGCCGTTGGCCACCTCGGACAAGTACTTGCAAACACGGTCTAAAAATACCTGACCGGAAAAACGGGCCGCCCGGCGCACCAGGGCGGCGGGCTCAAAGGCATCGGCGGCGGCCTCCAGGCGGTCCATGGCCGCGGCCAGGTCCTCGGCCTCCTGGCGCTCAAAAAACACCCCGGTGGGCGGGCGGCCGGCGGGGTCATCCAGCCCCACCACCGTTTCCAGGGCGCCACCCCGGCCCAAGGCCACCACCGGCCGGCCGGCGGCCATGGACTCCAGGGGGGTGATGCCGAAATCCTCCTCGCCGGGGAACAGCAGGGCCCGGGCCCGGGAGTAGAGCTCGGCCACCGCCTGGTCATCCTGCCAGCCCAAGAACTCCACCCGGTCGCCGGCCATGGCCTTGAGCTGGTCGTAGAGGGGCCCCACCCCCACCACCTTGAGCCGACGGCCGGTGGCGGTGCAGGCCTGGACGGCCAGCTCCACCCGCTTGTAGGGCACCAGGGCGCTCACCACCAGGTAGTAGTCCTCCACCTGGTCCGATGGGGCGAAGCGGCCGATGTCTACCGGCGGGTGGATCACCGTGGCCGTGCGCTGGTAGTGCCGCGCGATGCGCTCGGCCACGTGGGCGCTGTTGGCCACAAAGTGGTCCACCCGGTGGCAGGTGGCCACGTCCCAGCGCTGCAAGCGCCCCCGCACCAGGGGCATGGCCCAGCGGGCCAGGCCGCCGCGGCCCGGTCCGAAGTACTCGTGGTACATGTCCCAGATGTAGCGCATGGGGGTGTGGAGGTAGCTCACGTGGCGGGCGCCTTGCGGCGGGCGCACCCCCTTGGCCACGCAATGGCTGGAGGAAAGCACCAGGTCGCAGGCCGGCAGCTCCAGGCGCTCCATGGCCCGGGGAAACAGCGGCAGGTAGTAGCGGTAGTAGTCGGCCGCCCGGGGCAGCTTTTGGATCATGGAGGTGTGGATGGGGTGGGACTCGATGGCCGGGCTCACCATGCCCGGCCGGTGCAGCAGGGTGTAGATCGGGGCTTGGGGGAAGATGCGGCCAAAGGCCTCCAGCACCTTTTCGCCGCCGCGCATGCCGGTTAGCCAATCGTGCACCAGCACCACCCGCAGGCCGGCCAAGTCGGCCGGGACCCCTGGCCAGGCCCGGGTCATGGCCGTCCCCCTTCGCTTAGCACCCGCTGGTAGGCCTCCCAGGTGGCCCGGGCGGTGTTTTCCCAGGAAAACTCGGCCGCCCGCCGGGGACCGGCCTGGGTGAGGGCCAGGCGAAGCTCCTGGTCGGAGTGCACCCGGGCCATGGCCGCGGCCAGCTTCGCCGGGGTGGGGTCGATGAGCACCCCGGCCTTGCCCACCACCTCGGGCAGCGACGAGCGGTTACTGGCCACCAGCGGTACCCCGGCGGCCAGGGCCTCCAGGGCCGGCAGGCCGAACCCCTCGTAGAGCGAGGGCACCACCACCATCTCGGCCGCGCCGTAGAGCAGGGGGATGTCCTCGTCGCCCAGGTTGCGCAAAAAGATCACCGAGTCGCCGGGATGGTGCCGGGCCAGGTCGCGGGCCGAGGCCCCCAGGATCACCAAGGGCGGCACCCGGCCGCCGCCGCAGGCGGTGCGCTGGGCCAACTCGGCGTGGGCCCGGAGCAAGGCCCCCAGGTTCTTGTGCGGCTTAGGATTGCCCACCCCCAGGATGTAGTCGGCCGGCAGGCCCAGCCGCTGGGCGGCGCTGTCGCGGGTAAGGGGGTCCAGGGGCCTGAAGCGCCGGTCCACCCCGTTGGGGGTGACCACGATGCGGCGGGGGCTCACTCCCAGCAGCTCGGCCAGGTCCCGCTTGGAGTGCTTGCTCACGGTGAGGATCAGCGGGGCGCGGCGGGCCACCGGCCCCAGGAAGCGGCGGTAGAACACCCGGTGGCGCAGCTTGTAGTCCCGCGGGAAACGAAGGTGGATGAGGTCGTGGATGGTGATGACCATGGGCCGGCCGGGGCGCGGCAGGGGAGCGAAAAAGGGGCAGTGGTAAATATCGGCCGTGGCCTGCTTGGCCGCCCGCGGGGTAAAGAACCGGCCGGCCACGCCGTAGGGGGCCGGGCCGCAACGCACCAGCTTCACCCGGGGGTCATCGGGCGCCTGGGCCGCACCGGCGCGACCGCGCACCAAGGCGGTCACCTCCAGGTTGTCTTGGGTGGCCAGCAGGCCATCCAGCAGGCCCAGGGCGTAGCGGGCCATGCCGTGCACGGTCCCGTCCAACAGGCGCAGGTCGTACAAAAGCCTCACGCCGCCGCCTCCCCTCCCAGGACTCTTTGGTAAACCGCCGTGGTCTCGGCCGCCGCGCGGCCCCAGGAAAACTCGGCCGCCCGGGCCGGGCCGGCCCTGCGCAGCCGCCCGCGCAGCTCCTGGTCGCTCAAGAGCCTTTGCAGGGCCCGGGCCATCTGCTCCACGTCCAGCGGGTCGACCATCAGGGCGGCCTCGCCGGCCACCTCGGGCAGCGAGCCGCAATGGCTGGTGAGCACCGGCGCGCCGCAGGCCAGGGCCTCCAGCACCGGCAGGCCAAAGCCCTCGTAGAGCGAAGGAAAGGCAAACACCGTCGCCGCGCTCATCAGCCCGGGCAAATCCTCCGGCTCGATGTAGCCGGGAAAAACCACCTCGCGCCCCACCGCCAACTCCCGCCAGCCGGCCCGCAGCCGCCCGGCCAGCCAGGCCTGGCGTCCGCCGATGACCAACTGCACCCCGCCGCCGAGGCGCGCCGCGGCCCGCTTGAAGGCGTCGGCCAGGCGCACCAGGTTTTTGCGCGGCTCCAGGTTGCCCAGGTAGAGCACAAAGGGCCGGGTGACGCCGTAGCGGCGGCAGACCCGCTCCAGCGCCCGGGGGTCTTCTTGCCGGACAAAGCCCTCCCCGGCCGCCTCGGGCACCACGCTCACCCTGGCCGGGTCCACCCCCAGCACCTGTTGCAAATCGCGCCGGGTGGCCCGGCTGGGGGCGATGATGTGATCCACCCGCCTAACCAATAACCGCAGCAGGGTCCGCATGTACAGGACGTACTTGCGCGGCACCGTCTCGGGATGGGTAAAAGGCACCAGGTCGTGGATGGTGCTCACCGTCTGGAAGCCGCGGCGGCGCAAGGGGACCTGCACCGCCGGCCCGTGCAGCAGCTCCACCCCGGCGGCCCGCAGGCGGCCGGGCAATACCAGGTGTTCCCACAGGTCGCCCCGCGGGTGGGACTCCGGGCTCACTGTGGTGCCGAGCACCGGCAGCCCGGCCACCACCGGGTCGGCCGCGGCCAGGTTGGCCGGCCCGGCCAGCAGGCGCAATTCCAGCTCTGGCCATTGGCCGGCCCCCGCCACCAGAGCACGGGCCAGGTTGGCCACGTAGGTACCCATACCGGAGCCCCGGGGGCTCAAAACCCGTATATCCAGGCAGACTCTCACCGGGCTGGGCCCCCACCGACCGCCGCCCAAGCCCTAACCCGGACCCCGGCGGTCCAAGATGGTCCGTACCCGGTAGGTGGGCTTGCACTGGGTCTCGTAATAGGTGCGCACCTGCAACTCGCCCAACAGCCCCAGGCTGATGAGCTGCACCCCCACCAGGATGAGCAGCACCGCCAGGATGAGGCCGGGCTTGCCGGCCAGGGGTATGCCGAAGAACAGTTTCTCAATGGTGTAATACAGTCCCAAACCTACCCCGGTCATCCCGCACAGCAGCCCCCACTTACCAAATATCTGGATGGGCCGGGTGGCATAGGACAGCAGGAACTTGACGGTGAGCAGGTCCAGGAGCACCCGCGGGGTGCGGCTGATGCCGTACTTGCTTTGGCCGGCCCGGCGCGGGCGGTGGTTCACCTTCACCTCGGCGATCTTAACCCCCATCCAGGAGGCGATGGCCGGGATGAAGCGGTGCATCTCGCCGTAGAGCTTGATGTTGTCCACCACTTCCTTGCGAAAGGCCTTGAGGGTGCAACCGTAGTCGTGCAGCTTCACCTTGGTGGTGAGGCTGATGAGGCCGTTGGCCAGCATGGAGGGCAGCTTGCGCGAGAGCCAGGCGTCCTGGCGGTCGTGGCGCCAGCCGGCGGCGATGTCATAGCCCTCGTCGAGCTTGGCCACCAGGGTGGGGATGTCGGCCGGGTCGTTTTGCAAATCGCCGTCCATGGTCACCACCACCTCGCCCTGGGCGTGGTCGAACCCGGCGCTGAGCGCGGCGGTCTGGCCGAAGTTGCGGCGCAGGCCCACCACCACCACCGCGGGGTCGGAGGCGGCGATCTCGCCTAGCAGGTCGAAGGTGCCGTCGGTGGACCCGTCGTCCACGTAGACCACCTCGTAGCTCACCCCCATGCCCTCCAGCACCCCGGACAATTCCTGGTGCAGGGCCGCCACGTTCTCGGCTTCGTTGTATACCGGTATCACCACCGAAAGTTGCAAGGATGCTCCCCTCTCAATAATTATAGCGGCCGCGGCGGCGGGCGCGCAGCCAAAGCAGCAGCCCGGCCGGCGGCAGGAAAATCAGCAGCTCCCGTCCCAGGGTGACCAGGTCGTGCATCACCACCTCGCGGCAAAAGCTCTCGCGCCGCACGTTGAGAAACACCGACACCGGCGACTGGTAGCGCTCGCCGCTCAGCGGCCACCACAACATTACGCCCAGCGGCTCCTTGGTGTCCACCGTGAGGAAGTCGATGACCACGTGGCTCATGTACAAGGTGGCCCCCACCAGGGCCCAACGCCAGGGCCGGCCGTAGCGCCTGCCCCACAGGCCCATGCCCAGCCCCACCAGCAGGGCCAGGCCCAACGAGTGGGACACCCCCTGGTGAAAGGCCGAGGGGTTGCCCAGCAAGATACCGGGCACAAAATCCAGGTCGGCCGCCGTGGCCAGCAGCACGAAAAGAACCAGGTCCCGGCCATAGCCCAGCAGCGGCCGGTTCAGGGTGAACCCCGAGCCCAGCAGCAACCCGGCCAGGGCGTGACCCACCGGAGTGGCCACCGCCGCCTAGCCCTTTTTTATGCCGGCCATGGTGAAGCAGTTGAACCGCAGGCCAAAGGCGATCCACATGCTCTGGCACATGACCATGGAGAGCCGGCCCGGCCGGGGGAAAGGCGGCACCTCCTCGTCCTTGGGCCCCAGGCGC
>Ga0256835_1001081_pt1 | contig 17301 bp, 17 predicted proteins | sample PIR30metaG_FD_185972 | JGI IMG/M metagenome (GOLD analysis project Ga0256835, IMG submission 185972) | Hydrothermal vent microbial communities from East Pacific Rise, Pacific Ocean - PIR-30 | ecosystem: Environmental > Aquatic > Marine > Hydrothermal vents | place: Pacific Ocean: East Pacific...
CTGTCATGCTTTCCCACTGGACGAAGACATACTCGATGATGAACTGACCAGCCAGTGTGGCAATAGTGAGGTAGAGGTGCTTCAGCCTGGCCGAAGGGAGCCCAAACACCATGCCAACCGCTGCAGTGATCAGCCCTGCAATGGGTATGGTCAGTATGAAGGGCAGCCCCACCTTAGTGGCCAAGATAGCGGCGCTATAGGCGCCAACGCCAAAAAACGCCCCGTGGCCAAGGGAGATTTGTCCTGTAAAGCCTATCAAGATGTTGAGGCCGATGGCGGCTATTGCGTATATCCCGCATATGTTGAGGACATAAAGAAGATAAGAAGAGCTCACAAAGGGGACAGCCCCGAAAAGCAGCACCAGGCCAATAATCGTCCAAAGCCTGCCGAAGTCTGTCTCAAAGATGGTGAGTTCCTCGTAGTAAGATTCCCTGAAATTACCACATGGATGAAATCGTAACTTCCTCATATAGAGCCTATCTCCTCTCCAATCCTACACTCGCTCTATTTCCACCAGGCCAAAGAGCCCGTAAGGCTTGATCATCAAAATCACCACGAGCGTAATGTACGGGATCACCTCTTTCAGGGAGCTTGAAATATAGCCACCGGTAAAGGTTTCAAGCAATCCAATAATGATGCCCCCAAGGATGGCTCCACCAATGCTGTCCAATCCTCCCAAGATAACTACGGGGAAAACCTTCAGCCCTATGGAAGATAGTTCATGGACGTTTATGCCATTAATTATTCCGAGCACAATCCCGCTCATGGCGCAGACCAACGCTGCAATGGCCCAAGAGAGGGCAAACACGCGTCTTACGTGTACTCCAAGGGAAAGGGCTGCTGTTTGGTTGTCTGCCACCGATCTCATATAGATGCCCTGGGAAGAGTATTTAAAGAAAAAACCAAAGATTCCCAGGAATATCACTCCGATGATGAATGTGGTCACATAAACAGAAGGGATTTCCACACTCCTCCAGTGGACAGTCAGTGCCTCGGGCAGAAAGTCAGGATAATTCCAAGTGTCACCTCCGAAGATGAATAGAAGCAACCCCTTGAACATGGCTGCAAGCCCCACCGTGAGCATTATCACCTGAATAAGGTCTTCCCCGATGAGGGGGCGCAGGAACAACCTCTCCACGATAAAGCCCAGGGCGAAACTTCCCATAAGGGTAAGGGCGAAAGCCGCCACTATGGGGAGCTTTGCCCACACGGAAAGGACCAGGAAGATGAAGGCCCCGATGGCCAGCAACTCTCCGTGGGCAAAGTTGAGCACGCTGCTTGACTTAAAGATCATCACAAAGCCCAAGGCAGACAGGGCGTAAAGAAAACCTATGGAGAGTCCGTTTACTAACAGGTGAACAAAAAATTCCATAATGCTGTTGCCCCCTAAATCTCTAGGATTCTAACGGTGGTCTCGATTGTGCCTGTCGTTCCATCCCTGTAACGCACTTGGCCCTTTACACGCAGCTCCTTCTTGTCTGAATACATGGCATCTATAAGCTCTTTATATTGCTTGAAGACAAAACTTCGTCTCACCTTGCCGGTGCGGGTGAGTTCTTCATCGTCAGGGTCTAGCAATTTGTATAAAAGAATGATCTTCTTTATTTGCATCGGCTTTGGCAATTGGAGATTCACTTCCCGCACTTCACCTTTTATCAACTCTTCCACCTGTGGTTGTTGAGAGAGGTCGGTATAGGTGGTGTAAGGGATCTTACGCTCTTCTGCCCAGTTGCCCACATTTCCGTAATCAATGTTTATGAAGGCGGTGATGTAAGGCTGGCCTTCCCCCCAGATCACCGCTTCTTTGATATAGGGGCTGAACTTCAACCGGGTCTCGATAAAGTCAGGCGAAAAGGCTTCACCTTCGCGGGTCCGCATAATGTCCTGCTTGCGGCCTATGATAAGGAGGTGGCCGTCTTCGTCCAGATAACCCGCATCTCCCGTATAGAACCAGCCCTCACGAAGCGCCTCCTGGGTGGCCTCTGGATTTTCGTAGTACCCCACGAACACGGAATCACTTTTTACAGTGACTTCCTGCTCATCCGTAATTCTGACCTCTGTTCGTGGGAGGGGTTTGCCCACTGTCTCTGGCTTAACCTCATTGTCAGGCTGGACTTGGAATATGCCGCCTGCCTCTGTGAGCCCATAGCACTGCTTAAGATTGAGTCCATTTGCCCTGAAAAACCTGATGACATCAGGGCTGATTGGATGCCCTCCAGTGTAAGCGGCTCGAAAGCCCAAGCATCCAACTCTATCCATCAAGGGTTTTGAGACCAGCCAGTAGGTAAACCTTTTCATCAGCCTGAGGTGGGCAGGCACTGGCTTCCCTTCCGACTCCAGGTCCACCACAGCAGCTCCTACCTTTTGCGACAGGTTGTAAAAGGCCCGTTTTATAAACCCTGCATCACTTATCTTCACCCGTATGGTGGAGGCCAGGTCTTCCCAGAAACGGGAAGAAGTGACAATGACCGTGGGGCCTATCTCACGAAAATCCTCGAGCACTGTCTCCAGGGTTTCAGGGAAATTCATCACCATGCCCCCTGAAAGTGTGACACCAAAGCCCCACATCTGATCCACAATCCAGGCGGTAGGGGTAATGGATATCCAATTGTCTTCAACGCCAATGGGTGCGGTTTCCAGCCATTTGCGAGCCATCTCGGTGAGATTTCTGTGAGAAAGCATGACCATCTTGGGCAGTCCCGTGGTGCCAGAGGTCATGAGCATGAGGGCCACTTCCTCTGGCCTCCCTTCCCAGAGCTCTTTTATGAAGAGATCGGGTTGCTCGTTGTCCAGCTCTTCACCCAGTTCCAATAATTGGGCGAAGCTTATGAGCCACGGGTTGTCCCTGTAAGTGCGCATGCCCGTTGGGTCCACATATATCACCATGCGCACATGGGAGAGCTGCTCGCGCTGCTCCAACAGCTTGTCAACCTGCTCCTGGTCTTGGGCAAATACATAGGCCGCATTGACCCTGTTGAGGCCATATACCAACTCTTTGGCAACGGCTGAGGTGAAAAGGGGTATGGTGACCCCCCCGACCGCCTGGGCTCCCAGTTCACTAAAAAGCCATTCGGCATGGTTGTCGAGGATTAGTCCAACGTTTTCGCCCCGCTTCAATCCCAGGCTCTTCAGCCCCAGGGCCACCTGCCTGACGTATTTGAGGTAGTCCTTCCAGGTAAACCTCTCCCAGATACCGTATGCCTTCTCCCGAATGGCCACGTGTTTGTCTCCTAGGCGTTCGGCCTGCTTGGCAAGGACCTGGGGCAGTGTATACTGCTCAAGGGAGTTCAGGTACTGGAGATCTATCTTTTTATTGACTTTCTGATCACTCATGTTCCACTGCTTGGTTTTCTATGCGCTCTTAGAATCCTTAAAGTTGGTGTGTGTCCCCCAAATAGGCCTTAATCACTTGGGGGTGGTTTTGCACGAACTCCGGGTCGCCTTCTGCGATCTTTACCCCAAAATCCAAGACCACCACCCTATGGGAGATACTCATCACGATGGACATGTCGTGTTCCACTAAAATCATGGTCTGATTCCACGACTCATTCAGCTCCAGGAGGAATCTTACCATGTCCTCCTTTTCTTCGAGAGTCATGCCTGCAAAGGGCTCATCCAGGATCAGGAGCTTGGGCTCAAGGGCGAGGGCCCTTCCGAGTTCCACCCGCTTGCGCAAACCATACGGAAGGGAGCCCACCAACTTTTTCCTGATGGATTGCATCTCCAGAAAGTCGATGAGCTCCTCCAGGATTCTTCTATGACGGACCTCTTCGTCCTTCACAGACTTGGTGAAAAGGGCCGCCTTCCCAAGACCATAATGGGAATGGACGTGGCGTGCCAGCAACATGTTTGCAAGCACGCTCATCCCTGGGAACAGCTCTATGTTCTGATAGGTCCTTCCAATGCCCATGTGGGTAAGGTGGTGGGGGGGCATGCGGGTTATTTCCTGCCCATTGAAAAAAATCTGCCCTTCTTGGGGCTTGTAGTATCCGGTAATGGAGTTCAGCAAGCTGGTCTTTCCCGCCCCGTTAGGGCCGATAATTGCCACCAGTTCCCCGGTCCGTACAGAAAGCTCCACATTGTTGAGGGCGGTTATCCCCCCGAATTTGAGCGTAAGCCTCTTTATCTCCAACTCCGCCCGCCTTTCTTCAGGGCGGGCGGAGGCAAAGATACTTGGTTCTCCTCGGAATGCTTTCATCTGATTAGCTGCACCTTTTCCTTGCCAGGTTCCCAGAAATTGGTAAGAGGTGAATAGGTTGCGTCCTCATGAATCTGAACAATCCTTGCAGTGAAGGATGCGCTGTGATCAGTGTTGGTGTAAGTGACAGGGGGCACAAGGCCGCCAAAGTCTTCGTTTCGGAAGGTCTGGAGGGCCTGATTAATGGTGGCTCCAGTGATCTTGCCGAATTTTTCATAGGCGCGCTCAAATCCTCTCACCATAATGGCTGCAACGGCCACGCCCTCCCAATAGGCCGCGTCAAACTTGTCAACAGTCTTGTAGCGGTCCCATAGGGTTTTTAGCAGTTTGTAGCCGGGAGAGTTGTCTGCTGGCAGGCAACCGGGGAACTGCATGAACATGCGGTCCCGGATCAGCCCCTTGCCGCGCCTGAAAAAGTCAGGGTCAGTGGAGGTCCAGGTGCCAAAGAAGGGTGCCTTGTAGCCGATCCTGTCGGCAGACTGCAGAGCCATGATGATGGCCGAAGGCAGCATTTGGACCACAATATACTGAGCTCCCTTTTTCTTGAGCCGGAGGAGCTCGGTGTTGAGATCCAGGGTCTTGGGGGGGAACATCTCAATGCCTACGATATCCACATTGTGTTTGGCGGCATATGCCTTGCAAGGCCCGTGGATCGATTTGCCGTAGGCGTTGTTGTAAGTAAGGAGCCCTACCTTGGGCGCGCCCTTTCCCTTGTGTATGGCCTTGATGTATTCAAGAAGGGCGTAGGAGTCCATGATATAGCTTCCAAAAGGAAGATAGGCATAGTCAATAGGGGGCTTTAAAAAGCCCTGGTAGGTGGAAAAATTGATGTCAGGGACCTTGTACTTCTGAAAGATCGGTTTGGCCATGATGCCTGAGCCGGCATCCCAGGTGGCAATCATGTCCATCTTGTCTTGCGTGCAGAACTTTTTTACATATTTGATGGCTTCCGGCACCTTGTAGCCATGGTCAACCACTGTGAGGGCTATTTTATTGCCACCTATGCCCCCTTTTACTTCGTTTATATATTTCATGTAATCCTTCATCCCTTTGGCGTGAAACTGACCCCAGGTTGATGCTGGACCCGTGAGGTTGATGATGGCTCCAACCTTGATGGGCTTGGCCAATGCCGCTGGGGCAAACCCCATAAAGGCCACCGCCATTCCAATTACCAACACCATTGCCCACAAAATTGATCTTCGCATGGTCCATCCTCCTTCCAAAAATTTAGGTTAATGCCAAACGAGACCTAAAACCTAACCTGAGAGCCTTATCACCACCTTTGCCATTGGGATTAAACAGTAAGCTACGTTGTAGCTACTATATAGTTATGAACCAAATGTCAAGGAAGTATCTCATTTTCAATTTTATAGCAAGAGAAAAGCTCTTGACAAGGAAAGATGGGGGTGTTACGGACTACTTGAATGAGTAGTCATTCATCTAGGCGGGTGCACAAAAATGGGTAAGCGGAAGGACAACAACAAGTATTACAGGATAATCCAGGCGGCAACCAAGATCTTCGCCCGGAAAGGGTTTTACCAGGCAAAGGTCTCTGATATTGCAAAGGAAGCCGGAGTGGCTGACGGCACTATTTATATCTATTTTGAAAACAAGGACGACATCCTCATATCCCTCTTTGAAGAGCAGATGCAGATGGTGCTTGACAACATGCTCTCAGAGCTGGCAGGGATCTCAGATCCTGCCGACAAACTCACCCATTTTGCACGCACCCACTTGAAGCTGGTGGAAGAGAATAAGGACGTGGCCGAAATCATTCAAGTGGAGCTGAGGCAGAGCAGTAAATTCATGAAAGAATACAAGAATGAAAAATTTGCTAAATATTTGAACATCATAGCTGACATCATCAGAGAAGGGCAGGATAAAGGAATTTTCAGAAAGGAGGTGATGCCCGGGGTGGCAAAGAGGGCCTTTTTTGGGGCCCTGGATGAAATGTCGCGATTCTGGGTATTGTCAAGCAGAAAAGAGTATGATATTAACACCGCTGCTCACCAGATAAGCAGCTACTTTTTACAAGGAATAAGGGCCTGATGGGCCTAGATCCTTAAGAATCCAATTGAAAGGAGGAGAAAGTGAATATCATAGTATGTCTCAAGCAGGTGCCGGATACGGAGACCCAAATCAAGATCGCTCCTGACGGCAAGTCAATCGTAACGGACGACATCAAGTGGATCATGAACCCCTATGATGAATTTGGCGTGGAAGAGGCCTTGCGCATCAAAGAGAAATTCGGCGGGGAGGTCACTGTGGTAAGCCTAGGCCCCAAGAGGGTGACCGAGACAATCAGGACGGCGCTGGCCATGGGGGCAGACAAAGGGATCCTGATAACCGATGATGCCCTGGAAGGCAGTGATTCCCTGGCCGTGGCAAAGGCCCTGGCAGCAGCCATCAAGGACCTGGAATACGACCTCATTTTTACCGGCCAAAGGGGTATTGACGAAGACCAGGGACTGGTGGGGCCGAGTTTAGCCGAGATGTTGGGTATTCCCCATGTGTCCCTAGTGGTCAAGGTTGAGGTGGCAGAGGATGGTAAATCCGTAAAGGTGGAAAGACCTGTTGAAGGCCAAACTCTGGTGATTGAGTCTCCCCTTCCAGCTTTACTTACCGCCCAAAAGGGTCTCAACGAGCCAAGGTACGCATCCCTTCCCGGGATCATGAAGGCAAAGAAGAAACCGCTGGAGGAAAAGAGCTTGGCCGACCTGGGCCTGGATCCATCAGAGTTCGGGGAAGGTGCCAGGAAATTGAAGATCCTGGAAATCACCCCTCCGCCTGAGAGAAAGGCAGGCAAGATAATAGAGGGTGAGACTCCTCAAGAGAAGGCAGCAGAGTTAGCCAGACTTCTTCATGAAGAAGCCAAGGTAATATAAAAAATTCCATCACGAATCCGAAGGAGAGTAAGAGATGGCACAAGGAGTATGGACCATAGCGGAGCAAAGGGAAGGAGAGTTTAGGAAGATTACCTATGAGGTGGTAAGCGAGGGCAGGAGGCTTGCCGATGCCCTTGGCCAGGAATTGGTGGCCGTGGTGTTGGGATCCAACATGAAAGACAAGGCCGGAGAGCTTGCCCAATACGGTGCAGACAAGATTATAGTGGCAGATGATCCAAGGCTTGAGCCATATACCACTGATGCATATACTGCAGTCCTTGCCCAAGTGGTAATGGAAGGGGACCCAGCCATATTGCTGCTGGGCGCCTCAGCACAGGGGAAAGATCTGTCAGCCAGGCTTTCTGCACGCCTTGGCGTGGCAATGGCGCAGGACTGCACCGCATTTTCAATCGAAGACGGTAACCTCGTGGCAACCAGGCCCATCTATGCCGGGAAGGCTTATGCAAAGGTTACATACGTGAACAGCTTGCCCCAGATGGCCACTGCCAGGCCAAATGTGATGGCCATAAATGAGCCAGACACGTCTAGGAGCGCAGAAGTGGTGGATGCCGCCTTTAACTTGGATGATGCTGAGTTGAAGACGAAGGTGGTTGACATAATAAAGGACGAGGCAGGAAAGATAGACCTTACCGAGGCCGACAAGATCGTCTCAGGTGGCCGTGGCATGAAAGGCCCTGAAAACTTCAAGATCCTGGAGGAGCTGGCAGAGGTTATTGGAGCCGCAGTGGGAGCTAGCCGCTCTGCGGTGGATGCTGGATGGAGGCCCCACTCGGATCAGGTGGGCCAGACCGGCAAAGTGGTCTCGCCCAATCTCTATATTGCATGCGGAATTTCTGGGGCCATACAGCACTTGGCAGGCATGAGCACCTCGAAGGTGATAGTTGCCATCAACAAAGACCCAGATGCCCCCATCTTCCAGAAGGCAGACTATGGGGTGGTGGCAGATCTCTTTGATGTGGTTCCGGCCCTAACAGAAGAAGTAAAGAAGTATATACAGGAATAATCAGCCCCTTTACATACTCGCCCGGTTGAAGACGGGCTGATAGAGATTTCAAGGGGGGCGTGATGCCTCCCTTATTCCTTATTGACTGTTGACAAACCAGGCTGTTTTGCTAAATTAAATTTATTGGGTGGCGGTGTAGCTCAGTTGGTCAGAGCATGCGGCTCATATCCGCAGAGTCACTGGTTCGAGTCCAGTCACCGCCACCATTTTTTCATCCGCCTCCCAAAGGCTCCATGTATATTTCTATCTCCACCTTATCTCCTTCATTCAGGAGGGTTGCAAGACGATTTGGAAGGGAAAAATAATCCGTGCCGTTGAGGAATATGTTTCGCACGTCTTCTCCAAGTCCGCCATCTCTAACCAATTGAACCACGCTGCACTGTTTGCCTATCTCCAAGAGCACATCTTTGAGGGTGGTGGCCCTGTCCTCCTTGAAGTTCAATTCTACAGGGGGCTCAAAGATGTTTTTTACAGTAATGTTTGAATCCACCAATACTCTCATTCCAATCCTCCTTGCCCAAGAGGTGCCTCAGGCTTGGCCGTAATCGCTTTTTTGCAAATACAGACCGTTCCGTTATGCAAGTTAAGTTTAACAAAGCAATATATAGTAATGCAATATAGTTTGCAATTTCAGCCATAAAATTTGAGCTTTCCTGAAGGGGAGATAGAGAAGGATTCAGATTTGAATCTAGTCCCCATATGTTGTAGTATTTGGAATGTGAAAAAGAAATTTTTGAGCCAAATTGACATTTTTTATTTTTAACCTATCTTATCTTATGTTACGGGCAGCTTCTTTGAGAAAAGGGCCTATGGAATTCAAGGCCTTCGATCATGAACAGCTCCTCACCATGGGCAATGCGCTGCACATTGCCGAAGAGGTTACAGCGGATTTTTTTAAGTTTTCCAGCACCCAGTGGACACGTCATCCGTTTGATGTGAAAACCCTCTCTTCTTTGCAGAGGGAAGAGATTAGGGAGCAGGTGTTTGCCATGCTCCACAAGGGGCTGTTAGGGCAAGACCGGTTCATGCCCCATGCCAGGAAAAAAGACTACTACTTTATTTGCCTTCAGGACCACCAGATCCTGGAGGCGGTAAGCAGAGACAAGGCCATCGGGCTTATGCCCCTGTTGGTTTACATTTTTACCCATGAGCTGGTTCACATTGTGAGGTTTGGAAGGTTCTTGCAGCGCTTTGATGTGAGAGGGCCCAAAAGGGAGGAAGAGGAGCAGAGGGTGCACGATATAACCTATGAGATTCTAAAGGGCGTCTCGCTAAAGCAACTGGATTGTGTGCTCGATGCATATCATGGACAGAGGATGTGCTACGTGGCAGTTTGATGAAAAAGGTGGTATGGAGGTGATGTGAAAGATGCCTATTTATGAATACGAGTGCTCAGATTGCGGAGCCTTGACCGAGGCGTGGCAAAAAATTACTGACCCGCCGCTGGAGAAATGTGATAAGTGTGGAGGCCAGTTGCGCAAACTTATTTCTCAGAGCACTTTTCATCTTAAAGGGACAGGATGGTATGTGACTGATTATGCTTCTAAGTCTCCTGGAAGCTCAAGGCCTGAAAAGGGCAAGGGGGCCAAGGGGGATTCCAAAGGAGAGGGAGCTGAAACCAAGTCCAAATCCACGACAAAAAAAGAAGACTAACCAGCAGCCAAGGCTGGAAAAAGATGAAGGATAGGCCATGAAACGATTTGACAGCGGGAGAGTCCAAGACAAATTGATCAACCGGCTCGAACGGTTGGAAAGACAGCAGGCGTTCCAGAGAGATCGTTTTTTTAAATACAAGCTCCCCGAAATCCATAATAAGCTCACCCAGGCCCTGCTGATGAAAAAGATTATAGAGACGGACAATCCCGCTGCAATATCTGACTTGATACTTCAAGGACTTAAAAAGGCGCTCAAGAGCTCAGAATTTGATTTTAAGTACTTTATCGCACCTGTCCGCAATCTGGTTCCCCGTTCCAATCCCTATTCCCTTTACATGACCCAATATGTGATGGAGGTCTTGATCCATGATCCCAATGTGATAGACATTTACGGGACCGATCAGGAGATATACCAAGTGATTAACGAGGTGATCAGCCAGATCAACATCCAATTCGAAAGGACAGAAGAAGAAATTATGGCCCAGATGGCCAGGAACAAGTCATTGATCCCTGGGACAAGGGAGTATGAAATCGCCCTGGAGCAACTCTTCCGCCAAAAGCTGGGAGAGCCCCAACCCGGTAATCCCTCTTAAGACCGCCCTGTGTTTGCAATTCCTGTCTCTGATGGGCTCTATTACAGAATTTTCCTTCATGAGACCTCTCTGCTATGGTATGGATAGGGAAAAAGCATAATTGAAGGGGATGGACAATGGCACCAAGAATTGCATTCCTATTTCCTGGCCAAGGCTCGCAGGTGGTGGGTATGGGAAAGGATTTGGCTGAAAATTCCCTGAAGGCAAGAGAAGTGTTTGACAAGGTTGACCAGATTTGCGGCAAGCCCATCTCCCGCCTTTGCTTTGAAGGGCCCATGGCAGAGCTAACATTGACCGATAACCTCCAGCCAGCCATCACTGCGGTTAGCCTCGCCCTCCTTGCCTTGCTCCAAGAGGAAGGGCTGCAGCCCGATGTCTCAGCGGGCCATAGCCTGGGGGAATATCCCGCCCTTGTGGCATCGGGAGTGATAAGCGCGGAGGATGCCTTGAGCCTTGTCCATGAGAGGGGGCGGCTTATGCAAAGGGAGGCGGATTTGCATCCAGGCGGGATGGTGGCTGTTATCGGATTGGCTATCCATCAGGTTGAAGATATCGTACTTTCTGCCAAGGCAAAGGGGATAATATCCATTGCCAACCATAACAGTGAGCAGCAGGTCGTGCTTACGGGGGAAAAGGAGGCGCTTTCCGCTGCTTCCAAGATGGTAAAAGAGTACGGTGGAAAGGCCATCCCTCTCAAGGTAAGCGGGGCATGGCACTCAGAGCTCATGAGGGGGGCGGTAGGGGAGTTTAGAGAATTCATGGACCCTATCCCCTTTTTTCCCCCTAGCTCCATAATGCTCTTCAACGCAACGGCATCGTCTGAAAAAGACCCGGAGGCCATTAAGGACATAATGGCCTCTCAGCTCGTAAACAGGGTAAGATGGTATGAGATCATGAAAAATATGCTGGCAGAGGGCGTAGAGGTCTTTGCAGAGGTGGGCCCAAAGAATGTGCTTGCTGGCCTGCTGAAGAAAACGGCACCAAAGCAAAGTGGCATAAAGATCTACAATGTGGATAGCCTCTCTTCCCTGAAAGAGTTTGTCGCATCAATATAGCCGAGGCTCATGGCTGGTGTCAGATTCCATGTCAAGTAAGTATCTTTTGATCTCGAGCCCAGAACTGAAGCCGCCAATACCCGTGGCCGCCACCACCCGATGTCACGGAAAAACAAGAGGAAGGGGGTTTCGCCCCAATGCCTGCCCCACTGCGCGTGCTGCCTTGGGCTTTCTGATTCGCTTTGCCACTTGGCCATAGGTGAGGGTATGGCCGAAGGGAATAGTAAGGATTTCCTGGAGCACCAGGTTCTGGAAAGGAGTTAAGGATACGGCAAGAGGCGGGATTTGATATGATGGCTCCCCTGAAAGGGCGGAGACCACTGAGGAGATAAGGTCGCGGTTGGGAGAGAATGCCTCGAGGAGATGGAGGCCTTCAAAGCGATCTTGAAAAAATTCCACCGGGCCTTTTGGTGGTTCAACTGAAAGGTCCACCCGTACAGCCCCTTGAAGGCTTGATGCCACATATACGCTGAGCTTGCCAACCTCTATCCTGAAAACATAGAGTCCTTGAAATGCCTGCCCTGCCAAGTGCCTCTTTCCTCCAATCTCTTTTTTATGGAACCAAGCAGCCGGCCCTTTTCCAATGCCCATTGGGGGGCCACCAGCTCTGATCTCCTAGGCGGGTCACCGGTTAGCCGCTGGATTACCACATGCGGGGGGAGCAGTTCCAGGAAATCCACTACTAGTTCAATGTATTCATCCCTGTCAAGACAGCGGTATCGGCCTTTCTTCAGCATTTCTTCCATTTTTGTGCCCTTTACCACATAGAGCAAATGGATCTTCACTCCATGTACAGGCAGGGAGGATAGGAACTTGGCTGTCTCCATCATCATTTCCCTGCTCTCCCCTGGCAGCCCTAGGATCACGTGCACGCAGATATTTATTCCATATCTGGCCGTCATTGTCACCGCATCCACAAAGCAAGCAACATCGTGGCCCCTGTTTATAAGCTTGAGAGTGCTGTCATGAGCTGACTGAAGCCCATATTCCACCCATACCAAGTAACGGGATGCATAGGACTTCAGTAGTTGAAGCACCTCTGGACTGATACAATCAGGCCTGGTGCCCACTGATAACCCCACAATATCAGGATCACAGAGTGCCTTGTCATAAAGGGCCTTCAATTTTTCAACCGGGGCGTAGGTGTTGGTAAAAGACTGAAAGTAGGCGATGTATTTTTTTGCCTTATAGCGCCTCTGGGCAGCCTCAATGCCTGACCTGATCTGCGCATCAATAGGGACCTTGCGTTCCACAAATGCCCCGGTCCCAGAGCCCCTGGAATCACAGTAGACACATCCTCCCGTGGAAATGGTGCCATTGCGGTTGGGGCAGCCCAGGCCCGCATCAATAGGGAGTTTTTGAACCCTTTGGCCAAAGAGCTCTCTAAGATAGGAGTTATAGTCCCTGTACCGGTTCAAATTTATCCTGAAATTCCTCATATTTCCAAGAAAGTATGCTATAATCGCTCCGGCTGTTTATACTAACCCTATCACAGAGGTGGCCAAAATGAAAACTCGGCTTCTGATACCTGTTCCCTTAATCATAGCCGTCCTTTTCTTTTTTAGTGGCAGCATGATTAGGGCCGAGCCCCAAAAGGAGAGGAGTGGAGTCCAAAGGCTTCGTCAACCCCTTACAGAAGAGCAGATGGAGCCTTGGGCTGAGATTGAATTCAAGGCTGAGAATTTTCAGAAAGTCAAAAAGGGGATGACCGAAGAGGAGGTCTTGGACCTCTTGGGCAAGCCTCTTAAGGTAAAGATGATAAGGAGGCCAAAGCACAGGTGGAGCGTTCATTATTTTTATCCTCAAGGTTACGTAGTCAATTTCAAGCATGGCCTCGTGGTTGGCAAAGAACATAAGAAGACCCAGTGAGAGCAAAGAGGGATGGAGCTGAAGAACAGGAGCGCGACTGAAATGGTATCTGATGTGGTTTCAGGCCTGGATGAGGTCTTTCATCCAACCTCCGTTGCAGTGGTAGGAGCCTCTTCCACCTTTGGAAAATGGGGACAAATGATCCTCACTAACATAATCGGGGGGGGATTTAAGGGAAAGATATTTCCAGTAAACCCAAAAAGCAGAACCATTTGCGGCCTGCGTGCATACAGGGCTATTTCAGAGATCCCAGATTCTGTTGATTTGGTCTTTATCACCGTGCCGGCAAGGATGGTGCCAGAGGTCTTGAACCAATGTGGCGCAAAAGGGGTAAAAGGGGCTGTAGTCATCAGCTCCGGATTTAGTGAAACTGGCGACGAAGGCCGGCTCCTTGAGCAGGAGATCGTAAACATCTGCCGCAGGTATGGGATAAAGCTGATAGGGCCAAACACAATGGGCATTATCTCCCCTTATGCAGGGCTTTTCGCCACGGGTGTGCACTCCCGTCCGGGTCCAGGCCCTGTGGCGTTCATTTCCCAGTCAGGCAACATGGGCAACCAATTGATCCACTGGGCCCGGCAGCAGGGAATAGGGATCTCGCTGTTTGTGGGATCGGGCAATGAGGCAATGCTTGGGTGCACGGATTACCTTGAATACCTGGAGCAGGACCCCAACACCCGCATAATTATGCTCTACCTGGAAAATGTCCGGGATGGAAGGCGTTTCCTTGAGGTGGCCGCCCGGGTGAATTATGAAAAACCCATCATATTGTTAAAGGGTGGACGCACCCAGGCAGGCATATCTGCGGCAGCCTCCCATACCGGGGCCATGGGTGGGGAGTTTCGCATATTTCAGGGAGCATGCAGGCAAGCAGGCCTCATAAGTGTGGATGCGCCAGCTGAGCTTTTGGATCTTTCGGCCGGTTTTTCCTCCCTGCCTCTACCCAAAGGCAACCGAGTGGGAATAGTGACCTTGGGAGGAGGTTGGGGCGTTGTCACCGCTGACAAGTGCAACGAAAATGGCCTCGTGGTCCCCCCCATTCCAGATAAGATCGTAGATACCATCGGAAAGTACCTGCCGCCCTTTTGGAGCAAGGGAAATCCAGTGGATCTGGTTGGCACGAGAGATCTCGAAGTCCCTGTGGTGGCCGTAGAAGAGCTGCTGAAGTATGAGGGCATAGATGCAGTGATAACCATGGGTTTTGTAGGGAGGCACGAACTGGTGAGCCTTCTTATCCAAACCACCAGAGAAGTGGACAAGACGGCGGCGGACTGGTTCCTGGAGCAAGTGGAATCCTTATCAAGCCGTTATGAGGACGACTATGTGGCAAAGATGGTTGAGCTGATGGAGAAGTACGAAAAACCGGTAATCGGTGTCTCCCTTACCCGAAGCGAAAAGGGAACCGTGAGACCGGTAGATGGGGAAAAATATAGCGGCGTATTTTACGAGACCCCCGAAAATGCCGTAAATGCGCTTTCAAAGATGGTCACCTACACCCTTTACCACCGCCGCAGGCGGGCAAGCCTGTAATAAATCCCACCCCTTTCCAGGAGCTCTGAATGGGTGCCTTGCTCCACTATCCTTCCCTTGTAAATTACAAGGATCTCGTCTGCCTGCCTGATGGTTGAAAGGCGGTGGGCCACCACAAGGGTGGTGCGACTACCTGACATCCTGGCAACCGCCTCCTGTATGAGCCCCTCGGTATGAGGATCCACGCTGGAGGTGGCCTCATCCAGCAAAAGGATGAGGGGATTGCCGGCAAGCGCCCTGGCAAATGAGAGCAATTGGCGCTCGCCGACCGAAAGGCGTGCCCCCCCCTGGCCTATCATATGCTTTAGCCCATCGGGCAACCTCTCGATCACTGGCGTTAGGTTTGCCATGCGCGCGGCCCCTTCGATTTCTTTTTCTCCTACCTCCGGGCGGCCAAGGGATATGTTTTCAGCGATAGTGCCTGCAAATATAAACACATCCTGCATTACAAGACCTATTTGCGTCCTCAGTTTGTTGATAGGCCACTCCTTTAGATCCACTCCATCCATGGAAACTCGTCCCCTATGAGGGTCATAAAAGCGTTCAACCAGGTTTATTAGTGTAGTCTTTCCTGAGCCTGTGGGCCCGACGATTGCCACTGTCTCTCCAGGCCTCACACGCATGGATATCTCCTTCAAGACCTCTATGCCTTCCTCATAGCCAAAAGAGACATTTTCAAGCTCAATATGCCCCTGTATTGAAGAAGGGGTTTTGGGGTTTTGGGCTTCAGGGAGCCTTTCTTCGTGGTCCATGAATTCGAATATCCGCTCTGTGGAAGCCATGGCCGATTGCATTATGTTGTATTTCTCCGAAATATCCCTGATGGGTTTAAAAAACATCTGGATGTAACCAATAAAAGCAACCAGGGCGCCCAACGTGATCCTGTCCTGAATCACCTTGCCGCCCCCATACCAAATGAGGATCGCCACTCCAAAAGAGGCAAGCAGTTCCATTACTGGCATAAAAACAGCAAAGACCCTTATCTGTTTCATGCCTGCAAGATAGTTTTCATGGTTGATCTCCTTGAATTCCCTGAGCTGAGACTCTTCGGCACAAAAGAGCTGAATTACGGATATGGCACTCAGGCGTTCTTGAAGAAAGGCATTTATCTTGGCCACCTTTTCCCTCAGTTCCCTGAAGGCCTCTCTTGCCATTTTGCTGAATACAAAGGTGAGGATAAAGATTACAGGAATCAGGGAAAAGCAAATAAGGGCAAGGGTCCAATTGAGCACAACGAGAACCACCACGATTCCCAGCAGTATAAAGAAATCTTTAAACACGGTAATGATTACTGACTTGAACATCTCATTTAGGTTTTCCACATCATTTGTGACACGGGTAACCAGGCGGCCAAGGGGTTGACGGTCAAAAAAGGTGATTGCTTGGCCCTGCATGTTTGAAAAGAGCTCGAGGCGGATATCCTTCATTATGTTCTGGCCCACATACTCCAGGAGGTAGTGCTCGGCATATCCCAAAGCAAAGGAGAAACAAATAAGGCCCATGAGGAAAAGGCCCACCAGGGCAACCCCCTGGATGTCCCTTTCTCTGATCAGCGCTCTTTGCCGCGAGGGGACTTTGTCCATTACCTCGAAGGGCAACAGAAGTGCGCCATTTGGAAGTGTCAGGGCTTGCGGGATCAATTTTTGTGGCAAGGGAAACCCCGCGTCCCTTTTTTGGACCAGGTGGAAACGCCTCTCTCCTATAATTCCGCCTTTCTTGAAGAGGCGGAGGTCCTTTGGATCAATTTTACGGAGGTCTTTGTTGGATATTATGTAAAACAGGCCTTGGGGGCCAGGTTTTAAGAGATGTCCGTACCTTTCCTCCATAACATGGACCAAGGCCTTGTCCCTGCCACTCAAATTTACCTCCACCCAGCTGGAGACGATATAGTCGTCTATGGCCACTTTGGACAGATAGGGAACAGCGAGGTCGCACAGCGTTATTACAAGGGATAGAAGCAGGGCCGCGATCATTGCCTTTCTGTATGGCCCCCCATAGCCCAGGAGTCTTCGAAGGAGCCTGACATTATAAGGTTTTCCAAGCTTCCCTTCCTCCATGTATCCATAGTCTCGAAACATATCAATTCACCCGTGCGGCCTGGGAAATGGCTAGTTCATCCAGTTCACCCTCTATCAACTGCCTCTCGTAGAGCTCCGTATAAATGCCGTGTTGCCCCAACAACTGTTCATGTGTGCCCTGTTCAGCTATCCTGCCCCCATCGAGCACCACGATCCAGTCTGCCCTAAGCAGTGTGGAGATCCTGTGGGATACGATGATGTTTGTCATCTCCCTTCTAGCAGGAAGAATACGGTCAAGGATCCTTTTCTCTGTTTCTGTATCCACCATGGAAAAGGGATCATCCAGTATGAGGATGGGGGGATTTGTAAGAAGTGCCCTGGCAAGGGTAAGCCTTTGGCGCTGCCCCCCTGAAAGCGTCACCCCTCTTTCTCCCACATGGGTGTCAAGCCCTTGAGGAAGGGCTTCAACTTCTT